>Ga0315272_10001446_pt1 | contig 11823 bp, 12 predicted proteins | sample C3_middle_MG_FD_203918 | JGI IMG/M metagenome (GOLD analysis project Ga0315272, IMG submission 203918) | Sediment microbial communities from Yellowstone Lake, YNP, Wyoming, USA - C3_middle | ecosystem: Environmental > Aquatic > Freshwater > Lake > Sediment | place: USA: Wyoming | collected...
TGTGAATTTATTGATCCTCCGTTCCGGGCCCGTTAATTTCAGCAGGCCGCCGTCGAACCGCACCCCATCCCTGAAGTGAGTCAGGAATTTCCGCATCTGGGCTTTCCAGGTATTCCAGTCGTGCGGCCAATTCTCTCCCCAGGGGTCATACCAGCAGGTTATAGATTTGCTTTTGGCTGTTTCCGCCAGTTCGCGGGACTGGTCATTGAACTGCTCCCAGGCCCCGCGGCCATGTGAAATCACTATATAACCGGCGCGTAGTTGCGAAAGCGTTTTCTCGTCGGTGAGGCCGGGCAGATAACTTAACGGCTCGTTGAAATAAATACCGTCGTCCGAATACCCCCCCAGCTCGGTTTTCATGCTGTAAAGTCCGCTCAGGCACATCGCCGAATCGAAACAGCCGGGGAACTTGAGAAAAAAATTGGCGGCGTGAAACGCGCCGAAGCTCACGCCCGCGGCCAGGAACTTTTCGGAGATGCCGCAGGTCGCGGCCAGGAAGCGCGGCGTTTCGTCCGTTATGCAGGCTTCGTATTGCGCGTGCCTCAGCCCTATCCACTTATCTTTTTCCGGTTTGCACCAGCTTTCCCAATCACGGCCGTCCACCGCGAATACGCGGATCTCCCCGCGCATTATGAAATCCCGCACGGCTTCTATCATCCCCTGGTCTTCGTAATCGTAGAATCTTCCGTTGGAAGTGGGGAAGATCATGACCGGCTTTCCCGCAAAGCCGTAGGATTTCAGTTCAAAATCCTGCCCCAATCTTTCACTGCGGAATTTATGATAATTGATTTTCATCGATATAGTATAATACTAAAATACCTATGAATTTTGTATTCCTCTCACCGTCGTTCCCGGCTAATTATTATCTTTTTTGCGCCGCCCTGAAAAAGGAAGGCGTCAGCGTTCTGGGTATAGGCGAACCGTCCTTCGGGGAATTACGATCCGAGCTCCGGGAAGCCCTGGCCTGGTACTGCCAGGTCGGAGATCTGCGCGATCGGGCCCAAGTGAGCGGGGCCATGCGTTTTTTGTCCGACCGCTTCGGGACAATAGACAGGATCGATTCCTTGAACGAATATTGGCTTGAAACCGAGGCCCAATTGCGCACTGAATTCGGGATCTCCGGCATTCAGGCCGCCGATGTGGCGGAAGTGCGCCGGAAATCCCTGATGAAAAAAGTTTTTGCCCGGACGGGGATCCCCCATGCCCGCGGCCGCCTGGTTTCCGATGCCGGACAGGCCCATGAGCTGGCTGGCGAACTGAACTTTCCCATTGTCGTAAAACCGGACGACGGCATGGGCGCGGAATTCACTTACAGGCTGAATTCCCCGCTGGAGCTGGATCGTTTCTTAGATGGCAAGCCGGACAGGGATTTCATCATGGAGGAATTCATAGACGGCGGCATAGTGACATTCGACGGCCTGGCCGGTCCGGACGGCGGGATCGTTTTCTGCACTTCGCATGTTTATGGGCAGGGCGTGATGGAAGCCGTCCTGGCCGATATGCATATTTCCTATTATTCCCTGAGGGAGATCCCCGGAGATATCATGGACGCGGGGCAGAAACTGGTCAAGGGTTTCAATGTCAGGGAACGGTTCTTCCATTTTGAATTTTTCCGCCGCCCCGACGGGACGCTTTGCGCCCTGGAGGTTAATATCCGGCCTCCGGGCGGCATGACCATGGATATGTTCAACTACGCCTGCGACATAGACATGTACGCCGTCTGGGCGGGCATGATGGCGCGCGGCGCCGTCCGGCTGGATTACAGCCGGAAATATTACTGCGGCTACGCCGGCAGAAAGAACCGTCTCAGCTACGCGCATTCGCACGACGAGATCCTGGATCGCCTGGGCGGCCTGATAATACATCACGAAGGACTTCCTCCCATCCTGGCCAGGGCCATGGGCGATATCGGTTATCTTATACGCGCCGGCCGCGGCGGCGAAGTGGAAAATGCCGTGAATTTTATACAGGAATTAAAATAGTTTTGACTGCCCGCCATTAATCTTGTATCATATAGGCGGTTAATATAAGGGCTGAAGCTGTGACTTCAGCGAAAGGAATGTAAACAAATGACGAAAGGAAAAGTGAAGTGGTTTAACGACAAAAAGGGTTACGGTTTCATCACTCCCGACGAAGGCGGCGCGGAGCTTTTTGTGCATCACCAGGACATACAGGGCGACGGCTTCAAAACGCTGGCGGAAGGACAGGCCGTGCAGTTTGAAGTGGCCCAGGGCGAAAAGGGCCCCAAAGCCACCAAAGTCGTTAAACTGTAAAGCCAGACTTTACAAACGAAAAACCCGCTTAACCGCGGGTTTTTTTATTGGCGTCTGCGTTGAGAACGAGGCTCAATTATGGTCGTTTCGGTGTTCGTCTTTTGCCGTGATCATATAGATAATCACGGCGCAGGCGGCGGCGGAGAACAGCGCGGCCGCTCCTCCGATCAATCTGTGGGACAGCGGAACGAAACGAAGCGCGGCCCATATCCCCGCGGCTCCGATCAGGAGCGAAGTCATCAACAGGAGCCAGAGCGTGAATTCGCTGTTGGCGGCGGCCATGGCCGTATATATGTCCTTTAAGCCGAGCTTTTCCTCGCTCAGGGGGCATTGCGCGGAGAGTTTGCCGGCCCTGTAGTAATACCAGATATACAGCGGGGGGATCAGCAGCAGAAAGGTGTAGTTGCGGCCGGTAAGGATCGGAACGATCGCCAGCGACAGGAAAGCGCCGATATAATAGCGCTTGAGGAACGCGCGGAGCCCGGATTCCGTTTCCGCGTTTTCCAGGATACGGCCTTTCCCGACGGCGCCCAAAGGATAGAAAACCGTTCTGCCCGAACTATCTTTTTTAAAACTGCTGTTGATCAAGCCGTCAAAATATCCCATATCGCCTCCGCGCTACTGAGGATGGAGCTCGTGGTTCTCCAGGTACTCAAGGGCGGTTTTCGCCGCCGCCTGCTGGGCCTCTTTCTTGTTCCTGCCCGAGCCCATGCCCAGCGTTTTTTTTCCGATCCGGACCCTGACGGTGAACACCTTGTCGTGTTCCGGCCCCTCGGTGGTCATGATCTCGTATTCCGGCGGTTTTTTGTGGCGCTTCTGGATGACTTCCTGGAGTACGCTCTTGTAGTCATGTTCTTCCATCCCGCCCATGTCCTGCGCATGCAGCCGGCATTCCACGAATTCAGCCGCGGGCTTAAGCCCGCCGTCGAGATAAATGGCGCCGATGAGCGCCTCGAAGCAGTTGGAGAGGATACTGCCGCGCTTCTTACCGCCGGTCTGGTGCTCGCCCACGCCCAAAAAAACATGCTCGCCCAGATTCAGGCCCATGGCCCAGTCCGCGAGATTGGTGCGCGAAACCAGCACCGATTTGACCTTGGAAAGATAGCCCTCGTCCTGCGCGGGATGTTCGTTAAAAAGATAACAGGACACGATCAAGCCAAGAACGCTGTCGCCCAGAAACTCAAGCCTTTCATTGTGCCCGGTCCGATCCCGTTCGGTCGAGAACGACTTGTGGGTAAGGGCTTCCCTGAGCAGTTCTTTGTTCTTGAAAGTGTAGCCTATCGCTCTTTCAATGGATTCCATTTTTGAAAGGGTAAAGGGGTCAGGGTAGAGGGTCTAGGGTAAGCAGTTCCTTACCTCTACCCTAAACCCTCTACCCCGCCTTGAAGCTCAGTCTTTCTTGGATAGCTTGTCCTTGATGTAGGTGACGGCTTCGCCGACGGTCTTTATCTTCTCGGCGTCCTCGTCCGGGATCTCAACGTCGAATTCCTCTTCAAGGGCCATGACGAGTTCCACGGTGTCCAGGGAATCGGCTCCCAGGTCCTGCACGAACTGCGACTGGGGCATGACCTCGCCGAGGTCCACCGCCAGCTGCGTCACGATGATCTTTTTCACTCTCTCTTCCAGGTTTTCTGCTACTGCCATTATTCCTCCATTGTTGCGTTTGATATTTCACCTGCCACTCGGGTTCACGGTTGCATTACTCACATATAGATGCCGCCATTTACGGCGAGTACCTGCCCCGTGATATACGGGGAATCTTCGCCGGCCAGAAAAAGCACGGCTTTGGCGACATCGGCGCCCGAGCCCAGGCGGCCGAGCGGGACCAGCTCAAGAAGTTTGGCTTTGGCCTCCTCCGGGAGACCGTCGGTCATGGCCGTCCGGATATAACCGGGGGCCACGGCGTTGACCAGCACCTGGCGGGAAGCGAATTCCCGCGCCATGGATTTGGTCAGGCCTATAAGGCCGGCCTTGGAGGCCGCGTAATTGGCCTGGCCCGCGTTCCCGGATTGTCCGACGACGGAAGCGATATTGATGATGCGGCCGCTCCGCAGGCGCAGCATGTTTCTTGAAGCCGCTTTCGCCATCAGGAACGCGCCTTTCAGATTGACGTCCAATACCGCCTGAAAATCCTCCTCTTTCATCCGGAGCACAAGGTTGTCCCTGGCAATGCCGGCGTTATTCACCAGCACATCCAGCTTCTCAAAAGCTTTAAATGTTTCTTCCAGGCTGCGCTCGCAGTCCTTGTAATTCGTGACGTCCGCGGCCAGCGCCAGCGTCCTGGCCCCCGTTTCCCCGGCGATCGCCGCCGCCGCGGCCTTAACGCCTTCGGCGCTCACGTCGGTCATGACCACGTCCGCGCCTTCGGCGGCGAACGCTTTGGCTATGTCGTAGCCGATACCGCGCTGCGCGCCGGTAACAAGCGCCACTTTGTTTTTAAAGCGTTTGGTCATTTATCCGTTGTCCGCCGTTTTGGCGGCCGAGATCTGATCCTTGATCTGTTCCATATGTTTCCGGATCTTTTCCACCATACCGGAACCCGCCAGATCTCCCGCGGCCCTGATGGCGTTGAAGATGGCTTTAGGGCTGGCCTTGCCGTGGCAGATAAGCACCACGCCGTTGACGCCCAGAAGCGGCGCGCCGCCGTATTCGTCGGGGTTCATTTTTTTCTTCAGGTCTGTGAAGATCTGTTTCATCAGCAGGGCGCCTATCTTATAGGTGAATTTGCTCCTGATCTGTTCCTTGAGTATGGTGAAGATGGTTCTGGCCAGGCCCTCGGAAAGCTTCAGCGCCACGTTGCCGGTGAAGCCGTCGGTGACGACCACGTCGACCGCGCCCGCGGGCAGATCTCCGCCCTCCACCGGGCCTTTGAAATTTATGCCCACGTTCTTCAGGAGCGGGATGGTTTCGGAGACCAGAGAATTGCCTTTGGTTTCCTCTTCGCCTATGGATAAAAGGCCGACGGAGGGGTTTTCCACGCCGAAGCGCAGCCGCATAAAAATGGAGCCCATTATGGCGAACTGAACCAGATGCCAGGGCTTGGAATCCATGTTGGCGCCGGCGTCCAGCAGGAGAGATGAGCCCTTAAGCGTGGGGTAGGGTATGGCGATAGCGGGGCGTATGATGCCGGGAATGCGTTTCAGTTTCAAAAGCGAAGCCACCATTATGGCGCCGGAATTTCCGGCGGAAATAAAGGCGTCGGCCTTGCCGTCCCTTACGAGTTCAACCCCCGCCATCAGCGAGGAATCGGGCTTGGAACGGCATTCCTCTACCGGTTCTTTCCCCATCTCCACGATCTGGGCGGCGTGCACGATCCTGAGCTTTTCGGAAAGGGCCGCGCCCCGGCGGCGCAGTTCCTCCCGGATCTCCGGGTCGCGGCCGACCAGTATTATCTCATGCGGCAGCCGGGCCGCGGCCAGAACGGCCCCGTCGAGATTGGGCTTAAGCCCGAAATCGCCGCCATGAGCGTCAAGCGCTATTTTCATTACTTGGGATTCTGTTCGTCCGTCTTTTTTTCCTTTCTGACGACCTCTATCTTGCCATTATAGACGCCGCAGGAGGCGCAGACCCGGTGGGGCAGGCGCATCGCTCCGCACTGGGGACAGGAAGAAAGGGTTTTGGTTTCCAGTTTCCAGTTCGCCGCTCTTCTGGAATCTCTTCTTGCCGGGGAATGTTTTCTTTTTGGATTAGGCATATTAGTTGCTCCTGTATTTGTCGTGAAGTGTAACGCGTGAAACGTAAAGAGTGACGAGATTACTTTGCGCGCTTTTTTTTGTCCGGCTCTCTCAACGCCTTGAACGGACTTTCTTTCCCGTTCTCTTTAAATTCTTCTCCGTGTCCCGCCGGGCAGCCGCAGACTTTCAGATTGAGATCGGCCCCGCAGGCCGCGCAAAGTCCCTTGCAGGCCGGCGTGCAAAGCGGCTTCAGCGGCATCATAAGCGCTACGGATTCGGCCAGCGCGCCGCCCACGTCTATAGATTCTACCGAATCTTCATATAGTTCGTCAAAGGTTTCGGAGAATTCCGCCGTAAAAAGAACGCCGCATCGGGCGCACTCCAGCCGCAGGCCGGCCTGCACCGCGCCATCGAGCAGAATGGAGTCGCCGCCGATAGAGAAAACAAGATCCGCGGACGCTTTTGCGACTTCGGCCGGAGCCTCCAGGACGCCGGCAAAAAGTCCGGGGTCAAGCGTTCTTGTGACCGTTAAGCCGCCCTTTTCCCTGATCTCTTCGGCGCTGAATATAAGCCCGCTGTCTTTCTCCATAAAGTGGTATACGATATCATTAATCGTCCGTCTTAATCAATCCGCTTTTTCTTTAGAAGCTTCAGATACAAAGCTTCCTGCTGCCGGACCATGTAGTCGATGTCGAATTCAGAGAGATCCGTGCCGGCGGCCCTGGCGGACATTTCCGAGCGCAAGGCCGGTTGTTCTATCAATTCTTTCAGCCGCAGGCAGAAAGCGTCAAGATCGCCCGGGTCCACCGCGTAGCCGTTGACCCCGTCGTAAAGGAGGTCCGCGACGCCGTCGGTCTTATAACAGACGGAAGGCAGGCCGGTCTTGACGGCTTCCACCAGGCTCCTGGGCAGGCCTTCCCATAGCGAGGTGAGCGCAAAGATGTCGGCGGCGGCCAGGATCCCCGCCGAATCCTCGCGCCAGCCGGGGAAAAGCAGGCGCCGCGCAAGGCCGGCTTCCGCGGCTTCCAGGCGCGCGGCTTCCAGGTTTTCTCCCCCCCCGACCAGCATGAATACCGCGTTCGGATGCGCGCCGGACAGGCGCCTGGCGGCGGTGATAAAGTGGCCGGGATTCTTCTGCGGCTTAAGATTGCCGAGGTTGACTATAAGGACGGCGTCTTCCGGCACGCCCAATTCGCGGCGTTTAGCGGCGCGGTCGGAGCGGGCCGGGTAATTTCCGAGCTGGATCCCGCTCCGTATGAGAACGCATTCGTCTTTCCCGCAGAGGCCGTAGTCGCGGGCGTACTCCATGTTCGCGTTTGAAACGAAGATCAGGGCGTCGGAAAATAATGAACACAATTTTTCTAGCAGGACGAAGAAGCGTTTCAGCAGCGGGTGCTGGCGTTCATGAAAACCGAAGCCGTGAAAAGTGTGAATAATGACCGGCACGCCGGCCAGACGCGCCGCCAGCCGGCCGAGTATGCCCGCTTTGGAAGAATGTGTGTGCACTATCAGGGGGGCCGCGGCCCGGATTATGTCCCGGAGTTCCAGCACGGCCAAAAAATCGTCTATGGGGCTTATCCGGCGGACCAGGCGGGAAACATAGGTGATGGAATCCGGCGGAACTTCCCCGTCCAGCGCGCCGCCGGGCCCCGCGATCAATTTAGCGTCGAAGAGTTTTTTATCCAGATGCGCCGCGGTATAGATCGTGTTGCGCTGGGCGCCGCCGAATTCAAGTTTGGTGATTATATGCAGGACTTTAACAGGCATACTCTATTTGCCGAGTTTCTTTACCTTATAGCCGGGGAAATAGTGCTTCAGAATTTCCAGGTAGTTGCTGCCGTAATTCTTTGCCAGGCCATGCCCCCCCAGCACGCAGTAACCGCGCCCGTCGCCGGTGCCGATGCCGCGCAGGAGAAAGTATTTCGGGTATTTACCCTCGAAGACGGGCCTCATGGTAAACAGGGCTGAGCGCAGCATTCCGGCGGCCAGCGCCCGCGAGATGGCTTCAAAACCTTCCAGTACCAGGCTGCCGGAAGCGCCTTCTATGCGCAGTGTGAGCGCCCTGCCGCCGGGACGCCGTTTCAGGACATACATGGACCTGATGCGGCCGACCTTTGCCAGGCGGTTGACGCGGGCCTCTATCCATCTGGGCTCCAGCATCAGGGTCCAGGAAACGTCGGAAGCCGCGGTTCTGTCGTCGGCCAGGCACAGAAGATTGTCCGGAGGAGCTTTCAGCGTAAGGTAATACAGACTGAAAGGGGTCATGCGGCCCATGGCGCGGCCGTTGTCGTTGACTTCCGACTCCGTAAAACCGCCGCAGGCTGTATGGAAATCGCCCGCCACAGGTGAACCGTCCTTAAAGAGGACCTCATCTCTGGTTGACTCAACGGCTTTAAGCGCGGTTTCGTTTTCCGCCTGAAGGCCGGGGAAAGCCAGGCAGTGGGGCGAGTCACAGATATCGTAGTCGCGGCCGGAGTGATTCCTGGCGTTCTTAAGGCTGACAAGTTTCGAACGGACCACGACCGCCAGCGCTTTAAGCTCTTCCGGCTGTTTCCCTCCCGCGGACAGGCTTGCGACGATGGCGGGCGCAATGGCCTCAAGAGAGACCGTGTTGACCGCGATAAAGCCGTCAGGGCGGGCGATAATATTAAGCTCGCCGGTCACCTCCCGGTCGCCGCGGTTGATCCCCCTTTGCGGCACGAGTTCGGGACTTTTTATAAGGATCACGCCTCCTTTGATCCTGGGCGTCAGGCGGAAAGAGTTGCGGGTGGAATGTATCACGGACCCCATGTTGTCCCTGAGTTCGTAGATCCTGTTCAGGGGATTATATTTTACGCCCCACTGCATATTGGCTTTGCCCTCGCCTACGGCGCCAAGACGGGAATCTGTTATGGCGAACCCGGTATTGGCTATAAAGCTGAATCCGGTAAGCGGGGCCGGTTCGCCCTCGGCGTCCGAGAAAAGCCCCACGCGAAAGAGGTTCCCTTCTCCGCGGTTCACCGGTTTGAGGTGTACGGGCCAGGCCATGCGGGTCCAGTAGAGCAGGTTGTCCAGCTTTCCCTTTACGTATTTGGCCAGTTTGGAGGTTTTGTCCGCGGCGTATTCGTCCCCGGGATCCAGCTCGGAGAGGTTGTAGTAGGTTTGCCAGGCCTGGAGGTAATAGCCGGCTTTGTCGTACAGTCTGGCGATGTCTATCTCCGCCTGGATGTTGCGCGGATCGTAGGCAAGCGCCTCTTCCAGGAAAGTAACGGCATGCTGGCGTTTTTTGAGCGCTTCATACTGCGCGCTTATCACTTCCGCGGCGGGAGACAGAAGGTAGGGATATTTTTGATAGACGGTCTGGAGACCTGAGGCGGCTTCAAGAGGTCCGCCGAGACGGGCCTCCGCCAGCGCCAGTCCGAAACGCGCCTGTTGCACGATATCGGCTTCGCCGGTTATAGTTATGGTCTTTTCAAAGGCGGAGCGGGCCTCCAGATAGTTCTCTACGCTTAAAAAGTTCCAACCCTTTTCGAAAGCCAGGTAAGGGTCTTCCGGAGCAAGGATCTCACCTTTGGCGAGATAGGCGAGGGCTTCCTGATTCCTTCCCAGTTCCGCCAGCAGCACCGAGATCTCCTTTATGGCGGAGAGGGTCAGGACGGTATCGGAAGAACGAAAGGCCACGTATTCCAGCGAGCCGACAGCGTCTTCAGGGCGGCCGTCGGTCCAGGCGGAGAAAGCCTCACCCAGAGGCTTCAAAAGATTTTCTTCCGCGGACGCCGGGGACAAAAAGGAAAACGCCAAAAGCGTTATCAGGGGGAGATTAAGCATGACAGAAGTAAATCTAGCAATTCTAAAAGAGGTTTTCAATGACCGTGAAGCGCCCCAAATCCTCCGCTAAGCGGTACCCCCCCCCAACACGACCGCTTCCGCAATGTTTTATATTGGAAGGATGGCGGCGGGATATAACTGGAGGGGTGAGACGCAGCCCTGTTAGCGACTTTGGGCTAACGAACCGCAGGATAGTAAAAACGGGGGCCTGCCGATGGACAGCCTTTGTGCTTCCCTCGGCAGCCTGCGGGACACAAAGGCTGTCCATCGTCACCCCTTAGTAAAATTTACGCATCTATGAAAAGGGAAGTCAAGAGGATGCGCTTCCCCTGGCGGCATTTTTTCTGCCGCCTCTGACTTGCTTCCTTCCACCCGCATCATCATTACAAGCTGATTTTCATTTGCGCAGCGCATCGTTCACGTTTCCGTTTCATTACTTGTTTATGTGATTTTCGTTTTCAGTCATCTATTTTGGCTCTCGTAGAGCAGCGTAATTTGCGATTTAAACGGGGAAGCTGACAACCACTTGATTGGACCTTTAAGGTCAATGCGTAAACGTCATGCTTCCCATCACGGAAACTTTTGCGCGCGCTATTGCTATATTACTTGTTCTGCCTGCGATGCAATGCGCGTCTCATCGTATGGACGCCGGGTTTTAAGAATGCTCAGACTTATCGCCGCCAATTTGCGTGAAACAGCGTTCCTTGCTGATTTATCACTGGTTCCATTAGCTCGCAATTCGTCATAGTATGCCCGAAGTTCATTTTCTCCGGTCAATACGTTCCTGGCCGCCATCTTGAACACACACTTCAATATCCGGTTGCCCCAGCTCCGCTTGCTTCCATAAATCTGACCGCCGCTTTCCATCCTGTGCCTTACAAGACCGCAATAGCTCCAGAATTTGTGCTTATCTTTGAAACGTTGCGCCGATATCACCTGCGAAACAATCTTCGCCGCCTGGATATCCCCAATACCGGGGATTCCTTTAAGAAGTTTTATCTCTGGAAAGGGGCGGCTTAATTTTTTTATCGCTGCAACATATTGTTCCCGTTCTTTTTCCAGCGCTTCCAATAACCGGTAAAAGCTGTGCCCTACAAACCGTTGATCCGGCCGCGGCAAATCCTCCAGCAAAGAACTGTCGTCGTACAACTTGGTGCCACGCGCGGGCAACCCCGCTTTCCGGAACAACGACTTGTATCGGTTCTTTACAGACACACCTGTGTCCACAATATCCTGATAGCCGCTCATTAGTGCGCGCAAATGTTCCGTTCTCGAACCGTCATGATAAACCGGAGTAAGGAAACCGCCTCGTAAAAGACGCGCGAGATTCTGCGCATCCAGCTTATCGGTCTTGGCCTTTTTATACTGCTGGTTTCTTGTCGGGTTGCAAACTATGAGTTCGTCTACTTCGCCGTGTAATGTTTCAAAGAGCCAGGCGCTCAGTTCGCATTCCTCAAACACCAGTTTCTTTACACCTTTAATGGAACGGATGTATTCTATCAGCAGTAGCCCGTTTGTTGCGATCTTTGCTTGATTAACTTCTGTTCCTTTTTCGTCAACTACAGAAAAAAAGCAAATTGACGAATGTGCGTCCATTCCGATATACTTATCCATAAGTGGCCTCCCTTCCGAGTTCATAACTGATACAGATATCGTAGGATATCTGATATCCAAAAAGGCTTTGCGCCTTGAGCGCCACTAAGCCTCTCGGAAGGAAGCCACCCTTTTCATATTACCACTTGATGCTTCTTTGGCAACAGCTCCGGAGCTTTTTGAAATTAAAATATTATTGTCCCGCCCTGTTGACGATACATCGCAATAACCCGCCCGTGGGTCGCAGCCAACCTTATTGCTAACGGGAAAACATCCCTTTTTATCAAAACAGCTAAATTTCAAGATTTGGGTTCATCCTTTTGGATCATAAAGGCGCATGATATTTATAATTTCATCAGCGATATCAGCCAATGATCCTGAGTAATGAACATGGCTTATGTTTTTTTGGCCGGAATTGTATGGGTGGGTATGCTTTCCGTGCTTGGTGTCTAAGTCCCACGCTTTTAGCTGAATCT
>Ga0315272_10001448_pt1 | contig 11800 bp, 10 predicted proteins | sample C3_middle_MG_FD_203918 | JGI IMG/M metagenome (GOLD analysis project Ga0315272, IMG submission 203918) | Sediment microbial communities from Yellowstone Lake, YNP, Wyoming, USA - C3_middle | ecosystem: Environmental > Aquatic > Freshwater > Lake > Sediment | place: USA: Wyoming | collected...
CCAGAAAGCTTCTCTACCCCTCGAGCAATCGCAGTATTACCCTCAATAGCGATATCAGCCCCCAAGCGATTCATCTCCTGAACGTGCATAAAGCGGTTTTCAAAGATGGTTTCAGTAATTGTGGCATTCCCCTCAGCAATGGCATTGACAGCCATTAACTGGGCCTGCATATCAGTTGGAAAGGCGGGATATTCAGAAGTACGGAAGTTAACTGCTTTAGGGCGACCCTTCATGGAAGCCTTGATCCAATCAGGACCCACTTCCATTTCCAAGCCAGCCTCTTTGAGTTTGACGATCACCGCATCTAATGTGTCAGGGCGGCAGTGCTTTACCAGCACTTCTCCACCAGTCGCGGCAACTGCGCATAAGAACGTACCCGCCTCAATGCGATCGGCAATCACCGAGTGCTCCGCGCTATGGAGTTTTTCAACACCTTCAATGACTAAGCGGTCACTGCCAATGCCAGTAATCTTTGCGCCCATCTTCACCAGCAACTCTGCCAAATCACCAACCTCAGGCTCCCGGGCAGCATTTTCTAAAATAGTCGTGCCAGTTGCTAGGGTGGCGGCCATCAACAAGTTTTCTGTGCCAGTCACCGTAATCATGTCAGTCAAAATCGAGGCGCCCTGCAAACGACCGGTAGCAGACTGAGTTTCCGCCTGAATATAGCCACTCTCAATCTTGATAGTGGCCCCCATCGCTTTTAAGCCTTTGATGTGTTGGTCCACTGGACGTGCTCCGATCGCGCAACCGCCAGGCAATGAGACCTTCGCACTATGCATTCTGGCAAGCAAGGGGCCTAGCACCAAAATAGAAGCACGCATGGTTTTCACCATCTCATATGTTGCTTCAGAGCTCTTAATGTTGGCAGCGTTCAGCACTACATGATTGCGGTTATTCACGTCTGGGAAAGATACCGTCACACCAATTTCTTGCAAAAGTTTGAGCATGGTTCTGACATCTTGCAAATCAGGGACATTACGCAAGGTAATCGGTTCATCACACAGCAAGCAAGCACAGAGGATAGGCAATGCTGCATTCTTAGCGCCAGCAATGATTACTTCGCCCTTGAGCGGAGTGCCACCAACCATTCGTAATTTGTCCATGAATCTATTCCAGTAAAAAGCTAATGCAGTAATTTAAGTTGCGGAGTTTTGCGCGAACTCTTCAGGCGTAAAGGCTTTAATTGATAGCGCGTGCACTTCCGCTTTCATACGATCGCCCATTGCACCATAGACCAATTGATGGCGCTGTATCAGGCGCTTGCCTTCAAACTCTGGGCTCACTATCGTGGCAAAGAAATGTTGGCCATCGCCCTCAACCTTGATATGGGTACAAGCAATGCCTTGCTGGATATAACCCTCAATTTGTTCTGTGGTTGGCAACATCACGATCTCCTAATTCCTAATAACTAATAATTTCTGTTCAATAATTTGATGCAACTAAATCGTCAACTAGTTTCTTAACTTATAGCCCTTTTGCAGTAAACCCAAAGCAACTACTGAAACCAGGACAAAGAAGCACGCAACAATTGCCAGACTATTCCAAGGGGAAATATCTGACACACCAAAAAAGCCGTAACGAAATCCATCAATCATGTAGAAGAATGGATTGAAATGCGACACGACTTGCCAAGCAGGCGGCAAGGAGTGAATGGAATAAAACACGCCTGATAACATCGTTGCCGGCATGATGATGAAGTTTTGGAAGGCGGCCAATTGGTCGTACTTATCAGCCCAGATGCCCGCAATTAAACCCATGCTACCCAAAATAGCGGCGCCTAAAAGTGCAAATGCCATGATCCACAAAGGATATTCAAATGCTGGCATAGCGAACCATGCGGTAATCGCCAGTACACCCGCACCCACGACTACACCGCGGAACACCGCAGCCAATACATACGCGGCGTAGAGCTCTAAGTGACTAAACGGTGCCAGTAAGACAAACACTAAGTTACCAGTTACCTTAGATTGAATGAGTGAGGAGGAGGTATTGGCAAAAGCATTTTGCAAAACACTCATCATCACCAAGCCCGGGATCAAGAAGGCGGTGTAGTTCAGACGACCATAGACTTCTTTGCCCTCTAACACGTGGCCAAAAATCATTAAATACAAGACGGCGGTAAGCACTGGTGCAGCAACCGTCTGAAACCCCACCTTATAAAAGCGCTTAATTTCTTTACGAAGTAAGGTTGGGAAGCCACTGCCATAAGATATCAAGGGCTGATTGAGAATAGGCTTCATCGAGCACCCCCCGACATGATGTTGACAAAAACATCTTCGAGATCCGTCTTACCTTCACCATCTTTTTTGACTGAGCCATACTGACTCAATAAATTAGCAGTGGTATCCAAGGCAACAATCTTTCCTTGCTTGAGCATAGCGATGCGTTGGCAGAGTGCCTCGGCCTCTTCTAAGTAATGCGTTGTCAAAACAATCGTATGGCCATCTTGATTAAGACGGCTAATAAATTGCCAGAGCGATTGACGCAACTCAACATCAACACCCGCAGTAGGTTCATCCAAAATAATGACTGGCGGTCTATGGACCAAAGCTTGCGCCACCAATACTCGGCGCTTCATTCCGCCAGATAAGGAGCGCATATTGCTATCGGCTTTACCGGTGAGATCTAGATTGGCCATGATCTCATCGATCCAAGCATTGTTATTTCGAATACCAAAATAACCCGACTGAAATTGCAGGGTTTCACGAACAGTAAAGAAGGGGTCGAACACTAACTCCTGTGGCACCACTCCTAACATCCTGCGCGCTTCACGAAATTGACTTTGAACATCGGCACCCATGATTGCAGCGTGCCCACTATCTGCAGTGGCTAAACCCGCCAAAATAGAAATCAGGGTTGTCTTGCCTGCGCCATTGGGACCCAGCAAACCAAAAAACTCGCCCTGCTCAATCGACAAGGAAACATCATCGAGAGCCTGTAGTGCCCCATAATTTTTTGATATATTTTGAATCGATATTGCAGCGTGCATGCTATGACATACCTAACAATTGAGAAACACCATAGACGCCAGCCAATACGGTTAATTTTTCAGGCGCATTGAGAACGGTCATCTGCTGACCATCAGCCTGTAATTTTTTCTGCCATGCCAACAATACGGTTAATACTGTAGAGTCAAAATCCTTCAGACCCCCACAATCGATAGTTCTTAAGGTGGCCAGATTTAACAGGCCATCCTTTTCTAATTGCACGACATTGTCTTGCGTCACTGAAGCAGGCAATAAAAATGGCATCTTGTTATTTATCTTTACTTGATCTTAATGTGATCTTTAATTTGCTGGCTTCGCAGCAGCAAGCTGCTTATTACGATCCTGTAAGAACTTCACAAGACCCTCAACGCCGTTCTGACTAATTTGATTAGCAAACTGATTGCGATAGGCCTCTACCAGCCAGACTCCCATAATGTTCATGTCATAGACTCTCCAGCCGTTAGCTGTTTTCTCGAGTCGATAGTCGAGTGGCACGGGATCGCCACGGCCAATCACCACCGTCTTTACAACCACCTCTTTGTCATCAGGTGCCGCACGCAACGGTTTAAATTGAACAGTTTGATCGCGAAGCTGACTTAATGCGCCGGAGTAAGTGCGAATTAGTAAATTCTTAAACTCGCCCACCAATTGCGCTTGTTGCTCGGGAGTCGCTTTTTTCCAATTAGGGCCCATCGCCATTTCAGTAGTACGGCGCATATCAGTGTAGGGAACAATCTTCTTTTCGACTAAATCGACGATGCGTGGAATATTGCCCTTCTGAATCTCGGGATCAGACTTGACGGAAGCCATCACATCCGAGACCACATTTTTAATGAGGCCATCTGGTGTGGATTGATCCACGGCTTGAGCGCTTACGACACCAACAGCCATAAATAAGCTTGATAACAATACTGCGAAGTATTTCTGAATGGTTTTATGGCTCTTCATGTTTCCTCAATCGATGCTGGTCATTGAGGCTTATTTTAGCCCCTTAAGGAAATCTAGACAGGCTTAAGCGCCTTTATTCGTAGGGGTTCTGATATGGAGGCATTAATACCTCCTCGTCTTCACGGCCTTCATTGATTTGGTATTGCCGCCTCTGAATGTAGGCATCGCGCATAAAACTGTATTTATCGAGTGCCGCACCATCTAATAAGTCACCAGCCTCGTAATACGTATTACGGGAATTCACGACCCGTAGACCAGTAAGACTATTTCGCAAAGCTACATCTGGCAACAGCCTAAATAGATAATCAGACTCTAAGTCAGCTACGGTACCAAAGGTATCGCGCACGTTGCTTGGTCCAAAGAATGGCAAAACTACATAAGGACCAGCTGGAACACCCCAAACGCCAAAGGTTTGACCCCAATCTTCCTTGTGCTTAGGCAGGCCACCTGGTGTCGCCATATCAATCAAACCGCCCAAACCAAAGGTAGTGTTGACTACAACCCGCATCAAATCACTAAAGGCGTAGTCTGGCTTGCCCTGCAACAAATTCTGCAAAGCCGTATAGATATCACTGTAGTTACTAAAAAAGTTATAAATGCCGTCACGCACAAATTCTGGCAAGACAAAACGGTAGCCAGTGACTACCGGCTTAAGCACGTATGCATCTAAACCTTCATTAAATTCAAAAACAGAGCGGTTGAATGGCTCCCACGGATCATTTGGAGAAGGTTCCACCCCAGCAGGAATGGATGCGCAGCCCACCATGGTCGCCACTAAACCCAGTAGCAAAAAGCGCCTAAGCTTAACTAGCCACTGCATTACTTTTCAGTACCCTTGTCTTTACCACTGTCAGCAGCCTTGTTGTACAAGAACTGGCTAATGAGGCTCTCTAGAATCACTGCGGACTGAGTCTGAGTAATCTTATCTCCTGCGGCCAACAGATCATCTGAACCACCAGCTTCAAGACCAATATATTGCTCACCCAATAAACCCGAAGTCAAAATCTTGGCTGAAGAATCTTTAGGGAACTTATAGGTATCTTCAATGGTCATAGTGACAGTTGCCTGATAGGTCTTATCGTCAAAAGAAATATTGGCAATACGCCCAACCACCACACCCGCACTTTTAACCGGTGCACGTGGCTTCAATCCGCCGATATTGTCAAAACGGGCAGAAATTTTATAAGTAGGCGCAAAAGAGATGGCATTCATATTGCCGACCTTTAATGCCAAGAATAAAGCAGCCAATAAGCCAATGGCTACAAAGATTCCGACCCAAACATCAATTGCACTTTTTCTCATAAGAGTCCCAGTTTATTCTTTCTAATTCGAGAACATCATCGCGGTCAGCAAGAAATCCAATGCCAAAACCGATAAAGAAGAGATCACCACCGTACGGGTAGTTGCTTGTGACACACCCTCTGGCGTAGGTTTAGCCTCGTAACCCTGATACAGCGCTATAAAAGTCACCGCCACACCAAACACCAAGCTTTTAATCAGTCCATTGCCAATATCTGAAAAGAGGTCTACCCCGCCCTGCATCTGTGACCAAAAGGCGCCAGAGTCCACACCAATTAAGGGTACGCCAACAAAGTAACCACCCATGACACCTACAGCAGTAAAAATCGCCGCCAAAATCGGCATCGCAATAATGCCCGCCCAGAGTCGTGGTGCAATCACGCGACTCAATGGATCTACCGCCATCATCTCCATGGCACTCAATTGCTCGCCAGCCTTCATCAAACCAATCTCCGCCGTCAGTGAAGTGCCAGCACGGCCAGCGAATAACAAAGCCGTAATGACTGGGCCCAACTCACGTGTCAGCGACAGGGCAACCAACAAACCCAGCGCCTGCTCCGAGCCATAACGGTTGAGGGTGTAATAACCCTGCAAACCCAAGACGAAGCCAACAAATAAACCCGAGACCGCAATAATCACAAAAGAGTGGTTACCCACAAATAAAATTTGATCAGAAACCAAACGGGGTCTCTTTAATAAGAAGCCTGAACGCCAAATGACTGCGGCAAACATCCGCGCAGCAAGCCCAAGGCTGGTTAAGTTCCGACGAACAAAAAATCCAAGATCCCCCAAGAGATCGACAGCTTTATCAATCATGCTCATTTGAGGCTCACCCCAAAATCTTCTTCAAGGCTTTGCCCTGGATAGTGAAACGGAACTGGCCCATCAGGCGATGCATCTAAGAACTGACGTACAAAAGGATCTGTTGAGTGGCTCAATTCTTCCGGGGTGCCTTCTGCACCAATACGGCCATTGGCAATGAAATAAACGTAATCTGCAATCTCAAAGGTTTCCTCAACATCATGAGTGACCAACAGGCTGGTTGCACCCAAGGCCTTATTTAAATCCCGAATCAAGCGCGCTGTAATGCCCAGGGAAATCGGATCCAAGCCCGCAAAGGGCTCGTCATACATGATCAAAGGGGGATCAAGTGCAATCGCTCTTGCAAGTGCAACACGCCTTGCCATACCGCCAGAAATTTGTGCGGGCATCAAATCGCGTGCGCCACGCAAGCCAACTGCATGGAGTTTCATTAGAACAAGTGAGCGCAGTAGCTCTTCACTTAAATCCGTGTGCTCACGCAAAGGAAAGGCGACATTTTCAAAAACGCTCAGGTCGGTAAAGAGTGCGCCGAACTGAAAGAGCATGCCCATGCGACGACGCGCAACCATCAGCTCAGCAGATGACATCTTGCCAATATCACGACCTTCAAATAAGACTTGGCCTGACTGTGCAGTGAACTGACCACCGATGAGTCTCAAAATGGTGGTCTTGCCACAACCAGAACCGCCCATGACCGCAACTACTTGGCCGCGGCGGAACTCCATATTGAGTCCCGACAGAATTTGCCGCTCGCCCGGGGCGTATGAAAAGTTGACGTCCTGAATTGCAACGACAACTTCGCCCTTACCACCGCCAGAGGATTTCCCCGTCACTTCTACCGAATTAGAGTAGCTACTGTTCATATCCTCGATATTATCGGGGAAGGACCGATGACCCCATCAAATACTCATCTACCGCATGGGCAGCCTGACGACCTTCACGAATCGCCCACACCACCAAAGATTGGCCACGACGCATATCGCCCGCAGCAAATACCTTAGGAACGTTGGTTTGATAGGCATTTTGGCCATCCACAGTAGCTTTTGCATTACCGCGAGCATCTTTTTCAACGCCAAAGGCATTGAGAACTTGAGCTGCAGGGGACACAAAGCCCATCGCCAGAAACACTAAATCAGCCTTAATTTCAAATTCAGAGTTCGGCATTTCTGTCATCTTGCCGTCTTTCCACTCCAAACGCACACAGATTAATTTCTCAAGTTTGCCGTCTTTACCTTCAAAACGCTTAGTCGCAACAGACCAGTCACGATCGCAACCTTCTTCATGAGAAGACGAAGTACGCAACTTGGTTGGCCAATATGGCCATACCAAAGGCTTGTTCTCAACTTCTGGTGGCTGCGACATCAATTCAAACTGAGTAATCTTGGTGGCACCATGTCGATTGGAGGTTCCAACACAATCAGATCCAGTATCGCCACCACCAATTACCACTACATTCTTACCAGCTGCGGAAATTTCATTTTTCAGATCGCCTGCGTTTTCTTTGTTCTGGGGAATCAAGAATTCCAAAGCATAGTGAACGCCCTTCAACTCACGGCCAGGAACCGGCAAATCACGTGGCTGCTCAGATCCACCGCTAATCACAACGGCATCAAAATCTTTCATCAACTGATCGGGTGAAACGGTTTTTGTGGAGTAATTTTTAACTTCGGCACCAACTGCCTCTTTACCAACAAATACGCCAGTCTCAAACTTCACACCCTCAGCTTGCATTTGCTCAACGCGGCGATCGATCAACCATTTTTCCATTTTGAAATCAGGGATGCCGTAGCGCAATAATCCGCCAACACGATCATTCTTTTCAAACACGGTGACATCATGGCCAACGCGCGCTAATTGCTGCGCAGTTGCCATGCCGGCAGGTCCGCCGCCAACAACAGCTACTTTTTTACCGGTCTTGGTCTTGGATGGTTGTGGGGTAACCCAACCATTTTCCCAGCCCTTATCAATGATGGCGTGCTCGATAGACTTAATGCCAACGGCGTCGCTATTGATTCCTAAGGTACAGGCAGCTTCGCAAGGTGCCGGGCAAATACGTCCAGTGAACTCAGGAAAGTTATTGGTCGATTGCAAAACATCTAATGCATTCTTCCAATCATTATGAAATACCAAGTCATTGAAATCGGGAATAATGTTGTTGACTGGGCAACCGTTATTACAAAACGGAATGCCGCAATCCATGCAGCGTGCACCCTGCACTTTTGCTTCATCATCCGTCAATGCCGCAACGAACTCTTTGTAATGATGGAGGCGTTTAACAGGAGCTTCGTAGGTTTCATCTACGCGCTCAAACTCCATAAATCCAGTGACTTTACCCATATCGAATCCTCAGTATCTTTTCTTAATATCTTTATTAATTAAGCAACTTATTAGCAAATTAAGCGGTTACGGTTTTGTTTTGCGCTTTTTCCCACAACTCACCTAAAGCACGCTTGTACTCAGTAGGAAGGACCTTCACAAAACGACCACGAGCATTTTCCCAATCAGCCAAGAGCGCTTTTGCACGCTCTGAGCCGGTGTGACGGAAATGACGCTCAATCAAGCCCTTCAGAATTTGCTCATCAGTCATACGCTCGCCACCGTCCTTCACATCAACAGGCGCATGCCATGCAGACTGAGGCATATTGGCAATCTGCTCAGCAGAAGGTAATACTTTTTCTAAAGTTGCCATGCTGGTATTGCAGCGCTTCTCAAAAAGACCATCTTCGTCATACACGTAGGCAATACCACCGCTCATACCTGCAGCAAAGTTACGGCCAGTTGCGCCCAAGACCACGACAGTTCCGCCAGTCATATATTCACAACCGTGATCGCCGGTGCCTTCAACGACTGTTGTAGCACCAGAGTTACGTACTGCAAAACGTTCACCAGCAACACCATTAAAGAATGCTTCACCGCCGATTGCGCCGTAAAGAACGGTATTACCGACAATGATGTTCTTTGCTGTGTCGCCACGGAACTCATGAGGAGCGCGCACAATCACACGTCCACCAGATAAGCCTTTACCAACGTAGTCGTTACCATCGCCTACCAAATCCAGGGTGACGCCACGCGCCAAGAAAGCCGCAAAGCTTTGACCAGCGGTGCCGTTCAATTGAATATGAATAGTGTCATCAGGCAAACCAGCATGGCCATAACGCTGAGCGATTTCTCCAGAGAGCATTGCGCCAACCGTACGGTTTACGTTTTTCACCGGAACAATGAAAGAGACTTTCTCGCCACGTTGTAGCGCAGGCTCACTCTTCTCAATCAGAATGTTATCTAGTGCACTACCTAAGCCATGTTCTTGGGTCAGAATTTGGTAACGTGGAACATCTTTAGCTACTGCTGGCTCAGCAAAAATCTTGCTGAAATCTAAGCCATGAACTTTCCAATTCTCAATACCTTTGCGGGTATCCAAGAGGTCAACACGACCAATCAAATCATCAAACTTACGAATACCCAGTTGAGCCATGATCTCGCGCACTTCTTCTGCAATAAAGAAGAAGAAGTTCACAACGTGCTCTGGCTTACCAGAGAACTTTTTACGCAACACTGGATCCTGTGTTGCAACACCAACTGGGCAGGTATTCAAATGACACTTACGCATCATGATGCAACCTTCAACGACCAATGGGGCTGTGGCAAAACCAAACTCATCCGCACCTAACAAAGCACCAATCACTACGTCACGACCAGTTTTCATTTGGCCGTCAGCTTGAACGCGGATACGACTACGCAAGCCATTGAGCACCAATGTTTGTTGAGTTTCGGCCAAGCCTAATTCCCATGGGGAACCAGCATGCTTAATAGATGACAGTGGAGATGCGCCAGTACCGCCATCATGACCAGCGATCACGACGTGATCTGCCTTGGCCTTAGCAACACCAGCAGCAATCGTGCCAACGCCTACTTCAGAAACCAGTTTCACAGATATGTCGGCAGCCGGATTCACATTCTTCAAATCGTGGATCAGTTGCGCGATATCTTCAATCGAATAAATATCATGGTGTGGAGGAGGAGAAATCAAGCCAACACCTGGAACTGAGAAGCGCAATTTACCGATGTAGTCGGAAACTTTACCGCCAGGTAATTGGCCGCCTTCGCCAGGCTTGGCACCTTGAGCCATCTTGATCTGAATCTGATCAGCAGAGCGTAAGTATTCCGTAGTGACTCCGAAGCGTCCAGAGGCAACCTGCTTAATTTTGGAGCGCAATGAATCACCATCAAGCAAAGGAATATTTGCCTCGACAACATCATCGCCCAAAATACTCGCTAAGGTTTCGCCCTTCTTGATTGGAATGCCTTTGAGCTCGTTTACATAACGATTTGGATCTTCACCACCTTCGCCAGTATTGGACTTACCGCCAATCCGGTTCATGGCAATTGCCAAAGTCGCATGCGCTTCAGTGGAGATGGAACCTAAAGACATCGCGCCCGTTGCAAAACGTTTGACGATTTCTTTTGCGGACTCGACTTCATCCAATGGAATTGCTTTAGCTGGATCAAGCTTAAATTCAAACAAACCGCGCAATGTCATCTGACGCTTAGTTTGGTCATTGATGATATTTGCGTACTCTTTATAGGTCTGATAACCCTTTTCAGCACCAACACGTGTGGAGTGCTGCAACTTCGCAATCGTATCGGGAGTCCACATGTGGTCTTCACCGCGAATGCGGAAAGCATACTCGCCGCCCGCTTCGAGCATATTGGTTAAGACTGGGTCATTACCAAAGGCAGATTGATGCATACGCAAAGCTTCTTCAGCCACTTCAAATACGCCGATACCGCCTACGTTTGAAGGTGTGCCCTTGAAATAATGATCAATCACCTCTTTATTTAAACCAATGGCTTCAAAAATTTGTGAGCCGGTATAAGACATATAAGTAGAAATGCCCATTTTGGACATCACTTTTTGTAAGCCCTTACCTACTGCTTTAACGAAATTCTTGACAGCTTTTTCTGCTGACAAATCACCGGATAAACCTTTAGCCATTTCAGCTAAAGTTTCCATTGCCAAGTAGGGATGAACTGCTTCAGCACCATAACCGGCCAAGAGCGCGAAGTGATGTGTCTCACGTGCGCTACCAGTCTCAACAACCAGACCAACACTAGTACGCAAACCTTTTTCAACCAAGTGCTGGTGAATCGCTGAAGTAGCCAAGAGCGCAGGAATAGCTACGTGCTCCTCATCAACCTGGCGATCGCTCACGATCAGGATGTTGTAACCAGAGCGAACGGCATCAGCCGCTTCAGCACATAAAGATGCTAAGCGCGCCTCGATACCGGCTTTGCCCCAAGATGCTGGGTAACAAATATCCAACTCGTATGAACCAAATTTACCGTTGGTGTAATGATCAATATGACGAATCTTCGTCATATCGTCAAAATCCAAAATAGGCTGACTTACTTCCAAACGCATTGGTGGGTTGATATTGTTGGTATCTAATAAATTAGGCTTAGGCCCAATGAAAGACACCAAAGACATCACCATGTTTTCACGAATGGAGTCAATCGGAGGATTCGTTACCTGCGCAAATAATTGCTTGAAGTAGTTATAGAGCGGCTTATTCTTGCTGGAGAGCACTGCCAACGGGCTATCGTTACCCATGGAGCCAATGGCCTCTTCACCATTCATAGCCATTGGTGCCATGAGGTACTTAATATCCTCTTGGGTGTAACCGAAAGCTTGTTGGCGATCTAATAATTTTGCTGCTGGACGAATAATCGTCTTTTCATCCACC
>Ga0315272_10001449_pt1 | contig 11797 bp, 7 predicted proteins | sample C3_middle_MG_FD_203918 | JGI IMG/M metagenome (GOLD analysis project Ga0315272, IMG submission 203918) | Sediment microbial communities from Yellowstone Lake, YNP, Wyoming, USA - C3_middle | ecosystem: Environmental > Aquatic > Freshwater > Lake > Sediment | place: USA: Wyoming | collected...
ATGAATGACGGTTCCGGGCTCCAGCTTACAATCAGCCGGGAGGTTCACCACGAATTTCATTCCCACCGCCCATTCCCGGCGATGATGGCCATCCGGCATTCCAATCATGTCATCGAGTTTGCGCCCGACTGCCCCCACCGGTCCGTCGGCAATCACCGTCAGGCGCGCCTTGATGTCCATGCCCGGCATGAAGTTGTCGCCGGGCTTCCCCTTCTTGTCGACTCCCTGGTCGGATAGCCGGACTCCCGTCACTTTTCCGTTTTCCATCAGGGGCTCGGATACCGGAGTTCCCGGCCAAATCTGGGCAACGCCGGAACCCATCAATTGCGAGCCTACCCATTGGTTAAACTGACCGATGGAAAGAAGCCATCCCCCATGTTTATCAAGGAAGGGCGGAGTGAGCGGCATCGCAAATGAATTGTCCTTAAACCAGGGATTCACCTTTCCGGTAAGTTTCAGGAAGAAATCAGCGATTTTGAAAATTGGCGAACGGCGACTGGCTCCATGGGGATCGAGCAGGTAAAGCATCTTCTCTTTCTTAACCCGCGTTGCCAGGGGAATCTGCGCGATTTCCTCGTCAGTAAAGGATTCCCTTATCCCCTTCGCCTGGGTGACCACGCCCGAAACTCCGACTGATATATCGTCCGCCCTTTCATAACAGAGAACTTGCAGGGGCATTCCAGGGGCAACCGTACTCTCAATTGCGGGTGTCCCATCAGGATTATTTATGGCCTTGGAGAGGGTGGTAAGAAAGCCGCCGGCTGCCGGTCCAAACCCGACACACACCAGATCAGCTTCCATCACCTGCCGCTCTATGGTCATTACTTCAACCTCAGGCCGGATAATCGAGGGCTTCGGGAATCATTACCTTGGATATTCCCTCACCCGCCCGGTCTTTGGCCATCCGCAGTCCAGCCAATGCCATGTCCAGCTTGCCCCTCAACTCAACAAGTTCCTTGGCCCCGGCAGGAATAGAACCTGGCTTCTCGTATCCGTAAACCAGTTCGGTAACAACGCGGGACACCTCACCGGCAGTCCGCAGGACAATAACTGATGTCAGGTCGTAGAAGAAATTGAGTACTCCGGTCAGCCCGTCAGCGGCAGCGCCGGCGGCGGGGCCCTTAAGCCTCAGCTCATTCACATCGGACATCATGTTGTAGGCCGCCATCAGCCACGAAATCGCATCCGTCATGGGGAACGAAACGCCCTGCCGCGAGCTGGTGTAAAGCTTCTCGCCGTTGGAATCCTTGGCGTTCTGCAAATAACCGGCACCCCACATCCACATTTCCATGGCCTGAGCAAGCGCACCGGCTCCGGTCTCCGGGTTTTCCTTGTGGAGAGCGCGCATCTCCGCAATCATGTCCGTGAACTGTTCCAGGAATAGATCTTCAATCATGGTTACCGACAGTTGGCGCCGCTGGACCGCTTCCGGCCCCTCATAAGTCGCCTCTAACTGGCCGTCCACCCATTTATTGAACAGGAATCCGGGACAATCCTCGGTTATTCCGTAACCGCCCATCATGGAAACAGCCTGGCGCATCGTGTCGGTTCCAACACCGGTGCACCACAGCTTGGTCGCCGGGCACATCACATTGGCCATAGTGTCAACAAGAATAAACTTAACCAGGTCGTCCTTCTCTAGCACCGCAAACCGATTGGCATCGCGCTGTCCGGCGGGTTTACGCTTCATCTGAAGATATTCAATCGCATCCTTGCGTATGCGCTGGATTTCCCTCATCTGGGCGCGGCCTTTTATCCCCTTCTCCGCGAAAATGGCGTCTTTAAGTTTTTCCAGCGGAGTCAGGTCGTCAAATACCCTGGCCGTGGCAAATCCGAGCGAGGTTCCGGCCTCGCCAACTGCCCAGACATCAGACAGGCGATGCAATGCGTCTTCTTTGGACTGGATGCCGGAATCATAGCGGGGTGTTCCCGGATTGATTCCCACAGCGCCACGGAAACGGTTGCGATGGTAACGGATTACCGGCTCAACCGCGGAAAGCAATTTACCGCAGGTCATGACTCCGACTGTAACGCGGGTGCGCCGGAATACGGCTTCGATCACCTCGGAATGGCTGAAGTTCGGGACAATTTTCCCGTCCTCAATATGGTAGCCACCGACTATCCTGCTGGCCGGGACCTTCACATTAAACACGGGGTCGCGGGTCGAGGAAAGCTGGTGGACCTGCTTGCGGGTTATCGATCCGCGGTCAAATGAACCGGGGTCGGTTTCCTCAAGGATTATCATGCACGAAGACTTGATGCGGGGGTCGTCAGTATCTACAGCGGCCACAGCAACAAAAGCATAGTCCGAATTGGTGATGAAGCGCGCCCGCTTCTCGACCTGAAGGATGGGCTCCTGCCCCTCTTTCCATTCAGCGACGCGGTATTTGCCGGTCAGCATGCCGGTCTCCACGCCTACATATGGAAGTGGCTCGGTCAGCGCAAACATAAAGCGCTTCGCTCCGCCGGGATTCTGGGGAGATGCCATGCTCATGTAATGGTGGCGCTGTTCAGGCGTACCACGCTCGGCAATCGGCTCCAGACCCAGGTTATTTGCCAGGCTGGCAGTTGAGGCGCCGCCATCAACCCAACAGAGCTCGAATGCGACGAGGGCGAGGACGAAGTTCTTCGGTCCCTCGATGTAACCACCCTCAGAGGGTTCCATGAATGCACCGGTAACTCCCGCATCGTCATAAACCTTCAGGAGGTCGTTTTTCTTGGCTGTCCATTCATGGGTATTGCGTCCGCCATCAGCAACGAGACGGGCAACCGGGCCGCGCGCCGCCTGGCGCGTCGACTGGACCAGCATCTGCAGTTCATAGCGGTCCGAGTAGCGCCACATTACCTGCCGGACATCATCACCGGGCAGTGTGCGCAAAGTTTCCCTGCTGATATTCGCCGTATCGTTGCTCATCTATCCTTCCTTTTCCTTATCTGGAACATTCAGATTTACTTTACGATTAAATGATTGTGCGTCTGTCATATTAGTAGGGCGGTAAGGATAAAGTCAATCGAAAGCGTGTTTTTCCTTACTGAATCGATAAATATTTACAATCCCGTTGTCTGACTACCTCGCTCACCCCTTTGAGGGGGAATCCCCGCCCGCCTCCAATCCCCAAATCAATAAAAAGAGGGGATTTTTAAAGCCACAACCGGCATCTGGTCCCGCCCGCATTATCCGTGCCGCCTATATGTCGCCACTTCTAACCGCCATGTATAATCATTCATCCAAAGCCCTTATGCCAGGGGCGTTGTGAAGCGAATGGTTTTCTGAAGAATTGCGTGGGCACGCAAAGCCCAAAGGGCTTTGTGGCAGTAGTGAACGGCTTTATTTAACTTGTCCCCCTTGGGGACATAAGCCAAATGCTCAACTGGTAACGCCTAAGAAGGCGTTGTGGTAAAGGTAATGGACATTATTAAGTTTGTCCCCCCTGGGGACAGGCACCATATGAGCAGCTGACTCTTCCGGCGCAAGCCGACGAAGTCGGCAGTAGAATATGTCCAGTACCTTTCGCCGAGGAAGGTACGAAGCGATCGGTTTCGATGCAGACTAGCTTGGGCACGTAGCTCAGCTGGTAAAGCCCAAGGGGCTTTGTGGTAGTGGTAAACGGCTTTATTTAAGTTTGTCCCCCTTGGGGACAGGCACCATATGAGCAGCTGACTCTTTAGGTGCTAGCCGGCAAAGCCGGCGCTAGAATATGCTTGAACCGCTCACCGAGAGCGGTGTGAAGTGAGCGATGTATCTGTAGGATTTCGTGGGCACGTAGCTCAGCTGGTAGAGCAGCTGACTCTTAATCAGCGGGTCGAAGGTTCGAGTCCTTCCGTGCCCACGAAATCTTTCAGATGCGAACGAAACACCGCTCCAGAAGCGGAGTCGAAAACCCCCGAGTCCTTCCGTGCCAGCAGACAGCTCTCAGCTATCAGCGGTCAGCGGTCAGCAATCAGCCAATCCCAGAAAACAACTAAACCTTCTTTCCATTTCCGGCTGAATACTTTCCCCTGATTGGCTGAAAGCTGAGAGCTGAACGCTGACAGCTATTCTCCTCCCAGCGGGTCGAAGGTTAGAGGAAAGTTTTCAGTTCTCAGTTATCAGTGGTCAGCTCCTGATTGGAATTACGACCTCAGAAATCAGAACTGACAACTAACCACTTATTACTTATTACTACTACCGATTCCTACCAGGAGAGCTTCCCCAATTTTATCTGTACCGCATTGCCTCCATTGGTCATGGAACAAAGCGTCAGCCAGGCGGACCGGTTTCCAGCAGAGGCATTGGCAGCCCAGCGCGGAGCCCCGGAAGAAGACGGCTGAAGGACAATCGTTTCCCCTATCGGTGCCGGCGATGTTCCCGCTATCGATATTTCCCGGCCCAGAACCCGGTATATTCTTTCCCGCTTTTCCGCCCATACAAGGAACAACCGGTTCTCCCCCATTGGGATGATAAATGGGGTAAAGCCAATATCAGTTGAAGACCCGATAGAAAAACTGCGTGCAACGGAGAGCCCGGACTCACCACTACGGACCCGGGTCACCCGTATTTTGTCGCCCTCCACCCACCATGCCACACATCCACCCATTCCATCGGGAAACATGGAAGAAGTGCGCCGCCAGAACAGGTTTTCTTTCCCGACATTCTCGAACTCGGTTTGTCCTGTCCAGGTAAATGTTGTTTCCAATGAAACATGCACGGGTGGAATATACATCGCGGAAGTCCGGGCATTCCCCAGCTTCACGGAAGATACCGCCGGCTTGCCATCGCTTTTCCTGGTTACCTGCGAAAGAAATAGTTCATGACTCTTGCCCATCTCATCGGGATTGATTGATGAACGGAGTATCAATGCCCCATCACCTGATGAAGCACATTCCATATTCATCCACCGCGATTTATCATTCATCGCCAGGGTAAATTCCCGCCCCTCGGGATTTCCATTAATATCCAGCAACTGACCCGCTATCCGGGACCCCGCTTCCCGCGTGTGCCACGCCAAAACCAGCCATCCGCGACCACCCAGGGACACCGGGGATGCCGACCTCAATCCGGCCCCCGTCATTGAGGTTAAGCCGGAAGAAAACACAAAAGAATCTCCTGCCCTGTTTATACTTATCGACTTAACCTGGGATGGATTTACAAACTCGACCCAGGTTGCCAATGCCTGCTTCCCCCCCGGGGCAACATTGAATGCTTCTACTGGATTCCACTCGCATCCGACCAGACACGGCGAAAGAATTCGTCCTCTTGGCTCGAAAACAGGAATACCGGAAGGTGCAACTTCCTGCGTTAACAACATACCCCCATCCCGGCGCCAGAACACCTGGGCACCTCCACTTGTCCCCGGCAAAAGCCCTACTATTTCCTCGCCAGCTTCTTCTCCTGCAGCCATATAATCGCTGGAACCCCAAAGTGGTGCCCCGGATTGGTCGAATCTCTGAAGGTAAACATCGCGGAGGTCACGGCAACAGGCTTTTCGGTACCGGTTTTCCTCCCATGCCAAAATCACGCCACCCGCATTATCCGGAACCGCCCTGACCTGATATTTGAATGACGCGGTCAGGCCGACCTCAGCCATTCCACCCTGCCAAATAAGCTTGGCTTCTTTTCTGCGGGATGAAGCCGCTTTTCCAGGTGCTGCCAATACATCTATTGACGATGCCATCAGAAAAACCAGCGCTATTAGAGTCAACCTGATCATATTCATTGGTTCATTCTCCATCCGTCCACATTTGGAAACAACCCCCGAAGTTCACCTGCCAAAAGCCACAAGCATAATCCCTGTTGTAACCATTGCCACGCCCGCAATCCGAACTGCCGGCAGACGCTCCCGCCCCAATAAAAAGGCCATAGCCACCCCCATAACCAGGCTGACCTGCCGGAATGCGAACACATAACTGGCTTGCCTCACGAGCTGGTAAGCCCAAAGCACAAGAAGATATCCACCAAAATCAAAAACGCTGGCGGTAATACAGGTGCGCCAACGACATGGCGCATCAGGAATCCCTCCGCCCAATCTGGGGGTCAGGGAAACAACAACAAAAGCCGTCAAGTAAAGAATGTATCCATATTGAACTGCGCCACCCAATCCCGCCGGAACAGCCTCCGACGCAATCTTGTCGACAAGCGTATACCCAACTATCGCTAAAGCCGTAAGCAGGGTCCAGCCGAGCATCTTTCTCCTGGCAAACAGCTGTCCCAAGTCCCCTAATCGATGCATCGGGGTCAGGATAACTCCGGCACTGGCGAGTATCATGCCAATCCAGGCGGTAGTTGACGGCATTCGCCCGCGGAAAGTATCTCCAAACGCCAGGATTAATATTGGAAGGGCGCGCGTTATTGGGTAGGCAACACTAAAATCAAGATTGCGGTAGGCCTGACCGAGAAACAGGTAATAAAAACCACAAAAGATGCCGGAAACAACTGCCATCCCCATCACCACTGGAGAAGCCAATCCCGAGAAATATATTCCTAAGCCTGCCGGAATCAGCATTACCAGCGATGTTACGGACAGCATCCGCCGGTAGAAACCTGCCCCGCCGGCACGCTGGGAACTGGCCATCAAATTCCATCCGGTATGGGCGATTGCCGAGGCGAATACGAGGGAGAGTACGAAAGGAGTCATTAATTAATGCACCGGCGAGTTTTCAGTAATCAGTGGTCAGTAATCAGTTTCCGACCCGAATCATGAACTGAAAACTGACCACTGAAAGCTGACAACTTATTACCCCCCCCTCACAGCGACACTGCTATCTTGGCTATCCCCTTTTTAACTTCGCCTATCGTCTCCCCCTCCGCCGTCCCCGCGCCCTTCATAAGCCCGGTTTCTACATCAATCACGCGAAAGGAAAGCACATAATTGCCCATCAGCTTTCCGAAGCTTCCCACTCCCATAAAACGGGCATTTAGAAGCTTTGCCACACCGGCTTCTCCGGAACTCGTGGAGAGGTCGGTCATGGCAATCGCTTTTTCAGCCATAATACGCTCCATTTGTTCGCGTTCAATTACCCGGTATTTCCCCGTCTTGGCGATCTCCGAACGGAGCATGTCGCTTACCAGTGCTGCCTCTGCCTCGGTAACCCCCTGCTCCTTAAGCTTCACTACAACTAAAGTGGGGGCATCGGCTGCAGGCACAACTGTCGCAGACTTTACGCCCGTTGCACCTTCATTAACAGCGGACTTCCCCCCGCATCCAGCCAATATAAGAACTGCCATTGTCATTACTACTATTTTGTTCATTTGCGAATTATACACGAGTGTTTCCCGGGCTCATCCCTCCCTCCATCAGCCTCATACCGAGCTTGTCCAATTCACCTGAATCTAAAACCCTTTTAGCAAGAGGGAACAGGATTGATTCCTCACCCTTAAAATGGACCCGGCACATCTGGATAGCCTCCATTAAATGCGCCACATCAACTACCGGTTTCGCTATCGCCTCATTGAATTTCTTTTCTATTTCCCGGTGGGCAGAACGATGAATCATTACCGCCATCGGCCCAATCGTACCTAAAAGGGGCTCAAGCGCATCAAATAGAACATCCTCCTCCTGACGGGAATGGGAAAGCAGGAGCTTGGATACCATCTTTCCGGTTTCACTTACTATCCCCAGATCAGATTTGGCATTGGTCAGGTCTTCCGCCCAATCAAACAGCTTTAGAAGTACCCTATGCTCTCCGTGTAGGATGTCAATAATATTCATTTCTGTCTCCCTGCGGAGTTTCCACCCCGCTATTTGTCTGATGATACAACCCCAGACTACCCAAGGTCATTTCTCGCGCACCATCGGAAGGGGCGAGATATGAACCCGCCTGTTCCGCCTCCAGGCCTCTTCGGTGTAGTCATTAACCGCCGGAGCGGTCCTACCCAACGACTGGGGGATCATTCTGGCCCGGGGAATTCCCGCCGAAACCAGGAAATCCACCGTCCGATTAGCCCGCTTTAAGCCCAATTCGAAATTGAGAGCATCCGAGCCCCTCTCATCCGCATGACCCTCAATCCGAACCATCATGTCGGAATCGGCCTTAAGCTTCTCAACGGCCTTTCCAAGGATTCTTTTGGCATCCTCCGTTAATTCATCCCCCCGGGTTTCAAAAAGTGCATCTGCAAAAACTGCTACCGGAATATCAACTCCCCCAGTGGAGGAATAACTCCGGACCATCCACCCACTCGCCGGACCTCCTGCCAGATAGAAGGTTCCCCCATCTTTTGTTACTGCCACGCCGTTGGCATACTCACAGCGATACTGGCTGAATATTCCAGACATTTTCCATTTCGCCCGGCCGGAACGGTCGAGCAGGAGCGCCATCCAGACCGGAGTTCCCACCGCCTCCGTTTCACCACCTGCCACTAATACCCCGCCACCCGGAATAGAAGCCAATGCCCGTGGAATATCCGCCCCACCGCTGCGGGGCGAGACCTCGCCCACTTTTGAATTAGATGTGGGCGGGTCCGAAGCACCTCCCGCACCCGTAAGGAACTGGGTCCAATCCACCACACCCGAAGGCTGGTATCGCCTGATTACCCAGTCATAATCCGGCCAGGGTCCGACCAGGCCATGACCAGCCACGCATACACTCCCATCTTTTTCCACAATAACCCGGTCAGCCCGCGTATCACTGTAAACGGTTGAACAAGACCAGCGGTCACACCAAGCTTCACGCCCATCCGCATTCAACCGGCGAAGCACCCAGACCGTGCCGGCATCCACGAGATGTTCGAATCCTGCAGCATAGAAATATCCCTCGCGGTCTGAAGCCAAACCGGTTATATCCGCGCCATCATCTTCCTGTGACGCACCAACAAACATCCTGCTCCATATCTCTGTTCCGTCTTTTCCGGAATATTTCTTTATGCGCCAAACCCTTCCCCCGGTCGGCTGATCCTCCCCGCCCCCCACAATCACATCCCCGTTTGAATCAAAAATGCCGGATTGAGTCCAATCATCGGTACTGTACTGGTTATTGTGCGTCCTGCTCCATGAAAGAGTGCCATCAGATGTAAAACGGCGGATAAGCCAGTTCTTTCCCTGCCCCTCGACCTTTTCCTCGCCAATCACCACAAACCCGCCGTTTTTATCCACCGATATTGAATACGCTGAACTCCATCGCCCATCGTTAAAATACTGGTCCTGCCAAAGTGCCTGCCCTTTGGGGGAATACTTGGCAACCAACCACGACTGACCTAAAGGGCCATCACCCCACCCGGCAACAATAATATTGCTTTCCTTATCAAGGGCCATCCCATAAATAACCGTCTTCTTACCAGAAGGAGCATCTGTCCGAAGCGACCACTCCAGCTTAGGCACATCAACCGCCCAAGCCGTTCCCATGGTGGATAGGGCGCAAAATACCAATACGCTTTTCCAAGTCTGCATTTGAATATTCTACCGTCTATTTGGCGGATTGCCCTCTGCATAAGGCCCAATAATGCGGTCGATTCATTACGCTATAACCATCCTTCACAGGGATTACACCCGGGAAATGACGACGAAATGAAAATGGGGAGGAGCTTGAGCCCCTCCCCATTGATACCGCGCCCGGCAAGGTTCGAACTTGCAACATCCAGCTTCGGAGGCTGGCGCTCTTCCAATTGAACTACGGGCGCTTTACAGTCTTTCGACCGGACTAATTCTACCTTTTTTCCGTAATCTCTGCCCCTGGCATTGGATGAAACCATTAACTTGTGCCCACTTTTGTGCCCATTTACCGACAGGATTATTTCTTGAAATTACCATTTAAGTTAATGTCTGGGAGGGAATAGACACCTGGAAGGAACCTTTAAATCCCGGCCTTAATGTCGAAGGATTTCCATCCCCTGCTCCCCCATTCCCTGCTGACCTTCTGATATTGTCATATCAATATGAAGCTGAATAAGCCGTCCACCCCGTCCGCTTCCACCGGCGGCAAAACAGCGTCCTTCATTACCTACTACCTCTGGCCCCTGTTAGTCCTTTCATGCGCCTTCGCCTGGCTGGTATCAATCGGATACTGGAATGAAACCGGCATTTTCATGGAATCCTTCCGTGGCCTTCTCCCCATCGGGCCCCATTTCCTTGCCAACATGGGCAGGAATATTATCGGTGTGGCGGTCGCCATAACCGCATTCCTGATTATCGATACAATCGGCCTCGGCCTGTTGAAGTTCTTGTCCGTAGACACCGGCAATGCTCCAGCCCGACTATCGGCCGCCCCATTGGCATACGGCATGCTCTCCCTGTTCCTTCTGGGGACCGTCCTTTTGGGCCTCTGGTATGTCGGCCTGCTTTTCGTAATACTGGCACTGCTACTGTCTGTCTCACATTCCAACATCCGGGTTTCCGCGTCCTACTGGAAGGACCGGTTTATCCGGCTTGCCAGTGACGAGGGATGGCCGGAAAAAGTCCTTCTGATATTTCTTTCCCTCTGCCTATTTGTCCCTCTGTTTATACCTGACCTGAATATAGACTCGATTAAATACCATTTATCCTGCCCCCAGCAGTATCTGGCCAGCCACAAGTTCTACAGCGACAACACCTATTGGACATGGAAACTGCCGATGGTCATTGAATTTCCGTATGCGTATTTCCTGGCCCTGGGGTTGGAATCATCCCTGAAAATCGTCGTCATGCTTCTCGCCATCACGGGAATTCTGGGTGTAATCAGGGCACTTCCCTTCACCCTCCGCCCCGTCTATGCATACGGCATCATCGGGGCCAGCCTGCTGTTGCATCAGGCCGGATATGTCTTATGGACCGCCAAAAACGACCTGGGAGTTGTCGCCGTAGGCATGGCGGCAACCGGCCTGATTGCCGGCCGCTTATATTCCGTTCCCGGATCCGGACTCCGCCCCGGTTATGTTCTTTTGATTGGATTCCTGCTCGGAATGTTTTCAATGGCCAAATTCATGGTGCTTCCCCTGGCATTCATGCTGGCAATGGTGTTTTGTTTCTCCTCCCGACGGAAGGTATTTTCATTGCTGGTGGTTTGCGCAGGAGCGGCGGCAACAGTCCTGCCCTGGTCGATTAAATCCTTTCTGTTTACGCAGGATCCGCTATACCCGTATTTCACCACTACTTTTCCCGGATTCATCGGCAACAGCTTCAACTCACTGATAACAACCGCTGAACTGCACGCATTCATCAAATTCGAGGACGGACTTCCCTCCCTTTCAGCGGTCGCCAAGAACCTGGCCCCGATGATAATCCTGCTGGCTGCCGGACTTCCTGCCCTTTTCCTGCGCGGGGGGCGGGGAATATTTTTACTGGCGTCTGCCGGCACCATCGGAATTGCCATACAGATCGGCCTCCATCGGCAGATATACTTTGCCCGGTATGCCTATTTTGTAACGGCGCTATGGAGTCTGGCCGGACTCACGGCCCTGCTTGGCCGGGCCAGGCACCCAAAACAGGAATCCGGCACCGACCGGTATGGATTCTTTCTGGTCCCACTAATACTGGCTGCGATTATCGGTCTGGGTTTTATAAAGGCCTACTCCTACCAGCCCCTGGATAGTGGTCGTATGATGAATTGCGCAGACTACTTTTCCGGGCGGCTTGATACTGCGTGCTACCAGAGCAAGGGCCTGTTCTCTTATGGTCGCATTCTTCCATTGATTCCCCGAATCAACGACATGAATGGCACGGATAATTCAATCATCCAATGCGGCGACCAAGTGGCGATTAATTCCCCGATGCGAATCAGGAATGATGCCCTGGGGCCGCATCCGATATGGGCTGCCGTATATGAATCGGATAGCATCACCCGCCTGCATGTGAAGTTCCGGCAGATGAATGCCCGTTTCCTGATATACGCCTCTGAGCTCGCCACATGG
>Ga0315272_10001450_pt1 | contig 11797 bp, 7 predicted proteins | sample C3_middle_MG_FD_203918 | JGI IMG/M metagenome (GOLD analysis project Ga0315272, IMG submission 203918) | Sediment microbial communities from Yellowstone Lake, YNP, Wyoming, USA - C3_middle | ecosystem: Environmental > Aquatic > Freshwater > Lake > Sediment | place: USA: Wyoming | collected...
TTGCGAAACTTTTGGTTGATGACAGGAACAAAAATCCAAGTAAATATTCTGTAGTACTTGTTTCTGAAGGAGCTATGTTTAAAGGAGGCCAGATGGTATTTGCCGACAGTGAGAAAGATGCTTATGGCCATGCAAAACTTGGAGGAATTGGCGATATGGTATCAGCCAAACTTAAAGAACTTTCGCCAAAATTCAATCATGGGAAAACAATAAATGTTATTAACCAGAAACTTGGCTATCTGGTACGTGGCGGAGATCCGGATGCACTTGATTCAATTGTTCCTATGGCTTATGGAAATTTAGCTCTGGACCTTATTCTTAAAGGCGTACATGGGCGAATTGTAGTATTGAAGAACGGGAGGTATGATAATCTGCCAATAGATGTAGTTACCGCTTCAAAGAAAATAGTCAAATTATCAGAATATAATACTGAAAGGTTAAGGCCATATTATCATAGTTTTGAGATGAAACCATTCCTTTTAATGGCTTCTGACAATTAGATATTTAACCCTGATAATAACCTGATTACCTCTGTAGGGACGTTGCATGCAACGTCCCTACGTATTTGATGACAGTTATTAAAGTCATATTGATTAATTTTGCTTTAAACATGTAAACTTGAAGAAGGGTACGGTTATAAAATCAACGGGAAGCCGCTACAGGGTCCTTTATGACGATAACATAATTATCGATACCTACATCAGGGGTAAGCTCCGGATCCAGGGGACCAGAACTACCAACCCGGTTGCAGTAGGCGATAATGTACGTTTTGACATTGATAAAAAAAGCGGTTCGGGGATAATTACTGAAGTTCTCGACAGGCGTAATTATATTTTGAGAAAATCATCAAACCTGTCAAGGCATTCGCAGGTTATTGCTGCCAATATCGACCAGGTATTCCTGATGATAACAATAATATTTCCGGAAACACCTGTTGAATTCATTGACAGGTTCATAATAACTGCTGAAGCCTATCGGATACCTTTAATCATTCTGATCAATAAAACTGATTTGTATGGAGCAGAAGAGATTGAAAAGATGAAATATCTGGAATCGATGTACATGAAAATAGGGTATCCGGTTTTGTGCCTTTCATTATACTCAAACTCTGATCTTTATCCTTTAAAACATCTGATGAAAGATAAAGTAAGCTTGATTTCGGGGAATTCCGGAGTTGGAAAGACATCTCTTCTAAATACTCTGAATCCTTCACTTAATCTGAAAACAGAAGAGATTTCAGATTATCATAAACAGGGAAAACATATAACGACATTTCCTGAGATGCATCCGATGCCATTTGGTGGATTTGTTATTGATACTCCCGGTATACGGGGATTCGGTGTTGTTGATATGGAAAAGAAGGAGATATACCATTTTTTTCGTGAAATCTTTGAAGTTTCCAAAGGTTGCAGATTTAATAATTGCCTCCATCTTGACGAGCCAGGCTGTGCCGTAAGGACTGCTGTAGAAAACGGAAAGATTGATTTTCTTCGATATAAAAGCTACCTGAATATTATGGAAACAGATGACCGTAAATACAGGTAAATTGAAATTTAAACCATAAAGTATATCTTTATATCCGGTTGTATAAAAACAATTTACAAGGATGAGGAGAATTCTTATTATAGTTTATTCAGCAGTTTTAATAATTCTTCTGGCGAATTATTTTTACTATAAAAACCTTTATAATAAACAGATAAGCTACATAGTTGAGCTTCTTGGCCGGCAGGTACAGATTGTAGGTTTGTCAGTCGACAACACTAACAACGGCTTCCTAAGTGATCTGAATCAGATCAGTTTTGACGAAGATCTTCAGCAGTTTTTTGCTAATGCCGGGAATCGTTACAGGGCAGGTGAACGGATGAAACTCTTTTTTTCAAAATATCAGGAGTTTGTTACAGGCATGAAGCTTTATGACAACAACAAAAACGAATTTACCTTAAAGAAAGACACTGAGACAGGAGAGTGGCTGGAACAAACATTTATACTGCACGAACAGGCAGAGATCTACAACATGGAAAAACTGGTGCAGACAAACAAAAAGTTTGATTATTACCTTCCTCTGATCAGGAATAATGTTGCCATTGGAAACATTGTTGTAACAGTTGACTACCAGAAATACTTCTCTGCAATATTCTCGGAATTCAATCTTCAGGATTATCAATGGCAATGGGTTGTCAGTGATTCCGGAGAAATTGTTTATGACAATAGCGGAAAGTTGCATCAATACTCTCAGCTGGGCAGAATTACCGAGGGAATCCAGGGAGGTTCTGTTGCTAATCTTGTTCACAGATCCACTGTTGATGGGAAAAGCAGGAAAATCATATCATCTTATTATTCCACCCAGCTACTACAGAGAGACCTTGGGCTTGTTTTTTCAGCGCCTACAGATTTTTTTCAGAAATATATAATCAGAAACTCTTTATTTATTGTGCTTGGAACTCTGATAATTATTCAGCTGATTATTATGATACTGCTGAGATATATCAAGTCCCAGAAAAAAGAGATAACCAGATTGGAAGCCTCTGAGAAAATGCTCTACAGACTTATTGAGGAAATGCCAGTCGGGGTAATTATTCATAATAAGAACAGGGAAATTATCAAAGCCAACAGGGTTGCTGCAGGCCAGTACTCATATGGAAGTGAAACTGAGATGGTTGGGAAGATATTCCCGGAGACCTCTTTATCAGAAGAAAACAACTCATTCTCAAAGAATCTCGACAGCTCATTCAATCCTGAACAATTTATAATTATTAAGAAAGAAATAGGAGAAATTGTTCTTTACAGAAACAGCCTGCCAATAGTATTTATGGGTGAAGATGCGATGATGGAAATCCTTCTGGATGTTACAATGCTTGAATCAGCAAGAAAAAATGAAGCTAAAGCAAATGTAGCCAAGTCAGAATTCCTTGCCAGAATGAGTTATGAAATACGTACCCCACTGAACGGAATCATTGGAATGACGGATGTTCTTAACAAATATGAGTTGTCAGAAGATATAAAAGAGATTGTTATATTACTTCGCAGGTCTACGGAAATTTTACTGAATATTATTAATGATATTCTTGATTTTTCCAGAATTGAGTCGGGTAAAATGATACTTGATGAGATCCCATTCAATTTCAGGGAAGAGATAAGTTTCAGTACTGATCTTGCCAAAAAATCTATAAACGAAAATGTGAAATTCACCTGCACAGTTGATAATAAAATACCGGAAAATGTTATTGGAGATCCATTCAGACTGAGGCAGATATTAACAAACCTGATAAACTATTCAATAGGAAATACTGAACAGGGTGAGATCAGGATCAGCTGTCAGTTGAAAAGTAAAAAGGATGGTATACTTATACTTGCATTTGAACTGGTTGACTCGGGTATTTCTTTCGACAAGGCAACCCTTAAGAAAGCTTTTGGCGATTTTATAAATATAGAATCGCACACTATTAAACCAAGTGATAATTCAATTTTTGGAACCATACTGGCCAAACAGCTTGTCGAATTGATGGGAGGGGAACTTATTGCTGAAAGTCCTTCCGGGATTTTTGGGAACATTGGTCTAAGAATTAATTTTACAATACCTGCATATTCGAACGACAGGCAGATTAAAGATCTGGATTTTACTAAGATTAAGTCATTTAATGATATAAAAACGCTTGTTATCACAGGCACGCAAAACCGTGATGAAGAAGTTCTTAGTGATCTTCATAAAATAGGATTGTCTGTAAAAATTACAACATACCAGAAGACTACAATTGGGCAGATTAAGGCGAATTTAAATTATCCTGACGAACGTTATAACCTTGTTGTGATTTTTGATGAGGAGGATTTGAATGGATTTGAAACTGCTGCAGGAATATGGGAGAATAATCTATCCGGCAAATTCATAATAATTCTTGTAACCACAAATGATAAAAAAGGAAATTTACTGAAATGCATTACTATGGGAGTAGATCAATACCTGATTAAACCATTTGATATCCCCGAGTTGGTAGATGCAATTAAAGCAAGCTTCCCTTATGTCGAAGAACATACGGCCGGTGCTGAAAAAGGTGATTTAAAACGTGATATTAGTATACTTATTATCGAAGACAACCTCATGAATCAGAAGGTATTAGGCACAATGCTTAAATCTCTTGGTTATAATTTTGAAATGGCCAATGATGGATATGAAGGATTTATGAAAGCAAAAACAAAAAAATATGATCTGATTATTATGGATCTGGTTATGCCTGAAATGGATGGTTTCGAATCAGCAAGAAGAATTATTGAACATGACAAAGAATCACTTATTGTTGCTTTTTCTGCTGATAATTTACCGGAATCGAAAAGAAAAGCTGAGCTATCCGGAATTAAGGATTTCATTTCAAAGCCGGTAAGGATCGAAGAGCTAAAAAGACTTTTTTTAAAATACTTTAAGAATTAATTAAGTGATCCTGCTTAAATCTCTTAATTTTCTTTTATGATCTGCAATGGGCTCAGAAAAACTAAGCGTTGAAAAATTTATTGATCTGTCAGAAAAGATCCCTGTATGTGATGTAAGATCCCCTTCTGAATATAGCGCAGGTCATATCCCGGGGGCCTATAATATTCCGATATTTTCAGATAAGGAAAGAGAGTTAGTAGGTATCAGATATAAGAAAGAGGGAAGAGAGCCTGCTATTATGGAGGGATTGGATCTGACAGGGCCACAATTATCCTCTAAACTCAGAAAGGCCTTTGATATTGCATCCGGCAACCAGTTGTTGGTACATTGCTGGAGAGGAGGCATGAGATCGGAAGCCATGGCATGGTTGTTTTCACTGGCAGGTATCAATGTTTATATTCTTGAGGGTGGCTATAAATCATATAGGAATTATATCCTTGAAAAGCTTTCAGTAAAAAGAAAAACCATTATTCTCGGAGGCCTCACAGGGAGCTCTAAAACTCATGTTCTTAGCCATCTTAAGAACATGGGGCAACAGGTTATTGATCTCGAAGGATTGGCGAATCATAAAGGTTCAGCATTCGGTGCGCTTGGTCAGTTGAATCAACCTTCGACAGAGCAGTTTGCGAATATGCTATTTAATGAATGGAATAAATCCGATCCTGATATTCCAGTCTGGATGGAAGATGAAAGCAGAAATATTGGAACTGTTTTCATGCCTGACGCTTTCTTTGATAATATGCAAAAATCCCCCGCAGTGATACTTATGATGGATCTAAAAACCAGGATGCCCAGACTCCTGGCTGAATATTCCAGGTTTCCAAAAGAATTGCTTATAGCATCAATATCAAAAATCAGCAAAAGGCTTGGAGGAGATAACACCAGGGACGCCATTAGGGCAGTCGAGGAAGACAACTTTGCAAAGGCAATTGAAATCACACTGTTTTACTACGACAAAGCTTACCTGTTTGGATTGACAAGAAAATCTTCAGAGAGTATAATTTATGTGAAAACAGATACTGATGATATTAATGAAAACACACAGAAAGTACTTGAAGCTTCAAATAAGTTAAAGTGGTAAAAGTGCTTTATTGCAGTGTTTTAATATCTTTTGCATCAACCCATTTAAAAACTTTATCTGAACGTCTTAGATAATCGGGGGTTTTTATTGAACAAAGCTCTCCTTTTAAAGCGGTTTCGGTTACTTTAAGGTCAACTCTGATCTCATCAACAATGTATTCAACAACACCTGTTGTAGGTCCAGTTATAAGAATAGTTTCTCCTTTCTTAAGATCACCGTTTTCAAGCTTAATTTCAGCTACGTTCAGTTTAGTAAAATAGTTCGTTATTTTGCCGATATAGATTTTTCTCCTGGTAGCACTCGAACCATAATTTGCATTCCATTCACCCATTTTCTGACCAAGATAATATCCATCCCAGAACCCCCGATTAAAAACTGTTGAAAGCCTTTTGCGCCAGGCTTCACATTTTCCCTGGTCGTAGGTTCCGTCTGCAATTGAACTGACAGCCTCATTATAACAGGAAGATACCTCTTTTACATATTCTGCAGATCTTGCCCGGCCTTCAATTTTAAGAACTCTCACGCCTGCTTCGATAAGTTTGTCAAGAAATTCTATAGTGCAGAGGTCCTTTGGTGACATGATATATTCATTATCAACCTCCAGCTCATACCCTGATTCTTTGCCTGTCACAATATATGATTTGCGGCAAGTCTGATAACATTCACCCCTGTTGGCAGATTTGTCATTTTCGTGAAGACTTAAATAGCACTTTCCTGATATTGCCATACATAGAGCTCCATGTGCAAACATCTCAATCTTGACAAGTTCTCCATGTGGCCCTCTTATATTTTGTTCCTTGATAGAATTGAATATCTTTTTAACCTGGCTGATATTCAGTTCGCGGGCAAGAACAACAACATCTGCCCATTGTGAGTAAAACTTTAATGATTCTATATTTGTGATATTAAGCTGGGTTGAGAGGTGGACTTCAATTCCGGCTGAAAATGCATAATTAATCACAGACAGATCAGAAGCAATAACCGCGGCGACTCCGCATTCCACGGCTGCGTCTATTATTTTCCGCATCTGTTCAATCTCGTGATCATAAACAACCACATTTAGAGTCAGATATGTTTTTAGGTTGTTTTTTTTACAGATTGAGACAATGTTTTTAAGGTCATCAAGAGTGAAATTATTAGAAGATGCGGCCCTCATATTGAGCTGTTCTACTCCGAAATAGACAGAATCAGCACCTCCCTGAATTGCTGCCATCAGCGATTCATACGACCCTGCAGGAGCCATTATCTCTATATCTTTTCTATTCATAAAGGATTGCAAATATAACAATTAGATATTACCCTTGTTCATCACAATCCTGATGCAGGAGCCTCTTCCGACCTCGGAATGTCGTACGAATATTTTCCCATTATGATAATCTTCAATTATCCTTCTTGCAAGAGATAATCCGAGGCCCCAGCCTCGCTGCTTGGTAGAAAAGCCAGCTGTAAAGATTTTTTTGAATGCTGATTTTGGAATACCCTTACCTGTATCCGATATATCGAGTATGGCATTTTTATCAGTTTCAGTTATATCAAACCCAATATCTCCCTGCCCTTCCATCGCATCAATTGCATTTTTTACAACATTCTCAATCACCCATTCAAAAAGAGCCGGGTTTACAGGTATTTTTATTATTCTGTCATGATCATAATCAGCAAGAAATCTGACTTTGGATGATGATCTTGATTTAAGATAATCTATTGTCCTGTTAAGGATCTGAACCAGATTTTCAGATGAAAGGAATGGTTTGGCCCCGATTCGTGAAAAACGTTCTGTTACCTTTTCAAGCCGCTCCACATCACGGGCAAGCTCTTTTGTTATATTTACTTCAGGATATTTCTGCTGCAAAACCTCTATCCAGCCGGCAAGAGAAGATGTCGGAGTCCCTAACTGATGGGCTGTCTCCTTTGACATGCTTACCCAAACCTTATTCTGATCAGCTTTCCTTGAAGAACTGAATGCAAGATATGATACAGAAATAAAAAGAATTATAATGCCAAGCTGTATGTAAGGATAATACATCAGCATCGTCAGAATAATGCTGTCTTTATAATAGATGAGGTTATAATGCCCGTTTTCAAGATTGATTATGATTGGGCTGTTCTTCTCTTTTATTCTGATCAACATTTTTTGGAGGAAGAGGGCATCTCCAACTTTTTCGGGGTTAAAATTTTTAACTGATATTATCGCATCTGATTCATCAGTAAGAATTACCGGCACAGTATTATTATTATCGATTATTGAGAAAAGAAAATCAACATTCTGACTGGAATCTGAAATTGATATCAGCCTGGTGGCTTCAGCCCAGAGTTCTACATTCTTTCTCTCCTCCTTCTTTAGTCGTCCTACCAGGTTATTGGTGTAGATGAGAGATGACATTCCTATTACAACCGCGAAAAGCAGGAGCAAAAGCTTCCAAAGATTTTTATACTGGATAATATTCAATATGTTGTTCGTATAATGTAAAGTTACTTCTTCTTAAATAAATTTTTAAGCACATTCTCCTTTTTCCCGGTGGACGTGTCTGGTTCTGCGTTAATGGTATCATTTTCATCCCAGGCAATTCTGAATTTATGCTTTTTTTCCGGCTGTTTTTGTGTGGCAGCTGTATCAGATTTATAGAAGCCATATTCCTGGTTCAATATAGTTTTGAGTGTTTGCCTTTCCGATTTTATGCTTGTTTTCACCTTATCGCCTGCAGCTTTTACATCGTATCCTACTTTTATTTCATCTCCTTTGCTTTCTACCTTGAGTAGCAACGATGTCCTCCCCAGTCCATCATCCTCCACAATTCCGAATTCAGTATTATTTGTATGGGTTTTCTTTCTTTTCTTACTAAGAAGTTCGGATAGCCTTATTTTAACGTGATATTCAAAAATATTGTCAAAACTATGTTTCCCGTTTACAGAAAGATCCGCTGCTGATGAATTTACTTCCATCTGTGGAATATAAACAAAGTTGTTCCTGATAAAGAAGTCATTTTCAAGCTTTTCAAAGTGTATATTCTCAAGCTCGGAAAGCTCAATGAATGATGATAATTCTTTAACTGGTTCAAAATCAATAAGCTCTCCATTATTGATTATATATTTATCTTCAGCAACTAATGATTTGTACCTTGGATTAAGTAAAGAATCCATTGGCATGAGTAACGACAGGGACCCGGTCAGTTTCCCTTCGAGGTTTTCTGCTTTAATAAAGTCCTGTCCAAAGTTTCGGAATGTTTTAAAAGTTTTGTGAATATTTATATTTGAAACGAAGATATTACTCTTTGTTATCAGCGATTTGTCTTTGTTTTGCATCACGAAACCATCACCGGAAATGATTCCGTCCAGTGATTTCATTTTTAGTGATTTAAAAGTCAGGAAACCCGGAATATACTGCAGGCTGACTGAAAGGTCTTCAGAAGGCAGTTTTGAATATTTAAGACTGTCAATTTTTAAATTTATATTGAAACTCAAATCATCGGGCATGTAATAGGCTGCTTCCTTCTTTTGTTTTTCCTTACCTGAAGCAGATCCATGAAAAAATATGTCAGGGACCAGTTTATCAAAATAAATGTCAGCATCTGCAATAAGCCTGACTCTTTCTCGGGAAAGCCATTCCGGAAGATTAGTGAATTTTCCGTCAATTTTAATTTTCTCCCCCTTATAAAAGAGCTGCAGTTTCCCGGCTGACGAATTTCCGGACAAAGATATTTCACCATTTACATCATCAACTGCCAGTTTCGTGTCTTTAAGAGAAATGCTGAATGAATTGAATTTCGCATGGATTTCCGGCTTAAGCTTAATAATGTCCCTGACTGTAATACTGTCTTCTGGCCAGAAGTCAGTTTTTAACTTAATATCAAGATCACAAAAACCTGATGCTGAAGAAATATCATCTATCCTGAAATAACGTCTTAGTTCATCAGGGAAAATCCTGCCGGTGAAATCTATATCAGTGTAGGGCGTTTTAAGATTTCTCATTGTCAAAGAGCCTTTATAATCAGCAGATCCGAATACTGCTTTGATATCTTTTATGGTTAAAATTGCACTTTCAGGATTGTTTTTCGGACCATTCGAATAAAATCCGGTGAAAGATACATTTCTTATAGTAATTCCGGTTTTGGAATAATTGATTTCACCATTGGTAAGATTGCTGTTAATTTCGATATGAGGATTTAATGTGTTCGAAAGTCTACCTGTTATTTTACTGTTCAAACGTAAATTACCGGCAAATTCATAGCCGTTCATTAATCGGGTATATTCAGAAGAAAGGTATTTCCTGAGCTTTGAAAGGTCTATATTCTCCCCTGTGATTAACAAATCCAGATAATTTTCCGCAGAAACTGAACCAGTGATCCCAAACTGAAACCCTTCAACTGAAATGGTCCCCTTTCTAAACAGGATTCCCTTTTCTGAATCCGTCATTTTTACTTCAAGCCCTGCATTAAATGGATTTGTGATTTTAATACTGTTTTGTTGAATACCATTCATAAGAAGTTCTGCCTCAGCATTTAAGTTGATTATTCCCCTTGTGATCCTGCTGCTTATTCTTCCTTTTTTTATATCGCCATTTAAAATAAGTTTTGTAGCGAGGTTATTATAAGTGAACCTTATATCAGAAAGATTAATCCTTTTAAAATTCAGAGCAATGTTGGATGTATCTGCTGCATTTTTACCTTCAGTAATACTGTAGTTGACGTTACCTGCTGAGTCTGTAAATAAACTGATTGTTCCGTTTTTTATACCAATTCGTTCAATATCATAAACCTTCCTGATTATGTCAGTAAATTTGAAATCTATTGAGACTGTTTCTGCAACGAGTAATGTATCCGTATTTATTTCACTGAATGATGCTTTATTTAATCCGGGTGAAGAACGCACAGTAACATTTTTAAGGTAAAGGGAAGCCATTGGGAATTTTCTTAAAAGTGAAAGATGAAAAGACCCAACATCAATTTTGGTAGTAATATTACTGTTAACTGTTCCCAGAATTATTTCTGCAACTTTTTCCTGCAACAGGATAGAAGCGGAGAACAGAGTTACTGTAGCCACTATAAACAGCAGAAATAGAATCCTGAGTATTTTATAGGTAAGTTTCATAGCTTTATCCGGACACAATTGATAAACCGGATTTATATTTTATCCCAGTAAAAAAGAGATATCATCATCAGATCCCAGTTCTCTTGGTTCTTCTCCTTTTTTAAAGAGTCTCATTCTGCGTTTCCCTATCAGATTCAGTTTATTATTTTCCCTGAGAAGCATCGTTCCTTCTCTCAGGCCGGCAACAAAAACACCCGGATTTGCTTCAATAAATTCCTCTATTCTTTGTTCACGGGTTTCTCCGGCGTGTCCTTCAGGATTGGAATCCAGATAATGGGGATTTATCTGAAAAGGGATCAGGTTGAGCGCTTTAAATGAGCCGGGCTCAACAATTGCCATGTCATTAGTGGTCTTGATTGTTGGGCAAGCCATATTTGAGCCTGCGCTCCATCCTATATAAGGTGTACCTGAAATAACTTTATCTCTGACAGCCTCAATAAGCTTATTTTCCCAGGTTATTTTCAGAAGATTCCAGGTATTTCCTCCTCCAACCACAATTGCCTCAGCTTCTCTTACAGCTGCAACCGGATCTGAATAGTGATGAATGGAAATTACATTATGTCCAATTTCGCGGAACCTCTCATTAACTTTTTCTTCGTATGTATCGTAACTGAATGTTACTGCAGCATAAGGGATGAAAAGGGACCTGACGGGTTTTTTACCAAGAAAGTCCTTTATATTGTACTTTGGATAATCCAGGTATGGCTCACCCGGATTTGTCGAATTGCTTATTAATAACAGTCTCATTTCAGGTTCTTATTTCTTTAATATTGTGATTATCCGGGATATTATTTACAATAAACGTCTTAAAGGTATTGTTATATATGTTTATATGTAAAACTTTTCCCGAAAGGACCTCTCCAACTCCTGTGATTACCTTGATTACCTCATTAGCCATAAAAGTGCCGGTTACCCCTGGAAGAACACCAAGCAACCCAACATGGGAGGCTGCCGGATTTTTATTTGCAGGATCTGTTCCCGAAGGATTATAGCATCTGTAGGTCGGTCCCCCTTTATAATTAAAAACGGAAATAATTCCTTCAAACTTGTATATTGCACCATGGATCATGGGTTTGTTAAGGATAATTGAGGCATCATTAATTATATATCTTGTTTCAATATTATCTGTGGCATCTACAATTACATCATAATCTCCAAGTGTCTTCAATGCATTTGATGATTCAAGACGAATGTTGATTATTTCAAAT
>Ga0315272_10001451_pt1 | contig 11793 bp, 7 predicted proteins | sample C3_middle_MG_FD_203918 | JGI IMG/M metagenome (GOLD analysis project Ga0315272, IMG submission 203918) | Sediment microbial communities from Yellowstone Lake, YNP, Wyoming, USA - C3_middle | ecosystem: Environmental > Aquatic > Freshwater > Lake > Sediment | place: USA: Wyoming | collected...
TTGAAGTCAACAAAATCGTTCTGTTTATGGACATAACTTATACCTGCAGCAGCGGTAAAATTTTTAAAAATCGCAGTCTTTGAAGATATACCTGGATACCAGGAATATTGATCAGTAGCATCCTTAATATCGATTTCAAGGAGTTGATTTGCTTTTATATTCTTGATTGTTTCCAGTTTTCCATTCTGCCATTTTACCACTAAAGAATCTACCGAGGTAACCCTCCCAAGTCCGAAATGGGCAAGATTGTCCGAGGTTGAGATATATCCGCGAAAAGGAGAATCTTCCCAAACCTGTTTTTTCCCTTTGTCGTAATAAATTTCAATCCAGGTACCTATCCCTTTAACATTTTGTGAATCTCCCTGCAATCGCACTTCAATGTAGTTGCTGCTGACCGGGTTCATTTCCCTGGAATTATTCTTATAGAGTGAAGCTTCTCCATTTATATTATTGATTATCAGATCGAGATCCCCATCATTGTCGAGATCAGCCCAGGCTGCTCCATTCGAAAAGGTGGGAGTTGACAGCCCCCAGGGAATGGACATATCCGTAAATTTCAGATTGCCTTCGTTTCTGAAAAGATAATTATGTAGTTTAACCTCAGGTATCTGCTTCAGTATTTCGGCTTTCTGAGTTGTCAGCCAGGCCTTGCTTCTGAACATTCCGAAATCTCGGTCGGTAATATCCCTTGGGAAGCCATTTGCTATAAAAAGATCCTTGTAACCATCGTTATTGAAGTCGGCAAGCAAGGGGGTCCAGCTCCAGTCAGTGCCCTCAATGCCTGCATAGAAAGATATATCGCCAAATACAGGATGATCAACAGAATCATTTCCGCGAGCTATCCCCTGGTTAAGTTGCAATGTGTTCCGAACATACTGGTATACGTAACCAAACTGGTCGGAGTTCTGGAAAAACTGGTAACTGGCCGGAAGGAGCATCATCTTTTTCCGGAAATTGTCACCCGGATTCATATCGAGAGTCACAAAATCCTGAAGTCCGTCGTTGTTTATATCTCCGGCATCATTGCCCATTGCGCTATTCGAAGTATGTTTAAAATAAGAGGATAGCTTTTCAGTAAATGTTCCGTTGCGGTTATTTATCCATAGAAGATCACATGAAAGAAAGTCATTGCTCACATAAATATCTTTCCATCCGTCCATATTAATGTCGGTGATCGTTGCCTGGTTTCCATATCCTTCGGTCTGTATTCCGGCCTGTTTTGAAACTTCAGTAAACACAGGATGGCCGAGGGAGTTGCTCCAGTCATTCCTGTAAAGCCTTCCGGTACTGGTACTCTCACCATTCTTCATAACCGGACGAAAGATATATGGCGAATTACGGTCATTTATTTCATTGACAGTAAGATACATATCGAGATCGCCATCGTTATCGTAATCGAAGAAGGCAGCCTGGGTGGAGTGGGAATTGTCGTCGAGGCCGTACTCTGCCGCCATATCTTTGAATAAAGGAATTCCTTTCTTATCGAGCCCCTGGTTTATATACAGTATATTTCTCCTCTCTTCCGGATTGCCTTTTACCGTAGCTGACAAATATATGTCGGGTTTGCCATCGTTGTTAATATCCACAACGGCGACACCTCTGCACCATTTCCCTTCCCCTTTTACGCCTGCGGTCCCCGTTACATCCTCAAATGTGAAGTTACCCCTGTTAAGATATAATTTGTTTGACCCAAGACTTGAGGTAAAATATATATCCTGTAATCTGTCATTATTGAAATCGCCGATGCCAACTCCCCCGCCATTGAATATATTGCCATTATCAAGCTGGTTTATTGTATCATTCTCAATGATAGTATTTGCAAAATGAATACCCGAAATTGATGATTTAATCTCCTGCATCAGAGGATAATCCTTTTTGCAGGAAGTTGAAAGGACCACAAATAAAATTACAGAAACTTTAAGTTGATTCAGGCATAAAGGTCTATTCATAAGTCAGTTTTGGCACAGGTTTAAGAGCCGCATAATTACAGCGTGATAAATGCTTAAACAACCAGCAGATTTTTTGGTTCAAGCCTGTACTGAAAAAACTGACTACTTTTTTTCTTTCTTCAGATCCTCCATCAGAGAACCCAGCTTGTTCACATATTCGGTAAACTCAGTGGAATATCTGACAGAATCATCGCGAATGTCAGGCAGGTCAATTTTAAACTGATGCCTGATAGTTGCGGGACCCGAACCCAGAATAATTATATCGGAGGAAAGAAATACTGCTTCGCTTTCTGAGTGCGTTACAAATACCACTGTAGGATCGAGTTTTGCATTTTCAAAAATGGATCGCAGAAATAGCTGGATCTGTTTCCTGGTAATAGTGTCAAGGGCGCCAAAAGGTTCGTCCATCAGAAGGATCTGCGGATTCACTACCAGGTTGCGGGCTATGGCAACGCGCTGGAGCTGCCCTCCTGATAAGATAGGATATTTGGCCCATTTATATTCATGGCCTTCCAACCCCACAACCTTAATCATATCCATGGCCTTATCGTTAGCTTCATCCTTAGAAACCCCTTTCAGAATAAGAGGAAGGGCCACATTTTGAAGGACAGTTTTCCATTCAAATGAAGTATATTGCTGAAAAACCATCGGAATTCTGTCTTTGCTCGTTCGCTTTTTCCCATAGATGTAAACATCGCCTGAGGTTGGTTCCTGGAGGCCGGATATATAACGGAGCAAAGTGGATTTTCCGCAACCCGATTTACCCATCAGAGTAATGAACTGCCCCTTGTCTTTTATATCCTTGATATCGAGATTAAAATCTTTAAATACTACATTAGGTGGAGTACTCTCTGAATAAATCTGATTTATATTAACAAGGTTAATAATATCAGTTGACAGGCTTTCGGAAGGCTGACGCAATGCGGTGCTTTTCTTTCCCTCGTCTGGTCCCTCCTGAATCTTCCTGTCATCAACCGGCTGAATGATTTCGCTGTCGTCCTGCTTCTGAAATATATTTCTCTTCATTATTATCAGGCGTATTTAAATTTAAAGAGTTTCTTGTCAAGTAGTTTCAATAGTTTATCCTGAACAAATCCGATAAAGATTATAAGCAGCAGTACTGCATACAACTGGTCAACATGTGAACCGCGCGAAGTAGCCATGTAAATCATTGATCCCAATCCACCCTGTGCATTTACCATTTCTGCTATTACTATGTATGTCCAGCTCACTGCCACAAGGTTTATCACATCCATTGAAAAACGGCTAAGGACCGATGGAATATAGAAATGTTTCATGGTCATCCATGGACTGGCATTCAGTGTCCACATTGTCTGCTGCAGGGCTTTCAGGTGGTCGTCAGTTTCAATATCCTTTATTCTTTGTGCGATTGCCGGAAGAAGGTAGACAAATATACCGAAGGCAAGAAATTCAACTTTAACACCAAGGCCAAGACCAAAAAGCGCCATAAAAATACCTGTGGTGGCGGGTAGTGGCGTAAATCGTATTGCTTCTATCTGTTTACTTACCAGGTGTCTGAAAAACGGGATCAGTCCAACCAGAAATCCAAGCGGTATGGCCAGAGCCATTGCCTGAAGATAGCCTCCCATATTTATAAAAATTGAATAGCCTGTATTGTATAACAGGCTTCTTTCCACAAAAAGGGTTTTATAGCACTTAACCACATCTATCGGGGAAGGAAGGATTGTTGGTTTAATCCAGCCCATGGTTGGAATGAGCCACCAGAAGAATACCAGCAGAACCCATCCTAAAATATTCACTGCCACAGAGGTTTTTTTGTCAACCTCACCTGCAAACCTGAAAAGCTTTTTTAATATTTCCATAATGACCGGTTTTTCCTCAGATTATTAATAGAGTTCTTTTTGAAATTTTCTGTTTTCTCCTTTGTGCTACTTTGTGTCTTCCTTTGTGACCTTTGTGGTTAATATTTTTTGACCACAAAAGAACACAAAGGTCTTTTTGCCCCCCTGCCCCCCTAAAGGGGTTTAAAATCCTGCACATCAGTGAAAACCTGCTCACATCCAGTAAGTATTCCCCCTTCAGGGGCATCCCACTTTAGCGGGAGGGGTGTCGCTATTTACCAAGCAGCTGGAACTCCGTTCTGCGGTTTGCAGCCCTGCCGTCTTCTGTATTATTGGTTGCAACAGGTTTATCGGGTCCATTGCCAACAATTACAAATCTGTTAGGATCGAAATTATAGGTTTTAACCAGATAGTCAGCAACCGATTTAGCACGCTTTTTGGAAAGATCCCTGTTCATATCAGCGCTGCCAACATTATCGGTATTTCCTTCAATTCGTACTTTCATCCCGGCAAATTCAACTGATACCTGTCCAAGCTGATTTTCTATTTTCTCTTTCATTTCAGCCGTAAGTGCCCATGAACCTGTTGCGAAGTTGATTATAATTGGTTTTATGGCAACGGCAGGAGCCTTGACATCGGCGGTGGTTGGTGCTTTGAACTGGATCTGTCCTTCTGCTGCATTAGCCTCACCAGTAAGGTCAGTAATAGCCTGAACGATGCCTGGATAAGATGCTTCTGCCCATGGTACAATATTAGTCAGATTATTTCCATAGCCTGTTTTGTATACTCTAGCCATTTTTGTATAAAGCTGCTGACCTGTCAGGCCTGTAAAATCGGTGCTAAGTCCAAAGAAGTTTACGTTGTCGCCGTAAGTTGCATAGTGGATTTTTTTCATCCCTTCCAGGATAACTGTCGCATCATCAGGAACCTGGAATGCAGTTTTGTAAGTCTGTGCGGCTTTAGCCATCTTTGCAGGATCTTTCATCTCTGAGTTTGCTACCAGCCACGCTTTTGAAAGTTTTATAAAGAGATCTTTCTTCTTTTCCAGGACATCTTTTCTGGCAATAAATCCATCCATGATAATATTCGGAAGCAGATCTGTATTGGTGAGAACCTTAGCGTCTCTCGATTTAAGACATTCCTCATCATCAGGAGACCAGACTACTGTTGCATCGGCATTTCCGGTGGTAAAAGCAGTCTTGGCTGCTGAAGGATCTCCCATAGGAAGTATTTTAACATCCTTTTCTGTAAGTCCACCGGCTTCAAGCGTTGCATGAAGCAAAGTATTGCTTGGCCAACCGAGAGCACATGCGATCTTTTTGCCTTTTAGGTCGGCAACTGTGTTTATGGATCTGTCCACTATAAAAACATCAGCACCTCTTGAATCATCTATTTTCAGGAATTGCATAACCGACATTTTAGCCAGGTCGCTGCTGCGGTCCATTCCGATAGGTGAAATATCGGTTGTAGTAAATATAAAATCGAGATCTCCGTTTTTCAATGCATCATTGAGTTTCTGCATATCATCCATTCGTACTGCTTCGAATGTGAGTCCGAACTCTTTATACATCCTTGAGGTTTTATTGGGAGCAGCCCCGCCATTCATATCAATGCCAGGGGCGAAGCCGACAAAGTTGTTAAACCCTGCACGCAGGTCGGCCCTGTTGCCTTTTGATGCCTTATTCATATATGGATAGCCGTAATATACTCCTGCGCCAAGCGCTCCGAGTATAATAATAAGTACGATAAGCTGAAATCCAAATGTCCATTTCTTCGGGAATCCCGGAATTGATATTCCAGGTTTGTTCTGATAATCAGTTTCCATTTTTTTTGTTTATAGGTTATTTATTCAGGAAAACGCATTTAAAAAATATCGCCCAACGGTCCGGCCGAAGCTTTTTCCTCACGCGTGAGCTTGTGATTGGGATTTGAAATTTTTGAAGGATCAGGAATGTCTATCTGTCCTGCATCAAGCTTATTACCGATGGCAAGAAGCTTTTCATAAGCCTCATCGCTGTCGAAATTAAATGCAGTTGTATTTCTTTCAAGATCTTCAAGATTCTGAGCTGTAATTGCAAGGTCCTCGGATATCCTGCCGGCTACAAATTCCAGTGCATAATCAAGCTTCCAGTTCTGTCCGCCAGGACCAAGAATTTCCTTGAGTATGGCAGTGGCACCTCTTGATGCAGCAGCCATTTCCCAGTCTTTTTTCATTATACTGATACTCTCCTCAAAGTCTTTTATTTTGTTTTCGAGAAGGGTGGCGCCAATTGCCAGTTTGCGGTCGAGGTTCGCAAAAATATTGGAACGCGCAGAATACTTGGTGGTCCATTCTATATTTTTTTCAAGAGTGGTATTTGTACGTGTGCCGGCTGAAGTGGCATTAATGAATTGTTGCTGCAATTCCACATATTCATCTGTTTCCTTTATCTCCTCTCCCTTCTCGGCAACCATTTTATCCATCTGCACTTTTATTTCTCCTGCCTTTTTTGTCTGGCGCTGCACCTCAGCTTTAGAATTCTCAGCAACATTCCGGGTTTCATTCGACATCTGTTCAAAGTCAGTACGAAGCTGTTTAATTTTAGCCTTGTACTTGAGGAACAGGTCATGTGTTTCCCACATTTTTTGTTTTTGTTCATCAAGTTCATCAAATGGGTTCCATCGTATTATAGCTTTATGAAATGCACGGACTATCCTCCGGAAGAGTTTGAAAATAGCAGGCAATAATACAATAACCAGAACAACTGCAAGTATTGAAGCTATTACAGCAAAGACCTGGCTAAGAGCAGTAAAGACTGCCGGAATGATCCATTTGAATACTCCATAGCCGATAACTCCTATCAATATTAAACCAATAACAGCGCCAATCGGCTTTTCGCCTTTCCGCCATTTTCCAATTGTCTCTTTCCCTTTTTCAACCAGCTTGGCATCATCGAAATACTTCATGATTGGGAGCTGTGTAACTGTTTTTGTTTCCGTTTGCATAGCATTTGATTTTATTGTTTTAAGAAAGATTTGACTTTATTCCTGATTCGATATCGACAATACTAACGATAACCTGTTCTTTTGCGCTCCTTATGGCATTTACCTTCCTGTCGATATCAATGAATTTACCTTCATACTTCTGATCGATAGCCAATAGCTGATTATTCAATGATACCTCCTGGTTCTGGAGATCCTGAATCTGCTTTGTCAGCTGCTGAATCTTTGCACGTGTATCACGCAGTCCGCTGTCGAGACTGTTCTTTTCGCTATCTTTTTCTCCCTGCAGACCCTGTTTCTTAGATGTGCCCTTCGATATTTCCGCCTCTGCAGTCCGTTGAACAAGATCTTTATAGAACATAGCACTGTCAAGCAATCTTGAAGGTGTAAGTGATTTATCTATTTTCTGTGCTATCCTGAAAACAGTTTTATATACTTCAGGACCAGGATTTTGCTTCTCTTCAAAGAGCGATTCGGTGAATTCAAGGAAATCGAATCCAGGCTGGTTATTCTGGTTAATTAAATTCTGCAGTCGTTTTACAAAATCATCAACAAGAGATGGATCTTCACCTCCAGCAGATGTTGGCTGATTCCTCTCCATCAGAAAGTCATCCTGATTAGTATTCACTGAAGGGGCGGATTTCTGTACAATCTTTTCCTGCGAACCGGATGCCACATCTCTGAAGAACAGTTGTCTGAAGCTGAACCCTTTATCTTTTTCTGGCATTTCCTTTGTTGTATTATGTTTATTATGTTGTAAAGTAGTAATACAAAAATAAGAGTTTTTTGACTGTTTGTTTTTTTTAAGCAGTAATTAATATCAGTTAAGGTATTAAGATGCAGGATACTGGCAAGAATCACCGGAAAAGAACAATAGGAATAACCCTAAGTTATTCCCTGATGGTCAGTTCAGAAATCGTTTATGTCAAGCTATTTCTTTAAATATTTCTCCGCCAGGAATTGTTTATTCTTCTCCATGCCAGGCAGGTTGAACAGGAAAATCTGTTTGCTTAGGTGAAGAAATCGTCTTCGCACCAATTCTTTGGATTATTAATAATGTATTCACAAATTCGCCGGTATGATTTTTCTGATCGAATGATGATTTCGTAATAATTTCGTTGCCAGGCAAATCGATAATCTGTATGGGTCTTAAACCATTTTGTAACCCCAATTTTATATACCCGAACAATTGACCCGATGGAATGCGGGATGATTTTCTGGTATTTGTTGATGGGTTTTGGAAAATGTATCGGAATTTCCAGCCAACAATCATCTGCAATTTTTCCGGCGTCATTCAATACCATTGTGCCAAGACTATTTTCCTTCACAATTTTCCCGAACAAACATTTGTGATCCTTAACACATATTGTTATAAAATATAGTCCTGACTGTGAATAATCGTATCCTTGTAATCGAATGGACTTACGATGATGGATATTTGTATTATAACTAGCCAATTATGTTTTATTTTACAATGATTCTACCTCAATCAAATTTCGGAATATGGCGATAAAACCAGAAATGATATCTGATTTATTTTCCCCCAGCCGCCCATATAATAGCATTGGAAAACATCTTCGTAAAATCGTCTGATTTCAGCAGCGAAGGATTATGTCCCATAAGAGAATAGACATTCCTGGCTTTCATTTTTTCATTTGTCCATATTACGGGATGATCCCCCATTTTAATATCTGATGACGGCTTATATGAGGATTCATCAACCGAAGCAAGAACACGTACATTTGGCCTGGGGTCTTTATCAAAGGTGTACCATTCTTCATCTTTTATTATGAATGATGAAGGAACACCCTTCATAAAAGGATGAATTTTATCTTCAACCAAAACTGTCGCCGCGACAGTGGATGCAATATAATTTTTAAACCGTATCCCTCCCATAAAGTCTGCAAACCAGTTCCACATCGGGAATCCGTCAAATTCTCCCAGCAATGAAGCGTGATGGAACCCGATCCAACCGCCATGGCCTTCCTGAATATACTTTTCAAATGCTGCCATTGCTTTATCACCCCAGTTATACGGTGCATAATTTAACTGAATCACCTCCTGGCACTTTGAAAGAAGGTCTTCATCTATTTCATTTGCATTATTTACCACCTTGAATTCAAAGTTGTTTTTAACGGCAAAATCTGTCAGCCATGCTAATGCTGCAATCACAAAATCTTCATGCTGCCCAGAGAATTGCATCACGCATCAAAACGGCAAAGTTGGCATCAGTACAGGCAGAAATATCATGTCCGATGCCGATATACACAGCCCTGTCATATTCCGGATTAGTCCAGATCAATGGGTGATCACCCATTGGTTTTTCGGGCTTATAAGATAATTCATCGGCAGTTGCCAGAACGTGAACATTTGGACGTGGGCTTTTATCCCACTCATACCACTCATCATAAAAAGTAAATTCCGGAGGCAGATTTCTCATCACGGGATATGTTCTGTCTTCAACGACTATCTTACCGGCCTGCTTTGAGGGATGCGGGGAATAAATTATACCGCCCATGAGTTTCTCAAACCACTGCCAATAAGGCGTTTCCGGGGAGATGAACTGTTTTCCTGTAAGTCCGGCGGCGTGAACACCTACCCAACCCCTGCCTCCCGATATAAAATGCTCCATCGCTATTTGCTGTTCATGAGTCATGTCAAAAGGTGCAAGGTGGAGCTGTACAATAACCTTATAATTTGCTAGATTATTGTCATTTATTAATGTAGCATCCCTGGTAAAATCCACGGTAAAATTATTCTCCGAGGCAATTTTTTCAAAGAAAGCTTTTGACGCTGATATCATCGGATCATGATCAGGATCAGCAGAAGCCACCACAAGTACTTTGAATGAGCTATTCGTCTGAGCTTGGGAGCCCAATTGCAAAACCGAAAACAATAGAGTCAGGATCAGAAGCTTACAAGCTGCTGGCAATTGAATTTTCATGCCTAATATTATATGATGAAAAATAGAATTAATAATAATAGTAGCTATTTAATCTCTTTTTCAACCGATTTAATATTCCATCCTTCAACTTTCAGCAGAGGCTTTTCACCGCCAAGATCTTTTTTTTCAAATTCAACCCTGAGAATTTTTTTCTCAGAAGGAAGAAGAGAAAAATAATTATCCAGCCAGAAAACCGGAAGCACAGGATCTTTTGAAGTGAGCTTCAGTATTTTCGGATTAACCGCAAAAGCAAGTCCTTTGCCATTATTCCCGATTGTAACATTCAGAATGTATTTGCTTCCTTCCATTTTAACTCCGGAAACTGAAACATTCACATCAGCTTCAGGCAGCTTGCTGAGATCCGTAAAGTCAGCTTTGTCATCACCATTGGCACTAAGCCAGTAGAAATTAGAAGATACTTCCTTTCCTGCAGCATCATTCAGCATTAATTTAAGGAAATACACAGGTGTAATATCCTTTGGAGCTTCTACAGAAGATATTTTTTTACTGCCATCAGCCTCTATATCAACGTCCAGTTTTTCCGACCCAACAACCTTCATATTAAAATCATACAGACCAATTGTTGCAGTAAGCCCTTTAAAATCCTGGTAATATGAATTAACTACCCTGACAGATTTATCATCGTAACAGTATTGGATATGAAGCGGTTCACAGGCAGTTTTTGCTCCGTAGAATGCACCGTTTGGCATAAAGAAATAATCATAAAGCTGCCAGTACATTTTTGGCCAGGCGGAATTATACATCCAGTAGATTATTCCGCTGGAACGGTATTTATTACCTGCAAAAGCTTCAAACATTGCTTTTACGGCCTCATTCTGAAACACCTGTGCTTTGACGCAATATTCTTCAAGACCTGTTGGCTTGCCATATCGCGATTCAAATGCCGCTCTTGCGATAGGATAAAATGCTTTATGAAGTCTGATATCCCATGATGGGCTCATTGGCCAGAGATCTTTCTCGGGCATCATTTTCTTTAAAGTCTCAATCGGTGGTATCTGTTCTCCTGTCGGACCTGCTTCGGTATTGAATTCCAGTTTTGAATACCAGTAAGAAGGTGTCTCATAAGCATATACTTTTGGATACGGTCCCATATAAACGCCTGTGTTACCCTGAATGGCGCTCGGAGCCTGGGTAGCAGATGATTCATACGGCCTTGTTGGGTCATAGTTGTCAAGAACTTTCAGATATCTTTTTTCAACCTCAGCCGGCGGAAAGTTATCGCTGCCATACAGCCAGCAGAATACAGAAGGATGGTTGCGTAAGTGAACGACCTGGTCCTTCCAGCTTATCTCAGCAATATCTGCTGTATGAGGGGTCCAGTTTTTCCAGCGCTCCCAGGAACTGCAGCAACACCAGCCAACCATCAATAAAATTCCCTCTTCATCACATTTTTCAAAGAGGTAATCGGATCCTCTCGGCGCCTCCATTCGAAGACAGTTAAGGTTCATGTGTTTTGCATAAAGGATATCAGCATCTATTCTTTCATCAGAAGGTCTGAGCATCAGGTCCTGTACATATCCTCCGCCCCTTATTACTATATTTTTCCCATTTACCTGGAATACCCTCGTATGCTGCTTGTCAAAATCATTCATCCATGCCGAGATCTCTCGAATACCGAACCTGACCTTTTTGGAATCAGTTATTTTCGAGCCAACCTCATAACTGAGTTTAAGATCATAGAGATTCTGTGGCCCAACGGTATGAGGCCACCACAGACGGGGATTCTTAATGATCAGCTGGGGAAATGCATCAGGGTTAAAACTTATCTGTTTTGACTCTCCTGGAGCCAGAACGACTTCCTGTGAAAAACTGATATTCTCAATAGTTCCTTTAAGTACACCCTTAACTTCTTTCTGTTCAGCATTTTTTACTTCAGCTGTAACAGTGAGCTTAGCCTGATCGGTAGCCGGAAGATTTAATTTAGTAACAACATGAGGGTCTTCAATGGATACATCGCCCGTGGAATGAACAGATACATCGTACCAGATCCCCATTCCTCTGTCGGGTGTAGTGGGATTCCAGTCCACCCACGTTATGGTAAGATCCATCCCTTTCGGCGGATAGATCTGAATTG
>Ga0315272_10001452_pt1 | contig 11791 bp, 12 predicted proteins | sample C3_middle_MG_FD_203918 | JGI IMG/M metagenome (GOLD analysis project Ga0315272, IMG submission 203918) | Sediment microbial communities from Yellowstone Lake, YNP, Wyoming, USA - C3_middle | ecosystem: Environmental > Aquatic > Freshwater > Lake > Sediment | place: USA: Wyoming | collected...
GATTTTCAATGTTTCCGGCGTAAATCACCGGAATGTTCAGGTTCATGCTGCGAATCATTTCCGCATTGTAGATGGCAGTGTCCCGCTCGCCGAAGTCCACTCCGCCTGCGATCAAAATCAGGTTTGGCTTCACTTCTTCTATTTTCTTCAGGTCGGTCCGTCGCAATTTTCCGGCTGTGATGTAGTGGATGATTCCGCCGGCGCCCAGAGCCGCTTCCTTGGCTGCACGTGCCGTCATGTCATAAACCAGGCCGTGAACCGTCATTTTAAGTCCGCCAGCGGCAGACGAAGTCGCCAGCATTTCATCATAGGTCAGGTCGGAAATGCCTTTATTTTTGCATAAGTCATCGATGGCTCCTTGCAGGCCTACCCGGACGTCTCCTTCCAAAACGGAAGTTGGCGCCTGGCCTTGCCCCCAAAAGACGGGCTGGCCGGATGACAGGTGATGAAATCCGTTGACAACAGTGGTGGTGGACCCGATTTCGGCCACCAGAACATCAATTTTCATTTTTTTCTCCAAACGGTTTCGCAAAATTATCGGTTGGGTTGTTTGTTGGTTTGAAGGGTTTACAGGTTTTTATTGAAAAGCAGGACGGGCTTTTGCCCGCCCTGCATCTTCAGTGTATTTTAGTCTGCCCTATTATTTTTTGGCTAGGGCTCTTCGTCGGCGTCGTTCCTCAACCAGGAAGGATGCCACGTCGATGCCATGGGAGTTCCGTCCGAATGCGGCGTCGATGCCGGTTTTCAGACCTTCTTCCGGAATGACCTGGGTGCCGCCGGCTGCGATGATGACGCTGTCACGGATACCCTTCTCCACTGCCAGCTCATGAATTCGTTTCATGTTCTTGTAGTGGATGTTGTCATGGGAAATGATGGTGGAAGCCAGGATGACTTCAGCCTTCAGTTCAACGGCTGCGTCAACCAGTTTTTCGACCGGTACGGAGGTGCCAAGGTAATGGACTTCAATTCCGTACTTCTCAATGCCGCCGTGCTTGATGTCGATGATTTCCCTAAGTCCTACAGAGTGCTCGTCCATGCCAACCGTTCCGCATACCAGACGGAGTGGATATTCTTCAATGTCCGCTCTGATTTCAGCTTCGGTCAAATAAGTTGGTTCCGGTGGGATCACCAGGCTGGCCACATCGATGTCAAAGGTCACTTTGCCCTTCAACTCAATCCGGGTACCTTCGGCATCCTGGAGGACTTCTCTGGAAATGACAGAGGGATCTGCCAGGCCCATTTTTTTGGCCACTTCAACGGCAACCGCTTCTGCAGTCCGTTTGTTGGTGGGAATCATCATGGTCAGCATGACGATACCGTCTCCCTGCCATTCCATTTCCGGAATGATCAGGTCGGTATGGCGATACCTTTCGGTTTCAGCCATTCTGACGTTTACGTTGTCGGTTTCGTCCAATTCGTCGATATAGACAATCTTGCTTCTGTCTTCGAAGGTGCATCCACCGATGAGCGCGGAAGGATCTTCTGGGTTTCCGCCATACTGGGTCACATTGTTATATCCGAAGTGGGCAGTGACCGGAGCCATGTAATCCTCATCCCGTTCAAAGACGAAACCATAGCCGATGCCGCCGTCGATTTTTCGGGCGATGCCGTCTCCGTGACGTTCCGGGTATTCCGCGGAATCCACAAAGAAGCCTTCTTCCACAGCCTTGAAATAACCGCCTGTTTCCAGAATTTCTTCCATGAACAGGCAAGCCTTTTCTTTGATTTCCCGGGCTTTGTCCCGAAGCGGACCGTCTTTTTTCAGTTCGACCATATCCATCAGCCCATCCAAGCCGATGAGGGTTTGCTTCGCTGTGTCGCAGGCTTCCACGTTGTAGATATGCCAAGGCACATTACGGCCTTCATCCGGTGTGATGGTGGATTGAATGTCTGCGCTTGTGAGCTTGGAAATCAACATGTTCAGCACATGGGTAACCGTGGCTTCCCGGGCGGAAGAGTCGATGTATTTGGTGTTCATCTGGGCACGCATCCGATACTTGTCACAGAATTCCCGAAGAGCCACCGCATAGGGCAGGTCCATGAACACGCAAGGTGCCGGGGTCGCTGTGGGTGGGACAGTGGACAGACAGATGTTTTTGGGGTCGATGCCGGCCAGTTCGGAAAACTTGGAGTTGATGGCATGCTGAACAATCAATTCAGGCATGACTTTCCAGGCTTCTCGGGCGGTGGCGTTGGCGTTGTGCGCGCCGTCAATCTGGGCAATGTTCGCCCATGCCAGGATTTTTTTGGATTCGCATGCGTCGACGAAAGATCGGACACAGTTGATGTTTCTATATAAAACATTGTACTGGGGATCCTGGTGGGCGCCGTTGACGCCTTCTTCCGCGAACATGACTGCAATGTCAGGTCCGGCAACACCGGAGACATAGGAATGGTAATTGATGGGACGGCCTACTTCATCTTCGATTGCATCCAGGGCTTTTCTTTGTGCCCGGACTTGCTTTCTTGAAATGGGTACACCGCCGATGCCCTGGGGTGTTCCTTCCACCAGGCTGTCCATGTGGGACTGACCGGCGGTTCTTATGACCATGATATGGTCTGCGCCGTGCCATGCAGCCATTCTCATTCTGCGTATGTCATCCTCAAAACGTCCCGATGCGATTTCGGTGGTGATCACCGGAGCGGGCTGGGGGTCGATGTTGTCAAAGTACTTGGCCGGTGGCAGAGGCACGCCGTTTGTCAGGGGTTCTGTGGCATCCCTGTATTCAAAGGGACCCATCTTCAGGCCGGGAGCCGGTTTTCGCCAGGTCCAACCTTTTCTTCTGGGCTCATATTTGTCCAGATCCTGGAGGATTTTTTCGATATCCAGTTTCTCGTTGTGGTCTAATTTCATCATATCCTCCTTCTACCGAAATTGGGCGACTGCTTCATCCCAAGCGTCTCCCTTTGCAAGCATTGCCCCGGCTTCTTTGATGGAAATGCCTTTGGCTTTGGCCAGTTTATAGACCACATTGCCGGCACCCTTGCCCATCAGGCCACGGTCCATGCATCCTTCTACGATAGGCTTGGTATCCAGTGAGGATATGCCCATGCGCAACAATACCGAACGCTCAACCGACGGAGTGGTGTTTGTTCTGCCCAGCTCCAGCATGGGTGCAACCACTTGGTTGGTCAAATCCCAGAACCGGTCATACAGTTCCTTATCGGAGAGTCCGGCAATATGTTTTCTGCGTTCTGCAAAATCATCTTGTCTTTTCATTTGCTTACTCCTTCATTTTGAATGGTTCCAATGACTTCTTTGATCCAGGCCGTGTCCTTCATGGTCTCGTCGGCCAGGAATCGGATGTCCTCCTCGGTGGGTTCCTCCACGTTGTAGGTTTTAAGCGCAGTCCTGATCAGCGACTTTCTCATGTTGTCCAAATCGATGTCTGTGGCTTTGATCAGGCTGGGGTGGCTTGGTAAAATAATATTTTTGCCGGGCACTTCATCCTTCGGATCGCCGAAATGGATGTCAATGCCGTTGCTTCTGGCAAAAGAGAGTTGTGGTTGGATGTGTTTGCCTGCGCCGGTATACTCGGTTTCCTGAACAATGATCAATTGATCACGGTCCATCTCTTGAGAAAGGGCAAACGCCGCAGCCAAAGAGGTGTTGCCGGCAGGTCCTTTTTCGAGGCCCTCCAGGGTTGCAAGGCATTCGGTCATATAAAACACGTCGCCCTGGGTTACCGTCACATACCGTTGCATATATCGTAGGGGTCTTGCCGCGGAACGGGGCACATCGGATCGGTCCGGCCAGTTGGAAAACGGCACGCCGAATCCGGTATGTCCTGTGGTGAAGGATTTCTTGTTGAAATCCCCATCGGAGGCCATGTGCAATCCTGAAAGATCTACAGATGCGCCCACCACTTGTGACGCCGCACCGGCTTTGCGCAGTCCACGGGCAGTCCCTGTCAGGTTGCCTCCACCGGCCTGGGTGCAAACAACCACGTCGGGATCTTTGCCGAATCGTTCACGGAACTGCATGGAGATTTCGTACCCCAGAGTTTCTACGCCGGCTATGCCGAAGGGGGTGTAAAGGGAAGCATTGAAGTAGCCGGTTTCTTCCAGCAGTAACAGGAACTTGTAAAACAATTCCGGTCCTACAGAAAGTTGAACCACTTCCGCTCCAAGGGCTTCACATTTTCTGGCCTTTTCCACAATCTCAGGTTGGCCGACTCCCTTGGAGTCGTAACATTCCTGAACAATGATGCATTTCAGTCCAGCCATGGCTGCCTGGGACGCTACAGCTGCGCCATAGTTTCCGCTGGTGGCAGAGATGACACCTTTGTATCCCAGCCGTTTGGCATGGTACACCGCATTGGCGGCACGTCTCGCTTTGAAGCTGCCGGAGGGGTTTGATGCCTCGTCTTTAATGAAAATACGGGCTCCTTTGCCTTCCGGGGCGCAGGATCTGGCCAGTGCGGTCAGGTTATGCAGCTCCATAATTGGGGTTTTGCCCACGTTGACGCCGTACTGAATGTTTTGCATTTCTTCCAGGGTGTAACCGGTTTCCCGCATCATTTTTTCATAATCGAATGCAATGGAACCGGACTCAAATTTGGCGTAATCGATGCCTACTGATTTTAGCATGATTTCGGGTTTCCGCGCCATGACGGAAGCATAATCGTTGGCTTTGCTCATTCTTTGCCACCTCCGAATACGATTCCGCGAACTTGCTTGTCGATGGCCAGCAGTTCCGGGATGAATTTGCCGTAATCATGGTCATAGTAAGGGTTCACTTCAATCAGGGTTCCGGTTTCGGTTCGCCTTGTTACGGTTTCAATTTCAACTTCATCACCGAAATTTGCATCGGCCTTTAGGAATCCTTTGTCCCACATCTCAAGCGCCACAGCCTTGGTGTCGTCCGGAACCTGCGGTGCCCGTTCAGACGGCTGCAGGATGATCTTGTGGATCCGGACCCATTCGCCTTTCTTAATCATTTCGTATCTCCTTGATTAGTGGGAGACCCCGGAATGCGGAGTCTCCCGAAAATGTTTATTTCATTGGTTTTCACTAGTTGTCTTTGCTATATCGGTGAAATTATTTTACGATTTTTGCTTCAGGGCTGATTTGGTCACGCATGTCGCCCATGATGGCACGGGGAACAGGCAGGTCCAGCATGGTGTGCAGGCCGGGTCTTGCGTTGATGACATGGGGGATCATGTTGACGCACATAGCGATGGTTCCGATGCCGCCGGGGATTTCCGGTGTGTTCAGCATATTGACATTGGGGGTGCCCTTGATGATGACATAGTCACCGGTTACAACGCCAACCTGTTCAGGTTCGATCTGCTGGGGATGCTCCATCTTGATTTTGACTTCGCCATCCACATAGCATTCCGCTTCCATGGCACAACCAGCAACGTTGCCGGCTTTTGCGAAACCGTATGGGGATTTGCGGTCTACGTCTGTCATGATGGGGTTCATGCTTTGAACGACTTTTTCGACTTTCCAGCCAATGGCGTCTGCAATCATGTTGGAGGATTCATGGAAACCAACGTGTCCGGACAGTTTGCCGGTTTTCACGCCATCGATGAACTCTTCTTTGGTGATGCCGATTCCCTGCTCTTCCATAACGGCCGGGCCAAAGGGAGACAGGCTGTTGACTCTTCTAGAAGTGATATGTTCAACTTCTTCGCAGCAACCGGTCCAAAGAACAACCAAAAGGTCCATGATAAGACCGGGGTTGATGCCGGTGCCCAGGATGGATACGCCGTTTGCCTTGGCGATTTCGTCCAGCTGCTTGGCCAATTCGGGTTCTTGAGCCATTGGATAGGCCATTTCTTCCGCGGAAGAAACCACGTTGATTTTTTGATCCAGAACGAATTTCAGGCGGTCGAAGGCTTTTCTGGTGAAAGAGTCGGTGCAGCACAGCACTACGTCAGCCGCGCCGGGTTTGATCACGTCTTCGGGGGTGCCGATGATGATGTCTTTGCGATCGCCACGGTCGGTATCGATAAAGTCAAACATGGACTTGCCCACTTTGCTGCCTCTGCCGACAGCTCCAACAATGTCAACGCCCTTTTTCTTCAGCAGCATGTCAGCCATACCGCCGCCCATAGCGCCTAGACCCCAGATAATGACTTTTACATTTTCCATTTTTATTTCTCCTTTTCGTGAATCCTTCGCTGATGCGATAGTTAAACTAATAGTACCTATATATAAAGCAAGTCTTATGCCAATGCCCGGCCCTTACTGCTCCTTCGTGTTTTCATGTTCTAAAAACAAAACAAAAAGCCCTATTTTCTAGGGCTTTCGAGCTATTGTTTTTGCTTGTTTTTAACTGGTGTGGAACATCGGACCGACGCAGCCCGCCGGTTTATGTAGATAAGGTGCAAAAATGTTTGCGATTTATGCAAATTTATTTGCACCCATGGCGTTTCAACTTGTGTTGCAAGGTCTGCCGCTTGATGCCCAGACTTTCTGCCGCCCTGGAAACGTTGCCCTTATATTGCTCCATCGCCCGTTCCACCGCCTCTTTTTCCAGTCTTGTCAGAAACGCGTCGATGGTCTCCCCGGACTTGGCTTCCGGTGTATCCTCGCCACCCCGGAACAACGGTCTATGGTTCAGGTGGATATGATCCGCGTTGAGCACATCGTTTTCATCCGCCAAAGAAACCGCTGACATGATCACGTTTTCCAGCTCCCGGACATTGCCAGGATAATCGTATGCCATCAGTTTCGCCAGGGCCACCGGAGATATTCCGGCAATCCGCCGGTCAAAACGCCTGCATTGCTTTTCCAGGAGACGCTCGGTCAGCAATGGGATATCATCCTTCCGCTCCCGCAAAGGAATCAGGTTAAGGTTCACGATGCTCAACCGGTAATACAAATCCTTTCGAAGCGCTCCCCGTGCAATCAGATGCTCTGGATCTTCATTTACCGTGGCGATGATCCGCACATCCACCGGCACATCTTTGGTTCCGCCGATTCGGCGGATATAGTCTTCCTGCAGCACGCGCAGGAGTTTGCTCTGTAGTTCATATGGCATAGCGCTGATTTCATCCAACAGGAGTGTTCCGCCGTTTGCCTGTTCAAACAAGCCGGCCCGGTCCACCGCTCCGGTGAAACCGCCTTTGGCCGTACCGAACAAAATGCTTTCCAGCAAGCTTTCCGGCAAGGCTGCGCAGTTTTGGGCCAGAAAAGGTCCGTTCTGCCTGTCGCCGTCATAGTGGATGCTTTGCGCGATCAGTTCTTTTCCAGTGCCGGTTTCCCCATAGATGAAAACCGACGCCTTGGTTTTTGCGGCCTTTTGGGCCACATGAATCAACTCTCGAAATGCCTTGTTTTCGCCGATGATGTCGGCGAAGTTGTAATGGCGGATTCTAGGGTGCTCCATTTTCGCCGGCTTGATGGACTCCTCCTGGAGTTCCAGCAAGGTGTCAGACATGTTTTTGAAGTGGGTGATGTCTTTGGCGATTTCAACAGCCGCAATCACTCTTCCGTCCACCTCAAGTGGCAACGTGGTGTTGACGGTGGTGATCTCTTTGCCATATTTATTCAGGTAGGTCTGCTGACTGTTCTGGGTGGCTTTGTTCTCCATGAGCGCCCGGTGCAGGGTACTTTCTGTGACTGGAATCTGGGAAAACGCTTCGCTGAATTTCTTGCCAAGGACTTCTTCCCTTGCCGTGTCTTCCATCTTGGCCATGGCGCTGTTATAAAACAGGGTTCGTCCATCCCGGCCAACGACCTGGACTCCTTCGTCGATGACTTCGATAAGGGCTGCCAGCAACGCCTCATACTCTTGTTGATTCATCAAATTTCTCCTTTTGCACTTGTGCCTGGGAATTTGCAAGATGCTCTGTGGTTTCTATCTTACCACATAAAAAAAACAGGTGCAAATATATTTGCACCCACTGATGTCTGATTTAAGATATCTGTTTATGATGTCTACTCAACCGGAATGAGTTTGGGTCTGGAACGGATTGAGCCGAACCATTCTCACTACAATCCAAAATCCGGCTGCCAACATGGGCAGTCCCGCTACGGGAACCGCATAGGTCAAGGCCGGCATGACCTGATTGACAAGCAGCACAGCTGCAGTTTGCGTAAGCAGATATACAATTGCCAGGGTAAGAAATATCGCCCACAGATAGGATAATACACCGGCTTCTGCCTGTTTGCCTTCCTGCCGCGCCAGACTGCAAAATGCGTACAGCACAAACCCGGAATAGGTCAGGAACAAGATGTCTGCCGCCACAATCAGGCAACTGGCGGCGATTGCCATCCAGTCCGTAATCCCTCCCATGGAAAGGCCCTGCAAGGCAATCATCCCAAGGCTGACGACGAATGCGAAAGCGGCCAGAATCTTAGCCGTTTTGAAGTGTTTATTTTGGTCTGCGAATCGTCTGATTCCAACCAAAATCAAAATCAGAGCAATTGCATTCGCTCCAGCGACAAGCATAGGCATTAAGGTGCCTGTGTCAAGTCCGCCCAAATAAAAGGCGGCAAGTGCCAGAAGCCACCCCGCCAGATATAACTCCATCCCTTTGATCCCTTGATTCATTCAGCCCTTACCTTTTCTTTTGCAGCGCATGGGCGCCTTTGTTAATATAATTGCACCAATACAGTTCGGTTCCCATTACCACCAGAATCAGGATTGCGGACATAATCTTTTCGAGAGCCGCTGAGAACAGGGTTGCAACCGGCAGAAACAGGGTTCCGGCAAATATTATAATAAGTCCGACCAGCCAGACAGTTTTCCACTCTGAAGCGATTTTTTTGTCCGATTTGTCCGTTGCAAGTCCAACCATACCCTTCATCATCATCCGATACACGAATACCATGCCGAGCAATGCGATATATCCGAAAAACATGACGTCGAACTGGATAAAAGTCTGTTCCGCCATATTGTTCAGGAAGTTTTTGACTCCAAGACCGGTTTCGGCAAAAAGAGCGACCACACTGACGATTGCGCCAAGGAAAGCATATTCAAACTCAGGTCGTTCCTTGCGGAGCGTCAGGGTGCCCAATAGAATCGGCAACCATGCGATCACCAGTCCTGCCAGCCCCACAAATTCAATTTTATTGTCAACGCCAAACGTCCGCGCTGCGGATACCGCTCCATAAACCAGTGCCATCAGTAGCAAACCCAGCAGCACAGGTCTTCGTCCGTGCATTATTTCCCGTTTATTACTCACTTTTTTCCCTCCGTAAAAACGATTTACCCAATGTTGAATTATCTCATATGTTGCCGTCTTTTTCAAGTAGTTCCCTTGCCAGCAGGATATTTCTCCAAGGTTTGTGGGATAACCCGTTGACAAAACCACGTTTTTTTTGTATCGTTAATTAACGATATATCTAAGCATACACGACTTGAAGGAGAACCCATGCGATTACGAAAGCAAAATGATGCCCTGGCAGAAACTGAGATTGAACTGATGGCCAAAGTATCCGACGCCCTGGCACACCCGGCGCGGATCAAAATTTTCCGATTCATCATGCGTTGCAACAAAGACCGGATTCTGGTCTGCAATAAAGACATTGTTTCGGAATTCGACTATGCCCAGGCAACCATTTCCCAGCATTTGAAGACACTGGTCAACTCCGGCCTGGTGGACGCCCAAAAAAAAGAAAAATACACCTACTATTTTGTCAACATCGGTGTATTGATGAACTACTTGGATATTACGAAGAAATTCGAATAGAATTCCAAACATTGAAAAGGGCCGTAGACTGCCACAGGTATATGTCCTGGAGTCCTGACCGAGGACCTTCCAACCATTTGCATAGAAATTGCATAGCAATTGGGGATAGGTCTCTCATTTATGATACTTCTCATTTCGGCTGATTTTGAAGCTTCGGTAAATTTGCTCCAGCAATATGACCCGCATCATCTGGTGTGGAAAGGTCATTTTGGAGAAGGAAAGGCTGCGGTCAGCCCGCCCGGTCACCGCCGGCGACAGTCCTGTGGATCCGCCGATGACAAATACGATATTGCTCTTGCCCGAAAGGGCAAGGGCGTCCAAATCCGATGACAGCTCCTCCGAGCTTTTGGCGGCTCCCTGGATTTCCAGGGCAATCACCACTTCATCGGGTTTTATTTTTTTGAGGATTCGTTCCCCTTCTTCATTGGCGTCTTCAAAGGGGTTTTCCCGAACCTCTTCAACCGAAAGATTGCAGTAAGCCCCCAGACGTTTGCTGTACTCGGCCGCTGCCTCTTTCCAGTATTTTTCTTTGAGTGTGCCAACGCACAATATCCGAATGTTCACAGGGCTCCAATCTATTCCAAAATATAAATGTCGCTGATTTTTTCCCGGGTGATGACATCAATGCACAGGTCTCCACCCAGATAAATTCCTGCGGTTTCCATGATGTTGATGATGGTGACCTTGGCGATTTCAGGAGTGTTGTTCTCATGACTCAAATGGGACAGGAGGATCTGCCGTTTTTTGTTGTTGTCGCTTACCAATCTGCAAATGCAGTCACCGGCGGCTTCATTGGAAAGATGACCGATGTCGCTGAGAATCCTTCGTTTGATATGATAAGGGTATCTGCAGAATTGCAGTACATCTTTGTCATGATTGGCTTCCAGCGCCACCAGATCCGCATCTTTGATTTCTTCATATATTTCTTCCGTCACGCATCCGGTGTCCGTCAGGACGCTGATTTGTTTGCCTTGAGCAAAGAAAGAATAGCCCACAGGTTCGGCGGCGTCATGGGAAATCCGAAAAGGCTTAACCGTGATTTCTCCAACCTGAAAAGGCGTGCCGCTTTCGAAGGTCACTTGACGGTCTTCCGGCACTAACTCGGAAAGATGGGGCCAGGTTCCAATATTGCAGTACGTGGTCGCATTGGTGAGTTTTTTGGACGAAATCTTGAGGCTTTTGATATGGTCGCTGTGCTCATGGGTTATGAGAATCCCAAGCACCTGCTCCGGGGCGATTCCGGAAGCTTCCAGCCCTAGCATTATTTTTTTTCCGCTGATGCCCACGTCCACCAAAAGCACGGTTTCATCGCATTGTATCATGTAACAGTTCCCGCTGCTTCCGCTGGCGAAGGAACAAAATTTCAGACTCATTGGTTCACTCCATTCTGTACTTGTCCATTATAAACCATCTACCGTTGGGTTGGTACAAATTATTGGTTTCATGTTATAATAATTGGCATAGCAGCCACAATGACACGGAGGATTGATCCATGACCATTCTAAAAATTTATACGGACGGTGCCTGTTCCGGCAATCAGCATGACGAAAACATCGGGGGTTGGGGCGCGGTTTTGACCTATGGAAGCCACGAAAAGGACCTTTGGGGCGGCCAGCGGAACACCACCAACAACCGCATGGAAATGACCGCTTTGCTGGAGGCTTTCCGGGCAGTGAACCGGGACAATCAATGCATCGAAATATATTCGGACAGCGCCTACCTGATGGACTGCTTCCGAAAGAAATGGTACGTGAAGTGGCTGGCCAATGGCTGGATCAACGCAAAAAAAGAACCGGTGGAAAACCGGGACCTTTGGGAAGGACTTCTGCCTTTCCTGCAAACCCATGACATCCGTTTTTTCCGGGTCAAGGGCCATGTGAATCTGGCGTCCAAAGCCACCAACAAAGAAAAACTCTATGAGCAGTTTGTGATCTGGAACGGAAAGGATTTTCGTTTTGAGGATTTCCTGCTGGTCACCAATATGAATCATCGTGCAGATGCGCTGGCCAACCGGGGCATCGACGAAATCCGCGGAATCATACCCAAAAAATAGACAGTGCCAATGGCGGAGTATTGTCACACACTTTTTCCCACCACTGGCACTTGTTCTGAATCACCAAAACATTTCACTTAATATATTTCAT
>Ga0315272_10001454_pt1 | contig 11784 bp, 13 predicted proteins | sample C3_middle_MG_FD_203918 | JGI IMG/M metagenome (GOLD analysis project Ga0315272, IMG submission 203918) | Sediment microbial communities from Yellowstone Lake, YNP, Wyoming, USA - C3_middle | ecosystem: Environmental > Aquatic > Freshwater > Lake > Sediment | place: USA: Wyoming | collected...
AAACCACCCGTTTGTATCAATTATGAAATATCGAATATTGTTTGTTAAATAGTGATTCAATACTTTGGTTAAACCGATAACCACTCTATACTCGTGCCCGACAGGCGTTATGTCCCCCACGAAATAGGAATACTCTGACTGGGGCTTTCTTTCCCATAATACTCTTTTGTTTATTATTTTCGAGCTAATGAATCCAGGGTAACCAATGGTTGATTGCCCAACATCACCGTCTATTAAGCAAGGCGTTATTTTGTTGTATATCATTCTGTTTGCTAGCGTTTCTGAAAATGTTGTTTTGCCGGATTCCGTTCTTCCTAACACAAGCACCGTGCATTTATCAGTCGAGGCACAATCGCTTGTTATGTTTTCCGCTGTTGTAATCCATTCCTCAGAGACTTTTACCTCGACTTCGTTTGCTTCCCGCATTTTTCCATGAGCGCTAAGAGGCCTGATACAATCATCATCACTACACATTATTAGATAGCTTCTATCGGCGTGCACAATTATTTTTTCTCCTTCTCTATAGAGTCCTCCGTTTATAGTTGCTGTGCCTCGCGTTACCTCTAGCATACATGGCCCTTCGACAAAAAAGTTTTTCGCCATTTCGTTAACCTAGATTATGTTTTTTTAAGGGTGCTTATTAGGTATGACGCGAGAGCCACGAGGTAATTTCTTCAATGACTTTTTCTTTCTCCAAATCATTAATCAACTCGTGTTTAGAGTTTTCGAATAGAACTAGCTTCTTGTCTGTGCTAGGTATTTTTTCGTATAGCATGATTGAGGCTTGGGGCGGTACAACTCTGTCTTTTTTGCCATGCATTATTAATGCAGGCACATGAATGTTATTTACATATCTCCATACCTTGAGGGATGCGTTGTATAGCTCGACGATAAGTCTAACTGTGGGGTCCTTTATAACCAGAGAGTCTCTTACGTAGTTACTGTTAACATCATTGATGTTTGTCAAATCTTCAGCTTTAATGGGTAGTTTGATTCTTTTCCTTGGATAAATCCTGGATAATGTTGTTAAAAGGATTTTTTGAGCAAGCGGTATGCGGCCGAGATAAACTGCGGCTCCGCTTGTGATTATTCCATCTATAAGTTTTTTTGTGTAACCAGCGTAGTATACGGTTATTAATCCGCCCATGCTATGACCAAATAGGAATGTTTTATTTCCTCTATAGCTTTCCTTAATGTACTTTATGTAGTAATATAAATCGTTGAGGAAATCTTCGAATTCGTGAATAAAACCTCTGTCGTTATCGCTAGCAGTTTTTCCATGGCCTCTTAAGTCATGGATGCAGAAAGCGTAGTTTAAGTGTGATAGGGTTTCTCCAAGGGAAACATATCTTCCCCCATGCTCTACAAAGCCGTGAACTCCTACAACTAGCGCATTATATTTGTCGGGAAACCAGCATCTATGAAAAACTCTTGTTTTGTTTTCCAAGTCAACATAAGATTCTGTGTAACGAGGCAAGTCTACCACAATACAGGTTATCTTCTTGATTCTAAAAAGTGTTTCTAATGACTCTTTTTGCTTTCACCTCTAAAAGGAGGTTCCTTGTTATTAATTGTTGTTTGGTTCTTCAATTACGTTTTCGTTGAAGATTTTGATTTAACTAAGTATGGAGTACCGGGATACATTTTTAATTTAAACATTGAGGTCTGGGAGATGCTTGTAGCTCGCATCTTTGTTTATTCCTTGGCGATGATGTCTTGCTGGAAGCTTAGGTGAGCTAATAGTGCATGAGGGGTACTCTTTGCATCCGTAAGCTCTCTCTCTTTCGAGGCGGGTATGAGGGTAAGGTTTTCTGCGGAGTCCTATGGGCTAAGTCAGGGTTTTCTGTAATTTTAATTAAAACGTAAAAATGAACATCTTTGAACAAATGGATTGAACGTATAAATAAAACAGAGTATAGCTTTATTGGAGTCAGCTAATGGGGCACGCAGACCATCCGCAGTCTAAGCAGGTTATACATCCTTCTTTGTACACTAGGTTTTTGCTTCCACACTCAGGACACACAGTTATTTTTCTTGCTTGTATTTTCCTGGTGTATGGTAAACCATTGTTCTCAATTCTCAAGGAAGCTTTTGTTTTCTCGATTACTTCATGTGGAGGCCTGTATATAGGAGGCTCTATGCCGAGACTTCTCATCATATCTAGTGTTTTATTCTCTATATAAAGAGTATAGTATCCTTTTCTCTGGGAAGGCGTAACTAGGACTGCCTCTCCTTTCGAGCCTTCGCGGAACACTGTTACCCCCTTCAAGCCGAGCTTATATGCAAACAAGTATGCTTTCAGAACGTCCTCGATCGTCACCCAGTTAGGCATGTTTATCGTTTTGCTTATACTGGTCGTTATCCACAGCTGCAACTCATACTGAGCTCTAAGATGATCCCACCACGGTATATCATATGCAACAACGAATACTTTTTTAAGCTCCTCAGGTATTTCGTCAAGCCCCTGTAAGGATCCTCCATTATCAGCTATTTTCTTTAGCAATTCCTCCTTGTAGAGGCCCATTTCTCTTAGTCTTTTCTCAAACTCTAAGTCTACATAATAGAATGTGCCGACGGTAACTCTTTTTTCGTATACTAAAGCGAACTGCGGCTCTATTCCTGAAGATACATCGAATATCATTGATATACTTCCTGTAGGCGCAATCGTGGTTACCTCGTAGTTCCTTATTCCTTTTTCTCTTATTAATCGAGCTAGATAACCCCAGTCAAGAGTCCATAGATCTTTTCTGTAGTACCCCTCAACAGGCATTTCTCCATCGACGTAGCTTGATTTGTTGAAAATTGGGAAGGGGCCTCTCTTCTCAGCTAGCTCTACAGATTCGAGCATAGCGTAGTATGTTAAGTTTTCAACCAGTACCCTCATGAACTGGAATCCTTCCTCGCTATTATACGTTATGTTCAACGCGTATAAAGCGTCAGCCAGCCCCATTACGCCTAAGCCAACCTTCCTGTTCTCAAGTGTCTCTTTTTCTATCTGCTTTAATGGGAATTTATTAACATCAATCACGTTGTCTAGGAATCTGAGTGCTATCTTGATTGTTTTTCTATAATCCTCCCAATCAAAATATGGTTTCCCATCTTCTCCTCGCTTAACGAAGGCGTATAGGTTTATGCTCCCGAGATTGCATGACCCGTATGGGTATAGGGGTTCTTCTCCACAGGGGTTCGTGCTTCGTATAGGGCCCTTAGCTTTGAGTAACACGTTTCTTCTATTAATATTGTCCATGAAGAGGACTCCTGGGTCTCCCGATCTCCACGCGTTTTCAGCTATTAAGTGTAACAGTGTTCTCGGGTCTATGGTTTTCCATACCTTCCCAGTTCTCGGATTGATAAGTGGGTATGGCTCTCCTTTTTCATAGTACTTCCAGAAGTCCTCGGTTATCATTACGGATATGTTGAAGTTCTGGAAGCTCTGCCCATCGCTCTTGCACGTAATAAACTTCTCTATATCCGGGTGCCATATCTCCATTATCCCCATGTTAGCTCCTCTACGTTTACCTCCCTGCTTCACTACATCCGTTACTACATCTATTATTCTCATGAATGATACTGGGCCTGAAGCCGTTCCCCCAGTGGACTTTACTATATCGCCTTCGGGTCTTAGCTTGGAGTAATTTATTCCGACCCCTCCACCGCTCTTGAAAATTATTGCTGCATCTCTGGCTGCATCCATTATGGATTCTATGCTGTCGTCTATGTCTAAAACGAAGCAGGCTGATAGCTGACCTAACCTGGTTCCAGCGTTAAAGAGAGTAGGGGAGTTCGGGAGAAACTTTTTGCTGACCATTAAGTCGTAATAGGCTTTGAAATCATTATAGTGGTTATCGAAATCGCCTCTCAATAGCATATCGAAGAACTCTTTCCACGAAACCTTCATTTTACCCTCTTTGTTAAGCCTGTCGTAAAGGCTTTTCATTCTCTCCAAGTGATACTTGTTCCACGTGAAAGCCTGTTCTCCCTTCTCGTTTCTAAGACCAATTTTGCCATCCCACTCATCTGGGTTGAAATCTTCTTCTGGGTGTATCGGCTGAGAGCCGGTCTTATCAAATATTCTCTCATCATAGAGTATATCGGGTATCACTATTGTCGCTGCAACTCTGATGAACATTCTCTTTGGGTCTTCTATGAGCTTCCCTTTCTCATCTCTAAGCAAATATCTGCTTGCGAGCAGCCTGATCGCGTTTAGGCTGAGCGACTTATCAACTTCATCTACATAGTCCTTTTCGAGAAGCTTCTTCTTCTCCTCTCTTATTTTCTCTCTCTCCTTCCTATAAAGTATGTATGCCTTAGCTACCTCGTATTGATCAAACTTGACCAGCGCGAACTCAACAATATCCTGTATTTCCTCAACGTGAGGCGCTTTTCTCCCAGCATATTTTTCTTTAATAACGCTGAGGACAAAGTTAACAACGTTATCAAGAACAACTGGGTCATATTTCCCCACGCTAAGCATGGCTTTTTTGATAGCGTTCCTGATTCTTTCCGGATCGAAGGCTTCTACTCTTCCATCCCTCTTTATGACGTTATTAACACCTATGTCAATAGAAGCCAAGCTTATCACTTTCCAAAATTTAATTAATTAGATATTAGAGGCGTATAAACCGATCTTTACCTCCCCATAAAAAACCATTTGTATAATAATATCCGTAATACCGATTATAACTAAGCCTTCAAGAAACATATTGATGCAGGAACAAGCACGGCTATTATGAACCGTATCTAACATTTAGCTAAGCTTCACGCAGAAATAGTATTAAATAACGAGTATTAATTATTAATTTATTATTGCTGTTTTCTAGTTTTGTCTTCTTTATGTGAAGAGTGGTTTTTCCAAAAATAAACTACTCAATAGCCAAGGCGTTTTTTATTTTCTGGAATTCATCTTTTTCTTTTTTGCTAATCTTAACAGGCAGGCTGATTAAAAACACGCTTTCTTTCTTTTCGTTATAACAGATAGGCTCGCGAACATCATATTTGGCTTGACCTAAGCTGTATTCTATTATTCCCCTGTAGAACCCTTGTTGGAGCAGCCCACACTTTCTTATTCCTAACCTGGAGTACTCCTCTTCCTCATAGTAGTCTCTGACCCTAATGCTTATATCTGTGGTATTGCTTAGGACATTAAGTTTAGTTTCTATATCCACGAGAGAAAAAAGACCAAGGGACACCCCGGTTACGATAGAGTATTGCAAAATCTTTATTACATCGGGTTTATCCATAAATAAGCTCTTTTGAACATACTCCGAGTATCCTCTCCCATAATAGTAGCCAAGCCTCTCAATTACAAAGTCCGCTTGATCCCCTAGCAATGAATACAGATTAGCAAAAATCCCCATAAACGCGTATTGCGGCATAATTCTCAGTTTCATAAAGTTTTCATCAGTGAAAACAGCATTCTTCATTGGAACAATCTTCTCAAATGGCTCAATAATGTAGTATGCGAGCAAAACGCTTTCTTCTTTCAAACGCCTCAGCATCTCTTCTATTTTCGATAAGATGCTTTGAGAAAATAAAAGAACCATACATGAAGATCTCTGCTAATATTTAGATAGAATGAATCAATATTTCTCAAAACTTCATCTTCACAGCATTTAAGGATGTTTTCTAATAAAATCCTTAGTTTCTGTCTATCAAGAACAACTATGGCTCTATACTTTTTTTCTTCAGGGCTTACTAATACCTTGAAAGTTGGAATAACTATCATTAAATTATTATCCATGCGTTTGACCTTACTATTATTTAAGTTTTGCATATATATAGGTATATGTACCGTGGTTGTAGAATAAATGAGTCATGATAAAGATGGTTATAAGTACATCGCATTATTAATTGTAGTTTTGTTGTTATCGCTATTCGTGAAAATGAGTGCTCAGGTATCAGGGCTGACAGGCCTATCTTATTCTGATATTAAGTATGGAGTATTCTCAACGAGATTTGTGTGGATTGAGGAAGATAAATGGTTCAACCGGAATGCCATCGAGGCTCTGAGAAGCGGGGTAAGAATATGCCCCTTGGTCTACAAAGACTATCTTTTTGAGTATCCACCAGTTATCGGTTTATTATGGCAGTTCACGACTTGCTTATCTATACATTTATCTTTTCCAGAAAAATATTCTAGTAACGAATACCAACTTTACGCCCAAAAAGCCTCACAGATTAATTTTTTAATAAACGCGTTTATCCTAAGCACTGCATACATGCTGTTAATATTTGTCCTTAGGAAAAAGATGAATATTTATTACAAAAAACTATTATTATTGATTCTGTCTCCATCGGTTTTCATGTATCTATTTTACAACTGGGATGTTCTCTGCATCTTTTTTTACATATTATCAATATATTTCTACTCGACTAGAAGATACTTTGAATCTGGGCTATATCTAGGCTTATCTGTATCTACAAAATTGTTTACCATAATACCAGCTGTAGTTTATCTAATCGATGCAGCTAGAAGCAGGAAAGCATTGACAAGGTTTATTTTGGGCTTAATGATGGGTTTGTTACCATTTGTTTTTCTTATCGTTTACTCTCCTATTGGTTTCAGAGCTTTTCTTCAATATCATGCTTGGTGGTATTGCGAGAACTGTATCTATCTTTTATTCATTAACGATATATTCTCGGGTATTCACAAATATTTATCAATTATCGCCGAGAGCCTGGTCGTTATATTAGCAATTACTGTGTATATAAGGCAAAAAGATTTACATGTAGCAAGCTTCTATTCTCTTCTGGGAGCAATCTCGTTGAGCTATGTATTCAGTCCACAGATGCTATTGCTATTAATTCCTCTTGCTCTCATGAATCTGCGTTCCAGAGATTATTCGCTCTTCTTTATTTCCGATTTTCTAAATGCATTGATTGTGCCTATCTTTTTTGTTGAACTCGGCTTGAAAAATTCACCGTGGAATCTTGGGAGCTTGACTCAAACAGTAGCGCAGCTCCGGAACATAGTTTTGCTCTACATATATGCTAAGGGCTTGATGCGCTTGAGAAGCAGTTAGGAGAATCGTTATTAAAGATTTATGACTAATCATAAGATCTTGGTGTTAATGATTATTTGTAAAGTGAGAATGAATGTCTAAGTCTATCATGGATAGTGGGGTTTCCAAGACCGGAAAGAAATCGATTCCTATAAGGAGATTTTATATCTCAAGTATCCTTGCCTTCTTTGTTCCATTGTTTTTGGGTTTGCTTATCGGTTTTTATGACAGAAGCTTTGGAGAATACGCTTTTAATACATCTTACGGGAATTTAAGTTTCATAAAGAATCTCTCCTCCTTTGAGCTCTTCTTGTTCATCTTCGTTAGGAACTCCCTAATAGGATTGCTCCTTGTGGTGTCGGGGTTAATAGTAGGGTTGCCCACGCTATTCATTTTGGTATCGAATGGATTAGTTATAGGAGCTATCATGGGTTGGATATCAAGCATATACGGCGTAAAGGTGGTTTTATCAGGCATTATTCCACACGGGGTGTTCGAGGTCCCCGCAGTCATTATAGCAGGCGCTTATGGTCTTAGGGTAGGTGCAAGCATGATGAGTAGAATAAGGAAAAACAAGGAGGTTCTCATTAGCGACAGCCTCATTGAAGCTATAAAAGTCTACTTCAACAGGGTTTTACCACTATTTCTCATAGCTGCGATAATAGAGTCTTACGTAACACCACTCATAGTTTTCTCCGTAATCAAGTAAGAAAGGTATGAGAGTACGTCTTTATTAAGGGACGATTGCGAGTACAAGCTTGGCTTAGTGAGCATAGGAGAGCCGAGACCTCCTCCACGCCCTGAATGGCGAGGGTTCCCTATGAGCGATTCGCCGGTTCCTCTCATCTATTCGGGTCTGCATCTGTCATTTGAGGAGCAGTCGAGGTGACCGGGGACCCCCATCACTGCTTGTTCATCGTATATGTGGTCGCGCTCCCCGCATTTACGTGCCTGTGGCAACCGTGGTTCTCGATTAAACAGGAAAAGGATTTATATTCCATCCACGCTTATAAAAGCGAGGCTTTCAGTTGTAATTAAAAATTCTATTCGAGATACAATGCATTCATACAAGAACTCCTAATATGTAGCGGAATACAACATTATCGGGTCCTTCACGGATATATTGTATGCGGCGTTCTCGTCTTTCTCTAGTTTTCCGTTCTTGATCTCTATGTAAATTCTGTTTGTTTTTTCCTCGTCGACGAGACCAATCTTGATTTTAAACTTCCTGTTTAGTTCCTCAGCCAGATTTAAGGCTTCATTCATGTTGGATGGCGTCATTCCAATTTTAATGAGTTTTTCTTTAAAGTTGAGTGCTAGGTACTTCTTGATTAACAGGAACAACCCTTCTCTATTCGTTATCTCAGTGTGTACTAGCAAGTAATTAATTAGCACGGCTACACCATAGTTCTTTTTTCCAATATCAATCCCTATTATAAGTGAGTCTTGCTTTTCGATGCCCAACATTAGTAGTTTTATTTGCTCAACTGCAATGTCAGCTAGTGAAGCATCAATGTTGCTTGGCAAAGAGAAGGCCATTTTGCCATCTATATTTACTCTTCCTAACTGGTCACCATCAACGATGAGGAGGTCATGAGGCCTGCACTTCTCATTTAGGTCACGGGGGATATAGTAAGGGATGTTCTTCTCTTTAAGCTGATTAACCAGTAGATAAAAGCTTCTTGGATTAACTGTCTTTACACACACTCTTCGAGGAACTCCTATACTCGAATCACCATATCCATGCATAAGTCCGAGTTGCACGTAGTATTATTTATTTGCTTGGCTATTAAAAATATTCAATCTGAATGAGACTAGGAGAATCAGCGTTCTATGAGTCAAGAGGAGATTTGTTGGAATAAAATCATAAATTCTACCATGAATACGTTCAGCGTCGTGTATGGTGAGGCGGCTTCAGGTAAAACATCTTTTGTTCTAAGCCTCGCGAAAAGATGGCTTGATAAACAAACCATTGGTTATCTAAATACTGAGGGGGAAATAAACTCAGTTAGGGTTTTGCAGATCTTGGGGAATCATGCTAGATACCTATACGTAGAGGTCAGGGATATTATTAGTGAGTTATTTGGTGTAATGGAGCTAGACAATCTAGGCATGAATATAATGTTGATTGACAGCGTTAATTCTCTGTATCGATTAGAGATGGCAATAGACGAAAGAATGGCATCTATAGCTTTTTCTCTTATCTTAGCGTTGCTTAAGAAGTTATCTATGAATAAGAAAACCATAATAGCCACATCGCAAGTAGCAATGGAGGAGGCAGTACCGTCGGGCCTGGTTTTCATCAAGCGCTATGCCGATAATTTGATAAGGATACATAAAAGCGAAAGAGACTCATCAAGAATTATATATATAAACGACGTTTACTTTGGGAAAGGACTAATCGAGGATAAAGGGTTTAGGTGGATTAGTTGCCAAGCCTGATAAAGCTATTCCTATTACTATACCTCCCAGCAATGATTGCTAATGGTACGCCTGTAGTAGTGATGAGAGGTAGGAAGGGTCATCCAATCGATTTTGGAAAACACTTCATTGACGGAAAAAGAATACTTGGTGATTCAAAAACAATTGAAGGGGTTCTTGCAGGCATAGTGGCGGGAGGGGTGTCAGGTCTACTGCTGGGGTTATTATATATGGGGGAATACTATTTTGAAAACATACTTTTAACGAGTTTTACAAGTTCGTTTGGAGCAATGATAGGCGATCTTCTCAAGTCATTCTTTAAAAGGAGACTGGGTATAGAGAGCGGAGGAAAAATGCCTGTCGCTGACCAGCTGGACTTCTACTTGGGGGCTAATTTATTCCTGCTAGTTGTGCCAGGAGCAATCAAGCCAAACGTGCCCGTTTTCTTGTTAGGATTGTCGGTTGTCCCTCTTCTTCATGTTATTACAAATAGACTTGCTTTTCGTGCCGGACTAAAAAAAGTTCCTTACTGAAAAGCTTTTCTGGCCCTTACTCTGTAAGCTACATACCTATCTTGCGGTGAGAATCTTGGTGGGTGAGGAACTACTGTTTGGGAGCCACATAAGGGGCAGCTCTCTCTCATAGTATATTTAGAGCAACGTATACATTTTCTCAGTAACCAGACCATTTCTTTTACCTCTTGAATTCAAACTGAACTCCTAACTTTCTCGCAGTGGCTTCAGCTTGTTTTACAACCTGCATCAATATTTTCTCGGCTGTTTTATAATCTTCAGCCGATACATCTATTCTGTATCGAGGAGCACCAACAGTGTATATCCTTATTTCCACAGAGTTCGAGGATTGTTGCAGCATTGATAAAAGTACTTCTCTGATTTTATTGACTCCATTACCATCTAGGCTCCTTAGAATCACGTATCCCGTAACGGTTACTTTCTTTGTTTCAAATCGCTTCTGTATCTCTTCCATTAGAGCGTTGATCCATTCCTCAGGCACACCTGCCTCACGTAGAACCTGAGGACCTTCCTGCGAGGCTTTTTCCATGGCGAAGTATATATCACCATAGGTATCTTCTAACTTCCATCCCACTTGTTGGTAGGCCTCATCAATGGATTTATTGAGCTTCTGAGCAACTATCTCCAGTATCTTGTGTGCTTTTTGTTTTTGCTTGTATTCTAGAAGCTTCTTCTTTCTTTCATCATCGTAAACTCTCTTGGTAGATATATCTATCTGCATCTTAGCTTTGTTTACCCTGATAACCTTGCCTACAACCTTCATCCCTTCTCTCAGAACATCCCTTATGTCCTTTACCCACTTTGTCGTTATCTCGCTCCAAGGTAGGAATGCTCTTATGTCATTATATTCGTCAAGGGTCACGTATGCCCCGTAATCAAATATTTCCCTTACAGTAGCGATTACAAGCTCATTCACGTCTGGTAGCTGTTTTCTCTGCTTCATTGTTTTTCCCATTATTCTAAGTCTAAAAAGAACATAATATAACATTATTTTTTTGTTTGCTCAAAAAACTTATCTATGCTCAGTAAAGTATCCTTACGATTTGTCCATTCAGCTTTGCTTTTCCACCGGTTGGAGTCACAAGCTGAGTTCCACAAATTATGCATCTAGCAGGAAAAGTTGCATGCGAAAATACAACTTGTTCATTACCACAGTTGGGGCATCTAACAACTAGAAATTTCGATTTAGGCTCTGGAATTAATAAGTGTCTTTTCTTCATTTTAACCGGCCTCCATTATCTCAAGTTTCTTTAGCCTTATACCCCTTCTATGGGAAATATATCCACAAACAGAGCATTTGAGCTTTAATACCTGTTTCTTCGTTGTTTTCGCAAATCTTTTCTGCTCCGGTTTTCTCTTTGATCCATATCCTTCTTGTTTTCTTCTATATCTTCTTTCGCCTTCCGCCAGTGCTCTTCTTTTTCCAGCCTTATATAGCATTACAGAGTGCTCAGTGTGCTTTCTGCATCTAGGGCAGTACGTCGTTATTTTTTTCGGAACCTTCATAATCACGCACCGCTCAGTTACATTGCTATTTTCTTTTGGTTTTAATAAGCATTTCTCTATGAGCATTACTTGTAATTAAGCAATAAAGTTACAGTCCACGTATCCCCCAAAGACCAATGGCAAAAACATTTCGAAGGGGACAGTCGCTACGCTATGGTTCTCTACAACTATCGAACCTAGTAAAAAGCTGTTTCTAACCATACAGTTTACAAGCTTTTTATCCTTAATCTCAATAATGCTTAAGAAAGGATTCATTATTCTTGATAGAAAAACACTTAGTCTAGCATGAATCTCCTCTGAGTATTTATCTATCAGTTTGTCCA
>Ga0315272_10001455_pt1 | contig 11781 bp, 12 predicted proteins | sample C3_middle_MG_FD_203918 | JGI IMG/M metagenome (GOLD analysis project Ga0315272, IMG submission 203918) | Sediment microbial communities from Yellowstone Lake, YNP, Wyoming, USA - C3_middle | ecosystem: Environmental > Aquatic > Freshwater > Lake > Sediment | place: USA: Wyoming | collected...
TCTTCGTAGGTTTCTTTTTTTTCTGCGCGAAGAATGACTCTGGCGTTGGCGGCAACCATGTTGGCAGCCTCGCCGCCTTTGAAGGTCCGAAGCTCTAGTCCTTTGCTTTCAGTTTTGGCAAACTTCTTGGCAATGTCAAAAATAAGGATGCCTTTTTCGGCGTGGATTGCCGGGAACTCGGCGTCCGGTGTAAATCCGAAATCCGGGGCTTTCACCCTTTCCAGGTAACGGGTCATGCCAATCCAACCGGTCTCTTCGTCCAATCCCAGGATCAGTCGAACTCTTTTTTCGGGGATGATGCCCAGGTCTTTTAGCGCCTTCATGGCAAAGAAAGCCGAAACGGCGGGACCTTTGTTGTCGATGGCGCCCCTGCCGTAGATTTTCCCGTCGGCTATTTCACCGGCGTATGGAGGATGTGTCCATCCGTCGCCTTCCGGCACCACATCAAGATGGCAAACTATGCCCATTGTTTCGGTATTGACGGCAGTGATGTTGCCTTTCTCGTCCTGCAGATAACCGCCAAAATCGATGTGTCCACCATAGTTGTCTACGTTCTCCACATCAAAACCTTCTTTTTTGGCTTTTTCTAACATATAATCGAAGGCCTTTTGCACGCCGGCGCCAAATGGCATATCGCCCTTGGCTGGCTCCACAACGCTTCGGATCCCAATGAGTTCCTGAAGCATGGCAATCATTTCGCCTTTATTTTCTTCTATTTTGCTTTGCAGCTTCGCCAGGTAATCCATTATCGGACAGCTTCTACACGGGCAACGTCATCAGGATAGCTTTCTTTGAGCAGTCTTTCAACAACTCCGCTCAGGGTCATCTGTGCTCCCGGGCAGCCGGCGCAATGTCCTTGCAGTCTGACTCTTACTACTTTGTCTGGGGTATATTCCACAAATTCGATGTCTCCTCCGTCTCTTTGAAGGAAGGGTCTGATTTGTTCCAGTCCAGCTTTGATTTTGTCTTCGATCATTTTAATTCTCCTTTTGGTTCATATGTTCTATCTTGGTTCTATTATATGCATTTTGAAATGAATATACATTGTGTTTGTGGCCCGTCAGGCCAATTGGCTATTTAGTGGTGGTCACAGGTGCGGGCGATACGGTGTACACCGGCGTAATCACGCCCTTTTGGACGTTGTTGATGATGACTGCACGCTCCGGGTCTCCCTGGGCGTCAAACCGGATCACTCCGGACGCTCCCTGAAAATCCACAACTCCCGACAAGGCCTCAACGATTTTTGCTCCGTCATCTGCTGTACCGGCGCGGGTGATGGCGTCGATAGCCAATAGATATGCGTCAAACCCAAGGGCCGTGGCTTCTTGCGGCGTTCCGCTGCCGTATTCTTTTTTGTAGGCCTGCAAGAATACGTCTGCCATTTCAGTCTTGATGTTGGCGCTGTCATATGCTGTTGGGAAGTAGAAGTTGCGAAGTCCGCCTCTTATGGCCGGCTGGATGAATTCATCCGCCGCCCACGACTCAGTACCCAAAAATGTCAGTTTGAGTCCCATATCATGCGCCTGAGAAATGATTGTCTGAGCGTCATTGACGCCACCTGGCAAGAAAACAACGGTAGCGCCTGCGTCTGAAATCTTGGAAAGCTGTTTGCTGTAATCCGTGTCTCCCGCGTTATAGCTTTGGGTCGCCACGACAGCATTGGTGTTTCCAGCCAATGACTCCAGCTTATCGGCATACGTTGTGCTTAGCGCCATGGCGTAGTCATCTCCCTGTGGGAGAAGCACTGCAGCCTTGGTGGCTTTGAGCGCCTGCACCGTGAAGGTTGCAAGGGCTTTTCCTTGGTAGGCTTCTACAAAGCATACCCGGAAATAATACGGTTTGTCTGAATTCACCAAAGGGTTGGTGTTGGTAATGGTCAGTGCGGGAATCTTGGCTTCTTGCAAAATCGGCCCGGCCAGCATAGAAAATGCGCTGCCATAACTGCCCAGCACAACGGCTGGCTTATTTTTTACCAGGTTGTCCAAGGTTGTTTTGGCCGTGTTCAGGTCCGATCCATTGTCGGCATAAACCAGCTCAACCGTTTTGCCCAGGACTTCCGGAAAAAGTTTGTTGGCCAGTTCGACACCTTTGATTTCTGCCGCGGCTTCATCGCTGAATTCGCCGGAAATCGGTTCATATAGTGCAATTTTGATGGTGTCCTGTTTGCTGCCGTCTCCAAAAAATCCATTGATAAAGTTGTCATAGGTTGTGCAGCCGGACAACGTCCCGATGCACAGTAGGATAATTACACAGATTGCTGTGGATTTAAACTTTTTGATCATGAAATTCCTCCGGTGGTGCCTCCGTTATGGCATGTTTGCCCAACGAAAGTCCCTTCTAATTATACATTTTTTATGTCAAATGTAAAGAATCGACCCTCAATCATTGCCAAATCTACATCTACCCCTCACATTTAAAAAGACCGGCTTTTAGGGCCGGTCTTCTGGTTCAAATCGGTTTGGTATTATTGTGCCGACACATGTCTAGTTGCTTCCCGATGGCCACTGATAGTCGATTGTCACATCGCTAAGGTCAGCCTCCAGGTCATAGTAGTAGGGAGCGCTGTAGTGTCCTGACGCTTTTTCCACATCATGTCCATCAAGGGTTACCGAACCAAGGCCACTTTCAATGTCGTAGTCGTAATCTGCTGTTTCGCCGGTCATTTTGAGTGTGGCATCGCAAAGATTCAAACTAAACTTGGCTGTGTCAAAGGTCAAACCCTCTGCGGTCAATTCACCGATATCCATGGAAAGATCCAGATTTTTCGCATCCAGGTCCGAGATGTCCACCTGACAGGCGTCCATGGACAGATCCGCTTTGCTTAGCGTTGTACCCTTTGGTACAGTGATTTCCAAAACCATCGTAAATCCATTGTCATCTCCTGAAATGAAGTGCTCGTCATTGGTTGTGACTGCCAGTGTCCCATTCTCGATGGAGATGTCCGGTCGATTCATTTCTTTGTCGTAGGTCAGGTCAATCCGATATTCGTCACCCTCCTTAAACTCCACATCGCAGAGAGCAAGGTTTAAGTCCATTGAATCAAATTTTGCGCTATTCCCAGTTAGGGAGTAGGTGTCTGTATTTCCAGATCCCTGGTTGATGTGCCAGTCGCCCGGCAATTTGTCCAGGTCCCGCCATCCATGCAAGGCTGTGCCCGCTACCGTTGCCACAAGTCCCGTCAGAAACACGACGACACATACGATTAAAAATACTTTCATTTTGTTATTGTTCATCATTGTCACCGCCTTTCTTGGTTTCGGTTTCCGCAATTGTCGCAGCCGGTTCCGCTATGGTCTCCGCCGTTGCAGAAGCCACCGTCGGTGCCGAATCTACCGCTGTTGCCGGAGCTGCTGAAGTCGCTGGAGCTGCCGGTGCTGGCTGGACGCGCTGCTGGAGTTTCTCATGTTTTCTTTGAGCCCTTCTAATCTGGCTTTCCCTGTGCTTCCTGGCAATAAACCGGAAGAACACATTGGTCAGTGCCACGATTCCTACTGTCAGGAGTGCCATCAAGGAGATTCCCATAAGTCCCATGCCGATGACCAGAAGCGCCAGAGGTGCGCTGGTTGCCAGCAAGGTCAATCCGACAATGACTGCCACAATGCTCAGTACTATCAATACGATGGCGGTTACCATGCATGCGAACAGGATGGCTATGATTCCGATAAACAATCCAATCAGCAGAGCTGCCAGGGCGAAGGCCACAGGGATTGCTACGGGTGCTGCAAAGATTCCACCGACGATGCCGATGACTACCCACCATGCTGCGGAAAGTTTCCCGGGTGCTTTGTCGTTTCTGCTTCCGCTTCCGGCTCCTTCGTTGTAACCGCTTCCGCCATAACCCGCATTGCCAGCATTGCCGCCACCTGCGCGGTTGCCCCGGTTGCTTTCCATGCTTTCCAGTTGACGTACAGCATAATCGGCTTTGATTTGGGTGGCGATTTTTGAAGGGGTGCCAAGTTCCTTGATGACTGCCTGTTCCTGATCCTCTCCCGCTTCTTCAAAATATTCGTTGTAGTATGCTATGGCATCATCTATTTCATGCCGCGGAAGTTTGTACAGTTCAAGCTGCAACTTCCTTAAAAATTCTTTTCTATTCACTGTCCTCACCTCCGTCTAATAGAGAATCCAGTTTGGTTTTGTAATCGGTCCATTCTTGTTTGTATTCCAGGTATTTGGCTGTGCCGGTTTCGGTGATTGCATAGTATCTTCGATTCCTGCCCTGGAATGGCTCGTCGTAGGTACGAAGATGCCCTTCCTTCTGAAGTCTGCGCAATACCGGATAAAGGGTGGATTCGGATATATCGATGGCCTGCTTCATGGTCTGTGTCAAAACGTATCCATACGTGTCCCCCTTGGCCAAAACGGACAGAACGCAGGCATCCAATAAAGTTGATCCTATTTGAAAGCTCATGCTACCCCGCTCCTTTCTTTTTTGTTGCTGGCTTGGCCTGCCGACCTCGCCAATGTTAGAAATAAACAATATTGTTCTTATGGCAATACTATACGTCATATAATATTACTTGTCAACAACTTTTTTGAAAATATTTTTGTTCCTTTTCTGTTGCCTTTTTTCGTTGAAATTAATGGCTTTTTAGCTGTCTGAGGGCAATGCTCCAAAAGATTTATAAAAAAATAATAAAAGAATCTGTACTTTTGATTGCTAGCTAGAGCAAAATGCACAGATTCTTTTTCGCTTATTAATTTATTATTGCAATGCCCGGATAATCTAAGGCATAACCTATCAGCTTACGCTACCTCTCAAGCAAGCCTTCCAGCAGACTGCGGAATTCGGCAGCGGCTGAGATTTGGTTGGCCATTCGTCTGACGGCGGTGGCACCGTGCTCGCCTTTGAGGTACCAGCCCACGTGCTTGCGGAGCTCCATAACGGCTACCCGCTCGCCCTTTTCCGCCACCGCCAGATCCAGATGTCGAATCAGCATTGCGATTTTTTCTTCGATGGTTGGCGATTCCGGTTTGGGTCGGCCTTCATAGAGGGCAACCGCTTCCCGAAAAATCCACGGGTTGCCCAGGGCTCCTCGTGCGATCATCACATACTCACAGCCTGTTTGGTCAAGCATAGCCAGGGCATCTTCCCCGTGGAAGATGTCCCCATTTCCGATGACGGGGATGCTGACGCTTCGGACCACATCGGAAATGACGGACCAGTCGGCCTTGCCGGTGTAGACCTGGTCCCTGGTCCGGCCATGGACTGCGATGGCTGAGGCACCGGCCGCTTCAGCGATTTTTGCGATTTCCGGCGCGTTGATGGAGTCCGCGTCCCATCCGCTTCGAATTTTGATGGTGACTGGCTTGTTTGCATTTTGTACGGTGGCCTCCACCACTTTAAAAACGTTCTTGGGATCTTTCATCATGGCGGACCCTTCGCCGTATCTTGTGACTTTGGGAACGGGGCATCCCATATTTATATCAAGGATGACGTTTTCCCGGGAGGCAAGCTCTCTGGCAGTATAGGCCATGACTTCCGGCTCACAACCGAAGATTTGGATGGCTACCGGTTTTTCTTCTTCATGAATCCGCAGCAGTCCCTGCGTATTTTTGTTATTGTACATCAGACCCTTGCCGCTGACCATTTCCGTATAAACCAAAGCCGCACCCATGGATTTGGCAAGCAGCCTGGTGGGTGCGTCGGTGATGCCCGCAAGAGGGGCAAGGAAAAACGGATTGTCAGGGGTAAAGTTTCCGATTGGTTTCATAATTTTATGCTTTGCACTCCACTGGTGCTGCGACTTTCTTGTTTTTTTCGTAAATAATGGAGAGGCCTTCCAGGGTCAGCAGTTTGTCCACATGCTCGATGCAGTCAAGGTCTTTGCTGATCATCTCAGCAAAACCGCCGGTGGCGACCACTGTGATTGGTTTGCTGGTACCGTTGATTTCAGCCAGTTCGACTTTCATCTTTTTGACAATGTAATCCACCATGCCGGTATGGCCATAAACCAACCCGGATTGCATGGACTGGACTGTATTTTTGCAGATGACATGGCCGGGTTGCTCCAATTCGACTTTTGGGAGTTTGGCTGTCTTTTCAAACAGAGCTTCCGAGGAGATCTTTAGACCCGGGGCAATGGTTCCGCCCAGGTATTCCGCCCGCTCTGTGATGGCGCAGAACGTGGTGGCTGTTCCGAAGTCGATGATGATCAAAGGACCGCCGTATTTGGTGAAAGCGGCAACCGCATTGACAATTCGGTCCGCACCCACCTGTTTGGGATTGTCATATTTAATGACCAGACCCGTTTTGACGCCGGGTTCGATTACGATAGCCCGCTTGTTGAAGTATTTCATGGAAAGATGCTGCAATGTGAACAGCACCGAGGGCACTACCGTTGAGACGATAATGTCTTTGACATCATGGATATTTAATCCTTCATATGAAAAAAGCTGGTTAATAATCATTCCGTACTCATCGGCGCTCTTGTTGTTGTCAGTTTCAAGTCGCCAGTTCTGAATGAGATTACCATCTTTGAAAACACCAAGTACAATATTGGTGTTGCCTACATCAAATGCCAGTAGCATGGTTTGTTCCTCCTTAGCTCCGCGTTGGATGATTAACGTTGTAGTTCGTTATTCAATTATTGGATTCAATGATTAATTCATGTCATAAATGTTATGACCCGGACTTTATTATATGCAAAAGGCCCTGCGGAAGCAAGGCCTTCTTATATTTTGTCATATCATAGTTGTGGTTTGCTAGCAGTGGTATCGTCGTTGATCGTCAGCTAGCAGTGATATCGTTGTTGCTATGCAACTCATTGTTGATTGCCGACTGACTATTTGATTGAAAGCATCAGATCGCCAGCGTTTACTGCATCGCCTTTTCTTGTGGTGATGACATCGACAACGCCGTCAACCGGTGACATGATTTCGTTTTCCATTTTCATGGCTTCCAGAATCAAGAGTACTTGACCGGATTTTACTGCCTGTCCGGCTGAAACGCGGATGTCCAAAACAACGCCAGGAATTGGTGCGTTGATTGTGGTTGCGCCAGCGGATGGAGCGGCAGCGGGAGCTGCGGCAGGTGCAGGTGCTGCGGCGGGTGCCGGAGCGGCGGCTGCAGGTGCTGCGGCCGGGGCTGCGGGAGCAGGTGCGGCAACAGGTGCGGGGGCTGCTTTTGGAGCAGCGGTTCCGCCAAGTTCTTCCACTTCAACTGCATATGCGGTTCCGTTTACGGTAATGTTATACTGTTTCATTTATTTTCTCCTTTTCGTATTTCATCGCGAATATCTTGGATCGATTCGTTTACTATACTCTTCTGCTATCCAGGCTCTCTTGTCTGCCAAGATTGCTCCAGATGGGGTCGGGACCAGGAATTCTTCGAATTTTTCGAACGACCAGTTTGTTGGCGACTTCCGTTCCTTCGAAGGCTGCGATTGCGGCTGCAATCACTGCGATCAAAGCCTCATCCGCCATTGTTCCGGCGGAAACCACGCTTGCGCCGGCATTGGAGTCCGCTGCGGCGTTTTGTGTGGCCGCCTGTGGGGTATCATCCCCGCCGGATTTCCGGACCGCGTTCAGGATAACTTTCACAAGGAATACGATAGCGACAATAATCGCAACTGCCCAAAATACGGTCTGTATTTTGTCTCCTGTGGAAAGCGCCCCAAAGATGGCTGGATTCTTTAACACATCGATTAATATCATACTGCCTCCTCCTATAGCGGAATGTTTCCGTGCTTCTTGGCCGGCAAGGAAGCTCTCTTGGTTGCCAGCATGTCGAAGGCACTGATGATTCTCTGTCGGGATGTGGCCGGCTCAATAACGTCGTCTACATAGCCCATCTCTGCTGCTCTGTACGGATTATTGAATTTTTCTTCGTATTCGGCGATCTTTTCTTTGGTCTTGGCGATGGGGTCATCGGAAGCCTTGATCTCAGCCTTGACGGATGAGATGATGTTGGCTGCGCCGGATGCGCCCATAACTGCGATCTGTGCGGTTGGCCAAGCTAGAACCATGTCTGAACCCAGCTCTTTGTTGCACATGCCGATGTATGCGCCGCCGTAAGCTTTTCTGCAAATCAGGGTTACCATTGGCACTGTGGCTTCGCAGTAAGCGTAAAGAAGTTTTGCGCCATGGCGGATGATGCCGCCCCATTCCTGGTCGGTTCCCGGCAGGAAGCCCGGAACGTCTTCAATTGTCAGCATTGGAATATTGAACGCGTCGCATCTTCTGATGAAACGTGCTGCTTTGTCTGAGGAGTTGATGTTCAGGCAGCCGGCCTCCACTTTGGGTTGGTTGGCAATGACGCCAACGGTCTGGCCGTCCAAACGGATGAAACAAGTTATGATGCTCTTGGCATAATGCTCCGCCACGTCAAGGATTTTGCCGTCGTCGGCGATTCCTTTGATGATTTCGTACATGTCATATGCCTTGTTGGGATTTTCGGGAATGATCTCATCAAACTCAGGAATCTGTCGGTTGGGGCTGTCGGTAGCCGCATATACCGGTGGGGTTTCCATGTTGTTGGATGGGAAATAACTGAGCAGGTCGCGAACCATCATCAGGGTTTCGGTATCGTTCTTGCCCATGAAATGTGCGTTGCCGCTCTTGATGTTGTTGGAAAGGGCTCCGCCCAGGTCTTCAGCAGACACATCTTCGCCGGTTACAGTCTTGATTACCTGCGGTCCGGTGATAAACATCTGACTGGTCTTGTCTACCATGAAAATGAAGTCCGTGATTGCGGGGGAATATACTGCGCCGCCGGCACAAGGTCCCATGATGACTGAGATCTGCGGGATGACGCCTGAGGAAATGGTGTTGTTCTTGAAAATCTTTGCAAAGCCGGAGAGTGCGTTGACGCCTTCTTCAACTCTGGCACCGCCGGAATCGTTGACGCCCACAATGGGTGCGCCCATCTTCAATGCCATGTTTTGGACTTTGACAATTTTTTCGGCGTGATATTCGCCCAAGGATCCGCCGATTACGGTGAAGTCCTGGGAAAATGCAAAGACCAGTCTGCCGTCTACTGTGCCGTAGCCGGTCACAACACCGTCGCCGTGGAATTTCTTCTCGGGCATGTCGAAGTTGTTGCTGCGGTTGGTGACAAAGGTATCGATTTCGACGAAGCTGCCTTCATCAAACAGGATATCCAGTCTTTCCCGTGCAGTCAATTTGCCTCTTTTGTGCTGTGCGTCAATCTTGTCTTGTCCGCCGCCCTTTGCTATTTTGGCTTTGTACTCGCGAAGCTGTTCAAGCTTGTTCATTATATTTCCTCCTTATTGTTGAAATAGGGTTTTTTTGCTCTTTTGCAATCTGCCGGAGCGGTGTCCAAGGACGCCAAAAACTGGCAGAACGCACAAACACACTATATCTGAAAACCATTCATTTTTCAAGGAATATTTTGGTGTATACATTATTCTTCCACCCCTTGAATTTCTTGATTTACAGGGTTTGCGCCAGCCAAAGGAACAGTTCCGCCAGATAGCCTGTGACAATTGCGCCAAACAGCATCAGCGCCAGGTAAAGGGCAATCGCTTTTCGTTTCATAATGGTCGCGATACCCGCTATGACCCCCGCACTGGTTCCCGGTCCAGTAATCATAAAAGCAAGCAACGCCCCAGTGCTTGCGCCGCTGTTCATTAGGGCCTGTACGAGAGGTATGGAGGAAGGTCCGGTGAAATACAGGGGAAGGCCGATGAGCGCCATCAGTGGAATCGCAAGGGGGTTGCCATTGCCAAGAAGGCCGGTAATCCATTCGGTGGGAACAAATCGATTGATTAGGTACCCAATGGCGACAAAGATGGAAAAGTATAGCAGTACCTGTTTGACGCCTATATCAAAGAGGTATCGCAGCAATTCTTTAATCTTATATTTGTCGGGCTTCGATACATTTCTTCCAGTGGCCAAATCGGAAGACTCAGGGGTATTCTCAGAAGCCGCAGAGGAAATCTCAGGCGCGTCATGGGTTGTCAGTGGTTCCGGTGCTTTGAAACGAATCTGTCCATCCAAAAATTTGGTTCTTGTTTCAAGTATGTGGGCGATGAATCCTGAAAACAGTCCGATGCCAACGGAGGCGGCGGTCAGCGCGATGGCAAACCCGGGGCTGATAATCCCGGAAATCAAGATAAACTCATCCGGCCCCATAAGCGGCGACGAAGTCAGGAATGCCATAATGGCTGCCCAGGGAATAGCGGTGCTGAGCATTGCCACTACAACTGCCATGGTGCCGCAAGCGCAAAACGGGGTAAAAGCGCCAAAGGCGACAGTGACAAACACTGACGTGGTCGCCCGGTTGGAAAGACGCTCCCTGATTTTTTCTGGATTCCCATATACTGCAATGGCAGCCGCCACAACGATACCAAACAGCAGAATGGGGGCGTTGTGTATTAGGGTTGCCAGTAAATATTCGATTGTGTCTTTGACTAAACTCATTTGTTTTCTCCTCTCATAGGACCTTTGATCTGCTCATTGGCATCGGTCTTGGGCATCGGTCTTCATTGTATCGTATTTTTACGATATCTTTGGGTAAAAAAATCCGCCTACCTGGTAAGCTGATTTTCCAATTGATCCAGGAACTCCCGAATCAATTTGTCGTTCAGAAAGAAACAGGTCCAGGACCCCCTTTTTTCTTTACTGATGATACCGGCGTTTTCCAGGACTTTCAGGTGCTGTGAAATCGTGGACTGGGCAAGGCCAGTGGATTTGACCATGTCTGTGACACTGCCGCCGCTTTCGTGGTATTCGATTTTGTCGCAGCATGTTTGAATGGCGTTCTTTCGCAACGCCATGACGATTTGAAACCGGGTTTCATTGCCCAGAGCATCACATATTTTTGAACTGTCCAGTTTGCTGTTTGTCTTCGTTTTCATATGAGCACCTTTTTCGATGTAACATGATGTAATAATTTGGATTGGTTACATCATATCGCAAAAATACGATATGTCAAGAGCTTTTTGAATAAAATTTGAATACAACAAAAATCAAAAAGAGCATCCTACTTCTTGCGAATCGTCGGAATGCTCTTAATTTTAGTCTATTGTTTTTGTGGTTTACTATTTTTGTTGAAGTTTACTGGCTTACCAGTTTCTCCAGTCTCTTCAAAGCCAGGGAAATGGTCAGGCCGGGGATGACACGGTTGCCGGTGATTTCAACGCCAAGTATGTCGTTGATTTTCTTGAGGCGATACTGGACCGTGTTGGCATGGATTCCCATGAATTCAGCGGTTTTGCCGCTGTTCATGCCAGCATCCAGCACAAAGGTTTCGAGGGTTTCCAAAAGCTGCTTGCCTTTGTTTTCGCCTGCATCCCGGAAAGTCTCCAAAAGATCCATATAGTTCTTTTTGACGTAGCCTCCCTGCAACTGAATATTTATGCAGTTGCTGACCAGTGCCATTTCGTACTTGGTGAAAACCCGTTTGAAGGGGAATACCACCTGGACAAAGGACCAGGTTTCGTTGATCAACCGATATGCGTCCGCAGCACTTTCGATTCCGTCGATGCCGGTGACGTGAAAAATCCGGACTTGTTTGTCATCCTTCAGCCGGTCGAACAGATTCACGTAGGAAATCCCTTCGATCTTTTGGCCAAGGATAATGCCATAGGTCTCTTCGCCTTCAATGATCTTTAGGACCCGGAAATCCGTATCCTTTTCGAAACTGGCGATTTGAGAGCTGCTGGTAGTGTGTTCAATCCCCTTAGCATAAAATACGCTTCGGATTTCGCTGACATTGATGCCGGCTTCGTCCTTCAGGGTATAGGCCAGGCTCTTGTTGCCTCTGCGGATCGCTTTGATAAACTCCGCTTTGGCGTCCCGTTCTGGGGTGTATTTCCA
>Ga0315272_10001457_pt1 | contig 11774 bp, 12 predicted proteins | sample C3_middle_MG_FD_203918 | JGI IMG/M metagenome (GOLD analysis project Ga0315272, IMG submission 203918) | Sediment microbial communities from Yellowstone Lake, YNP, Wyoming, USA - C3_middle | ecosystem: Environmental > Aquatic > Freshwater > Lake > Sediment | place: USA: Wyoming | collected...
TCAAAAATGGTCTGATGGGTTGTCCTGGTGCACTCACAATGGATATCATCAGGTTTTGGTTTTCTGTAATTGGCTGCCGGGCAATAACAACCTGAAGATACTTCACCATACCGGATATGAACTGTTTCGCCGTCTTTCCATATTTCAAAATTCTTCTTATAGCTTTCAATCAGCTTATCGAGATCGCCGCTGCCATTGATTGCGATATCTTTTTTAAACTGAAATCTGTTAAAGCAGGCTTTTCCGCAATTACCAACAAGCATCTCCTGTGTCTTTCGATCGAGGTTTTTCTCGATCGATTCGAGTAGATCTGAAAGCCAGTTTTCGACAAACTGTTTTTGCGACTGAAGTGTCTTATATTTTTCATCTTCCACCTGCGGAGAAATATTTACACCTTCAGCTGAAAGGTTTTGAATAACAAAGGGGCATACTCCAAGCAGAGCAAGTTTCTGTGCAAATGATTTTCTGTCCATTGATTAAAGGTTAATTAGTTACAATAGCTTTAATGCGTCTATGACCCGTAAAATCATAATCTACCCTATCAGTTTCAGGAACATTGAGTCAGATATTTTGTTAATTTGCAGTAGAACACATATAAAAAGATGAAAAACAAAAATATCCAGAATTTCTCAAGAAAAGTTGTTGTAGTCGGTGCAGGAGCAGTCGGGGCTACATATTGTTATGCACTTGCCCAAAGCGGTATTGCCGACGAAATCGTACTGACTGACAAGAATGAAGATCTCATGAAAGGGCAGGTACTGGACCTTGTACATGGTCAGACTTTTTTCCCCACCGTTGGGATACGTTCCGGAACCATAGCTGATTGCCATGATGCCCAGCTCGTCGTCATTACAGCAGGCGCAGCACAAAAACCGGGGGAGACAAGGCTGGAACTGATAAAAAAGAATGCCGCCATCACAGGAAGTATTGCAGAAGAAATAGCAAAATCGGGATGCAATGGAGTAATGATGGTTGTCAGTAATCCTGTTGATGTTCTGACCTATGTGGCCCTGAAAAGATCTGGTTGGGAAAAGGGCCGTGTAATCGGTTCCGGGACTGTTCTTGACAGCTCGCGTTTCAGACATCTTCTCAGCCAGCATTGTGATGTTGACGTTCATAATGTACATGCCTACATATTAGGGGAACACGGCGACAGCGAATTTGCAGCATGGTCAATGACGAATATCGCCGGAATCAGCATTGATGAATACTGCCCGGTATGTCAGAAATGTTCAGACTGGAAGAAGCAGCGCGAATTAATCGAACAGCAGGTACGCGACTCAGCTTATCATATAATTAATTATAAAGGATCAACTCAGTATGCAGTAGGACTGGCAATGGTAAGGATAACCGCAGCGATATTAAGGGGACAGAACAGCATATTATCAGTTTCTACCCTGTTAGAATCAGATTTTGGGATCAGCGATGTCTGCCTTAGTGTACCATGCGTGGTATCTGATAAGGGTGTATCGAGAATCATTGAGAGTCCGCTCTCACAATCTGAGATTGCCTCACTGACCCATTCAGCCATTGTCTTGAGACAGGCGTTGGATTCAATCAGTAAAGACTGAACTTAAGGAGATTTTCCCGATTGCCCGGTAAAATTCTGATACCGGAATATAAACTGAAGCAATTAACTAATCAGGATTCTCATAGAGCCGAAGCTTGTTTTTGAGAGTCCTGATCTCCTCATTCATTGAGTTCATGCGCTGCAACAAATAGGTTATTGTCTCGATACCTTCAAGATTTATATCAAGATCATAGTATAGCCTGACAAATTTTTCGAGATGCACGAGTTGCTCCTTTTCGATATAGTCAGAATCTCTGATTCTTTTGATTTCGATTAAGCCGCTTTCCTGAAGAGAACTTATAAATGAAATTTCAATTTCATGACTGGCACAAAACTCATCAATTGCAACCATGTATTTACTGTTCATTTTATTATTATTTAACATTCTGATTATAACTGAGATAGCTGTTTAAATAACTCCCGTTGCTTTTCAGTAAGATTTGTCGGGATCTTTATTACATATGTTATAAAAAGATCACCAAACTGGCCATCCTTTTTATAAACAGGGAATCCTTTGTTTTTCAGTTTTACCTTGCTTCCGTTCTGAGTCTCGGGACTGACTTTCAGCTTTACTTTACCATTCAGGGTATCAATTGTTAATTCACCTCCGAGCACTGCTTTATATAAATCGAGATCAACGGTTGTATAGAGGTCGTCGCCAAGTCTCTTAAATCGTGAATGATTTGCTATTGAAAATGTAATATACAAATCTCCGTCGGGTCCGCCATTTATGCCTTTGCCCCCATGTCCTGAGATCTTTATTGTTTGCCCGTTCTCAATCCCGGCGGGAATAGTTATCCTGATTTTGGCTCCATTCACATTAAGGGTACGCTTATGCGTCGAATATGCATCTTCAAGATCAAGCTGCAACTCTGCATTAAAATCTTCTCCCCTGAATTTTGCCTGACGGGTTTTGCCAAATCCTGAAGCTCTGCCACCGAACATCGATTCAAAAAAATCGGAAAAATCCTCACCGGATTGTGCCTGTGAATATTTTCTCTGTTCTGAGCCTGACGCCTGCTGACGATATTGTTTTTGCTGCTCAAACTGGTCAGAGTGCTGCCAGTCCTTACCATACTGATCATACTTCTTTCGCTTATCAGGGTCGCTTAATACCTCATTTGCTTCATTGATCTGCTGGAACTTTTTTTTCGCGTCCTTGTCGTTCGGATTCAGGTCGGGATGATATTTACGGGCCAGCTTGCGATAGGCACTTTTAATCTCCTTTGCCGTAGCTGACTTTTCAACTCCCAGCAATTTGTAATAATCCAGATACTCCATTGAACTTACAATTGGTAATTATCAAAATGTAAAATTAAAATATTTCGCTTATCTGTTTCAGGTACTTTAACAAAATATCATTTTGTTCAAATCACCTATTAGAACAAGAAGATCATAGATATGTTATTCTTTACATTGATTTATATAATGACACCGGTTTCACAAATAAAATTTAAATTTTAATTTAGACATATTCAATCTCAAAAATTTTCTGAGTCAAAAATCTGCCAGTATGAAAAAGAGAATATTAATAGCACTTTGTGTCATTCTGTATTTATCTTCCTGTGAATCTCAGAACAATGGGATCATTGAAGGGACTATTGTTTCAAATAACCGGTCGGGATTCTGGTCAGGGATTAATATTTCACGGAATAAACCTGTTTCATTTATCTTCAGAAATAACTCTGTCACATCAGTCAATTCAGGCGGGTATATGCTGCAGGCTGGTGATGAGGCTCCCGGATCAACCAACAACAATCTTGATGGAGAAATAATATCGGGTAATAAATTTATCTGGAATGGAATCGATATAGCCGCTACGATAACTCACGGGATTTTCCTTGGCTACAATAAAAATGTACTGGTTAAATACAATTACCTGTACCGGATTCCAACCGGTATAGTACTGAAATCTAATGGAATGACAAATGTTTCGGGTGGTGTTGCCTATAATATCATAAATAAGACCGGTACTATAGGAGTAGTTGTGAAAGGAATAAACGGTATCAATATTTTCAATAATACGTTTTATTCTGACCAGGTAAAATGGACAAGCAAACTGAAGCCAGGTACTCCTTACGGACTTGTGGATATATATGCCAATGATGGATTAAACCCATTGAAATATTCAAAGGGTACCAAAATCAGGAATAATATATTTTATACAGTGCATCAGATCTGTAATATCAACATTGTGGAAGAAGTGGACGCAGAGGGCTTTGAATCTGATTACAACATCTTCTGGTGTGAATCAGGGACCCCGATGTTTAAATATCTGGGAGTTGAGAAGACATTTGCCGAATGGCAGGCTCTCGGATATGATACCCATTCCAGGGTCATCAATCCCAACTTCATTAATTTCACTGATTTTGTTCCCAGTATCAGGCTGGATTACGGAATTGATCTTGGTTCAGACTGGAAAACAGGACTTTCAACAAAAGCTGTATGGAAAGCTGGATCATCGCCTGCCACGACCGATCAGAACAGCGCATGGCAGGTTGGAGCACGGATATATTAGTAAGAATTTCCGGAAGAAATTAGGCGTATTTCTAATCCGCTCTCTTCTTCCTGAAAATCATATCAAATACTGACAGAGCTACTGCTTTTATAATAGCTGAATTTCTGGCAAGGAAATTAGTCGCAACATATTGAAGCACATAGCCTAGCAGATTTCTGAATGCACCTGAGGATTTGCCGACAAAAAGCTTTTTCAGGAGATACCCTCCAGTCATCCCTGCGGCAGTTCCGGAAATATCATCGACGGGATATGCAGATGAAAACAGATCCTTAAGAAGATCCCTTATCAGATTTACCGGTTTAAATCTTTCGTAGACTACGAGGGCATGTTCTTTTAAAAGCCTGCCTTTGAGCTGCTGCTCACCTTCAAGAATCCGTATTGCGCCCTTGAGTTCAGCCACAGATGTTATGTTATCAGGATTGTTCATTTGAGTATTCGTTTGATGAAATAATCACCAACAAGCCGTTTAATCCATTTATTAAGAAAAAACTGAACTATAAGTCCGACAAGTATATAGAAACCGGCTACCACGAAGAAACCGTAGAACATTTTACCGAGTATGTCACCAAGCCATAGCGCTATCCCCATATTAAGAAAGAAAAAGAAAGCAGATACAAGCAGAATAAAGAGAGAAGCCGGAACAATTGAGGATACAATATCGGTCGTCTTATCAAGTGCTTTTAGTTTTGCCAGGTCGAAGCTTGCTTTCCCGTAATCGGTTGCTCTGTCGATCAGAGTTTCCAACAAATCAGCTTTATCATCCATACTGCCAGTATTAATTAGTTATTCAGAATGTATTCAACATTTATTTAAATCAGGCAGTGGCTGTTTTAGCTTCCTTGCCGGTGCTGCCGGATTTAGATCTGGCTTTTTCTGAAAGGTCAGATACTTCATCTTTAACCTCGTCGACTTTTACAGAAATATTATCGAGAAATTCCTCGAATTTATCTCTAAGATCCTCAGCTAGATCTTCTCCCTTTTTTGAGATCCTCTTTCTTGTATTCCATCCCTTATCAGGGGCAAATAACACTCCCAATGCGGCGCCGATTGCAACACCTGCTAAAACTCCCAATAGTACTTTTCCTTTGCTCATTGTTCTAAAAATTAATGATTTGAATTTTCTACATTATTAAATAATTTTTTTTCCTCTGATAAGTCGGAGGAGAATAGCTATAACAGCAATTATCAGAAGAATATGTATCAAACCGCTTAAGCTGTAGAAAATAAATCCTACTGCCCACGCAATGATAAGTATAACAGCTATAACATACAGCAAGTTACCCATAGTGTAAATTTTGTATTAAAGGTACTTACCTCCGTTTAGATTAACAAAAGTTAAGCAGAAAATGTTCTGAAATGATTACCGATTTGGGTTCGATAACGGGAATCCGCACTATATATAACAGATAATGAGCAATTACAGCAGGAAATTAAATTATCTAACCGGCTGTTGCAATTCCTTTTTTGTTCTTCCCGATTTTAAAATCAGATGTATTATGAAAAGTAAGAGACGGGAAGTTTTCCCTGGCTAGTTTGAGCATCCATTCACTTTCAGCAAAAAACACAGGATTATGTTCCTTATCATAAGCGATTGATCCTGATTTCCGTTTAATAAATTCTTCAAGTTCTTTTTTATTGTCAGTAGTTATCCAGCATGCTTTAATGAACGGAAGATGGGAAAAGCTGCATTTAGCTCCATATTCATGTTCGAGTCTGAATTTAATTACCTCATACTGAAGTTCCCCAACTGTGCCAACAATTTTTCGGTTCCCTGGTTGCTGGACAAACAACTGTGCAACACCTTCATCGGTCATCTGCCTTACCCCTTTCTCCAGCTGTTTTGTTTTCATAGGATCAAGATTGTTCACTTCTCTGAGAATCTCGGGAGAGAAGCTTGGAACTCCTTTGAAATTGAGTACTTCTCCCTCAGTCAGGGTATCTCCTATTTTGAAATTACCGCTATCATAAAGGCCTACCACATCACCCGGAAAAGCCTCTTCAACAATGCTCTTGCTGTTTGCCATGAAGCTTGTTGGAGATGAGAATCTTATCTTTTTCTCTGACCTGGTATGATAATAGAACTTGTTTCTTTCAAATCTGCCCGAGCTGATTCTCATGAAGGCAATCCTGTCGTGGTGCTTTGGGTCAAGATTTGCATGAATTTTAAATATGAAACCGGTCAGCTGCTCCTCTTCAGGTTCAACAATCCTTTCCAAAGCCTGAATTGAACCCGGACAGGGTGCGATCTCAAGGAAAGTCTCAAGCAGTTCTAGAACTCCAAAATTATTCAGGGCGCTTCCAAAGAACAAAGGTGCCAGGTAACCTTCGCGGTATAAGGACATGTTGAATGTCTCAAACATATCTCCGACGAAATCAATTTCTTCCCATAATTTTTTTATGTTCTCCTCACCAACAAATTCGACCAGTTTAGGATCCTTGATATCTTTTGTTGTGATAAGGCTCTCAGAAACAGTGGTTTTATCAGGCGCAAAGATCTGGATCTCTTTCCTGTGAAGATTATAAACACCTTTGAACTGTTTGCCATTGCCAATTGGCCAGGTATAAGGACAAACTGCTATTTTCAGTTCCTTCTCAAGTTCGTCAAGAAGATCGAAAGGATGAATTCCTTCCCTGTCCATTTTATTAATGAATATCATTACGGGAGTATTACGCATCCGGCAGACGTCCATGAGCTTACGGGTCTGCTCCTCAACTCCTTTTACGCTGTCAACAACAAGGATGACACTGTCGACTGCCGATAGTGTCCTGTAGGTATCTTCGGCGAAATCTTTATGTCCCGGTGTATCAAGTATGTTAACCCTTATATCATTATAATCGAATGCCATAACTGATGTTGAAACTGAGATTCCCCTCTGCTTCTCAATTTCCATGAAATCAGATGTGGTAGTCTTTCGTATTTTATTGCTTCTTACCGCCCCCGCAGTCTGAATCGCTCCTCCAAAGAGAAGCAACTTCTCAGTCAGTGTCGTCTTGCCAGCATCAGGGTGACTGATAATGGCAAAGGTTCTCCTTTTTCCAATCTCACTCTTTAAGTCCATAAATAAAATATTGAAAGATCCTCTTGTTTTGTTAAAGCTCTAAAAATCAATTTTGGGGGACCTTTTCCAAAAGAGCCACAAAAGTAATAAAAAATGGCCAATTAAGTAAATCACCTCTTGCCAGTGGCTAAGGACCACTGTTCCTATTGAGTGAAGAATGTCCTCACCCGAATAATTTCAATGCTATTTATGATATAATGAATGTTACAAATCAATTTTATTAATTTTGCAATTGCAAATTATTCAGGACTTTCCGGAAAATTACCCTGACCCGGTTCTGTTTAAGACAAATTATTAACCAGACAAATAAAAATTATCAGATGAATAAACTTATCCTTTCCCTGTCAGTATTGATCGTTATCGCTTCCTGCAAAGGCCCAGGCGCAGGTCCGCTTGCCAAAGATTCCTCAGCAAATTCAGAAAAGAGCCAAAAAACGTCGAAAAGTCTGAATAGCCAGATTCCTAACGCAATGAGTGCAACCGAGAAATTGAGTATTAAGATTGAACCCTGCAAGGATTGTATTAAAATTTCAGACCTGCTGGCCAACAGAAAGGATTATTCAGGTAAAACAATTAAAGTAACCGGACAGGTTACCAAATTTAATCCTGCAATAATGGGCAAGAACTGGATACATATACAGGATGGCACCGAGTACCAGGGTGGGTTTGAGCTTACTATAACTACAGATCAGATAGTCACAGTAGGAGAATCAATAACCTTCGAAGGAAATATCGTGATAGACAAGGATTTAGGTCACGGATATTTCTATAGCGTCCTCATGGAGGGAGGAAAACCCGCCACAAGTTTATAGTATCTCAAACTTTCAATAGTGCTGCCCTGTGGAAATTATTTCACAGGATAGCTCACCGGGTTATTCAATAAGGGACGCTGAGAATCTTTTAGTTTCAGGACTTCTTTTAATTTAGCCTGGTCCATCGTGGCCCTTGGCCGTGTAATGAGTCCGGCTCCTGCACAGAAAAGTGAAATATTCTGTGAAACCATTCCAGCGTCCATTGCGGCCATAAGCAATTTATTTGAATCATTTCCCCTGGTGAATTTTGAGATATCGGAAACCAGAACAAGAATTACAGGGGCTTTAGCCATATCGGCCTGAGCTCCTGCCGCCAGCATACGCTGATCACCTGCAACAACGGGATCAAGCTTATTACCTGCTGCATCATAAATATAGACTCCTTCAGGAAGGAACACATATACGTCTACGTCCTGGACATTCATTGCTGACGGTGCTGTGCGTTTCTTCTGATCAGGCCTGTTTATACCATCTGCTGCCCAAAGCAGATCAGAAAGATCCTGAAGTTTAAGATTTTCACTGTTCCATGCTGTTGCAGAGGCTCTGTTTGAGAATGCCTGCATAACTGAAAGTCCTCTCGACTTATCAGGCGGATAATGACAGCGTTTTAAGATCCTGTGCACTCAGACCGCTTACGATGCTGACAAGAACGATAATAAAAAATAATTTTTTCATATGACGGAATTTTAAATCAATTCACAATATGTAATAACACAGTGTGGCCAGATATACCATTAGTTTTCCAGTTTTGAAGGCGGAGCATCGTTGGGATCACTTCCCCAATTTAAATTTGGTTTTGAACCCATTGTCAGGACTAACTCTCCTCCTTCCCTGATATCCTGCCAGCTGAACCATGGTTTATTCCATTCTTTACCATTCAGTTTGGCTTTTTGAATATATTTATTCTGCCTACTGCTTCCTATCGCCGTTATGCTGAATATCCTGTTATTCTGAAGTTTGACAGATACATCTGTAAAAACAGGGCTGCAGATATTGAAGACAGGTGTTCCTGGCGTTACCGGATAGAATCCCATGCTTGAAAATACCACAAATGCTGAAAGACCTCCACCGTCCTCGTCACCCGGAATTCCGAAAGGAGAATTGGTAAACCAGGTATCGAGTAGCATCCTTACACGCTGCTGGGTTTTCCAGGGAGTGCCTGCATAATTATACAAATAAGGAATATGAAGGCTCGGTTCATTCCCCATAACGTACTGTCCGACCTGACCTGTTGCATCTGGCATTTGCTGAAGATAATCAGGTTTCCATTTTCCAAGAGGCTCAATAAATAACTGATCAAGCTTTTTAACGAACTTATCTCTTCCTCCCATCAGACCTATTAATCCTGAAACATCATGCTGCACATCCCAAAGATATGTCCATCCATTATTCTCATCATAATAGTCCCGGTTTCCAAGTCCTCCCGAGAATTTAGGATCGAAATTCTTTATCCAGTTGCCATCAACCGTACGAGGCTCAAAGAAGCCTGTTTCACTGTTGAACAGATTTGCGTAATTATGTGCACGCTTGATGAAATACTTGTAGTCGTTGTCTTTACCGAGAGCTTTTGCCAGTTGAGCAAGGCACCAGTCATCATAGCTGTGACCCAGGGTAAGTGCGACTGCCTGCCTCTTTTCAAAAGGGTCAACCAGCCGGACGGTTTCCTTCTCTCCTATGCCCAGCGCCGGGTAAAATCCCCTTTCAAGGTAGAAAGTGTCAAGTATGCACATTGGGCCATTCCTCCATGGCAGCATAGTAGCTTCCATTGCATTTTTCCTGAGTCCCTGGTATGCCTTTTCTATATCAAAATTCCTGATGCCTTTAAAATAAGCATCGGCAATTATAGCTGCCGAATGATGCCCGTTCATACAGGGATTGTCTCCGTAGAGAATAGGGAATGATGGCATCCATCCGCTTTGCTCATACATTCTTACGTATGATTGAATTTTAATTCCCTCCAGTTCAGGGTTTAGCATTGCCTGAAGCGGGTGAGCAGCACGGTAAGTATCCCACATCCAATCATCTACATAAAATGCGGTATCGTTATCAGAATGAATTTTATCATCAAATCCGCTGTAGTACCGTCCCCCCTCCGAAATATTCACCATTCTTTCATATGTCCGGTATAAGGCAGTATAAAATACAGTCTTCTGATCCTGCGTACCTCCGGCTACGTCAATTTTGCCAAGAGCCTTATTCCAGGCATCCCGTCCTTTGATTTTCAGAGTTTCAAAGTTCCAGTCAGGAATATCTTTTTCGAGGTTTTTTCTTGCCTGTTCCGCATCAACAAAAGAGACCCCCATTTTAAAACCTGCCATTTCCTTTAAATCAGGAGGAAAGGTCAGTGATACTGCGGGTTTTATTCCTTCCAGCGCTGTAATACCTGTTGTTGAATTATTATTTGAGTCCCACAATGAATCAGCTATAAAGTCTTTTTCGCTTTTCAGGTAAAAGTAAACCTTGATTTTATTATCATAAATCTCGTATCCTTCCACTGTATTTTTGTCAATGACTCTGATCAAACCTCTCGTCTGCACTGACAGTATAAGATTCTTTTGTTCGTTCTTATTCCATTCAATCCTGTAGAATGACGATTTTTCCGCCACAGTAAATTCCAGATTTATATCCGGGTCGCGGAGCCATACAGAATAATAATATGGTTTGCATGTCTCATAATCATGGTCGTAGTAGCTTTGAAGTCTGAGTGGATCATGATTAATTGCACCGCTGCATGGCATAAGTAAACCTGCACTTCCATTTCTGTGACCGCATAGGATAAATGGGAAACCCTGGATCTTTTCAGCCAGGTAATTACCCGGAATACGGTAAATCCGCATCATACTATTTGGCAGGTTAACCAGTGGCACCGTTGTCTCCAGCAGCGGACTGATTCCTCCAATATTTGGATTAACCAGTTCCACAGGTCCTGGTTTTTCATGTGAACATGAATAGAGCACCACAAAGAACAGAAGGAAAAGCAGAGGCAACTTTTTCATTATTTAAGATCTTATCCTATCGATTACTTAACCCAGTTAACTTTTGCGGACTTTACATCTCTTGAATTCGTTCCCATCGAAATTATAAAATCACCCGCTTCCCAATTGTATTTCAGCAGGCTGTCATAAAACATAAGGTCTTTTGTAGTGACATCGATGCTTACATCTTTCTTCTCACCTGGCTGAAGCATAATTTTTCTGAAGTTCTTTAATTCTATAACTGGTCGTGAAACCGATGCAACCGGGTCCTGAATATATAGCTGCACAACCTCTTCTCCTGCGACTTTTCCTGAATTGGTAACAGTTACAGTTGCTGTAAGAACATCATTACCCGACAACTGCATTTTATTCAGTTTAATATCGCTGTAAGAGAAAGCAGAATAGCTGAGACCAAATCCGAAAGGATAAACAGGGTCATTTGATATATCGAGGTATTTAGAGGTAAATTTATTATTCGGATCATACGGGCGGCCTGTGTTTTTATGATTATAATAAACAGGAATCTGGCCCACGCTTAACGGGAAAGTTGTTGTCAGTTTTCCTGAAGGGTTATAATTACCAAATAGAATATCGGCAACAGCATTTCCTGCTTCTGTGCCGCCTGCCCATGCTTCAAGGATTGCATTGACATTCTGATTTTCCCAGCCCAGGGTCATCGGACGTCCGTTAATAAGTACAAGAACAACTGGTTTTCCGGTTTTAAGAAGTGCTTTAAGAAGATTCTGCTGAACTTTCTGCAGGCCGATATCGGAAAGGCTTGATGCTTCGCCTGACCATGCTGCAGGTTCTCCAAGAACTGCCACAACAACATCCGCCTTT
>Ga0315272_10001458_pt1 | contig 11770 bp, 11 predicted proteins | sample C3_middle_MG_FD_203918 | JGI IMG/M metagenome (GOLD analysis project Ga0315272, IMG submission 203918) | Sediment microbial communities from Yellowstone Lake, YNP, Wyoming, USA - C3_middle | ecosystem: Environmental > Aquatic > Freshwater > Lake > Sediment | place: USA: Wyoming | collected...
GAAAATGGCTGCCTGTTTCAGGCGGCCATTTTATTTAAAGATAATATACAGAATCCGGTCCTGAATTAAAGATGAGATCTGCTATGCTTAAACCGGGTACAAATCTGTTTTCAGATGAAAAAACCTGGGTATATTCCTTTTGTTGTCTTTGCTCCGGACTTTTTGGATAAAGCTTGTACCTGAAATCATGCGGTTCACCTGCTTCAGGAATGAACACAGTGGTGTATGAAACCTCAATGTCAAGTTTTAATGTATTGATAATAAATAATATCAATTCTAGGTTGAGATCAATGAGGAAATGATTATTTGCTAAAATAATTCGCTCTATCGTATCAAAATAGAATTCAAAAAAGGGAGATGATTTGTAAGCCGCAATCATCGCTCTGAGATGAACCTGTTGCCATCTTTTTGAATAGTCTATCCTGATCTCTTTTAAAGATGTTTTGTGAAAACTACCCTGAAGTACAGGCACTGATAATAGGAGCGGACCATTCGATGTGAGAATATAGCATCTGTTCCTGTAGGTCTGTTTGATGTAATTCTCTTCCTTCTCTATCAAGACTTTATCTGCACCGGATAACAATGTAAAGTATTCAACCGGAGGAAGATATGCTGTAGAGACAAGAATTGTTCCTGCCATCCTCGCAAAATTATTCTATTTTATTGATCATGCTTGCGGAAAAACCGGCGCCGAAACCGTTGTCGATATTTACGACTGTTACACCTGATGAACAGCTTGTCAGCATTGCAAGAAGAGCTGAAATTCCTCCAAAATTTGCACCGTATCCGACACTGGTAGGAACCGCTATAACCGGCTTATCGACGAGACCTCCCACTACACTTGCAAGTGCACCCTCCATTCCTGCAATTACAACAACAACCTTGCATTTCCTTATTTCAGGAAGCTTGTCAACAAGCCTGTGAATACCAGCTACACCAGCATCATATATTCTTATAACATTGTTGCCAAGAAGCTCAGCTGTGACAGCAGCCTCCTCAGCTACAGGCATATCTGAGGTGCCAGCAGTGATGATAGCTATCATACTATCAGGCGGGATTAGTTTTTTCTTCTGTACAGATATTATTCGTGCAACCTTGTTATAAACAGCATCCTTTATAATTGATTTAACTGCATCGAACATCTCCTGGTTGGCCCTTGTACCGATTACATTACTCTCTTTCTCTGCCATTAACCTGAAGATCTCCCTAACCTGTTCGACAGTCTTCCCTGCACAATAAACAATTTCCGGATACCCGGTTCTTATTTCACGGTGATGATCTATTTTTGCAAAACCAAGATCGGTATATGGGAAATTTCTGAGTACTTCAAGTGCATCTTCAACACTTGTATTTCCGTTTTTAACCGATGTCAGTAATTTCTCAACTTCCTTAATATTCATTTCTCTGTCTTTTCAGGATTTAAGCTTCCGGTTCTGTAACCTTCAAGGTCCAAAGATACATATCTGAATCCTATTTTTTTCAGGCTCGAAACAATATGTTCTCTTTCCTGGTCCTTGATAATCTTTTCGAGATACCCCGGAAGACATTCTATTCTGGCAATATCTTCATGAACCCTTACCCTCGTTCCGGGGTATCCTTTCTCGAAGAGTATATATTCAGCTTCTTCAATCATTTTGAGCATTTCAGGCTTGATCTCAGTATTATATGGTATCCTTGTAAGAAGGCATGCCATTGCAGGTTTATCCCAGATGCTCAAACCTTCACTGTGCAATAATTCTCTGATTTCTCTCTTGGTTAACCCTGACTCGAGCAGTGGACTCCTGATTCCCATCTCTTTAAGTGCTCTCATGCCCGGTCTGAATTCACCGGTATCATCAGAATTTGAACCGTCCAGAATATGTTTTACATTGTTCTTCTGAGCGAAGTCAGTAATCTGGCTGAACAATGTTTTTTTACACAGATAGCATCTTTCTATCGGATTATGTCTTATTATTTCAGGGAATGAGATATTAAGTATCTTATGTTTTATACCGTATTTCTTTGTGAATTCAGCAGCCTCTTCAATCTCCTGATTTGGAATGTATGGTGTTTTAATTGTTATGGCAATAATTCCCGTTTTTTTTATCTTATGTGCCCGATATAACAGGAATGAGCTGTCCACTCCGCCCGAAAAGGCCACAATCGCACTATCTAAACTTTTGAGTATACTATTCAGTTTTTCAGATTTGCTCTCTGTCATCTTAATCCTTTCAAATTATACTTTATAATATGGCTATTGTTTATTCAATAGAGCTATAATCTTATTATAAACTTCTTTCACTGGAATCGCTTTTTCATTGGCAATCCTTTTACAATCATCATATTCAGGTTTTGCAGATACTTCCATCCCGTTAAAGAATGAACGTTTAATCATGATGTCGCCAAAATCTGATTTAATTGTTTCAAATTTTCTTACAAGAGTGTCTTTTCTGAAAGTGAAAGTCCTCACTCCAAGAGAAGTAGTCTCTGTGAAAATTACGCTTTTAATTTGTTCAGCAACCCCTTTTTCACAAATCACGTGAAGCACTATGCCTGGTCTGCCTTTTTTCATCATGATATTCGAAAGGTAAACATCAGCCGCTCCAGCACTGAACAGTTTTTCAGAGATATGATCAAAGAATTCGGGATTCATGTCATCAATATTACATTCCAGCTGAAGAGCGTCATGCCCTGACTCTGAAGTATTTACCGATTCACCCAGTGTTACCCTTAAAAGATTCGGAACATCCGGATGTTCCTTATGTCCAATTCCATATCCTGTCTTTTCAGTTTTTATAAGCAGGTCAGAATCAAAGTTTGTTCCAAGAGTGGTAATTATTGCAGCTCCTGTAGGTGTGGTAGCCTCAAAATCAACACCCCCCTTTCTGACAGGTATTCCTTTTACTATTTCAGCTGTAGCAGGGGCGGGAACAGGAAGTTTTCCATGGTCACATTTAACAAATCCGCTACCCAGTTCTATAGCTGAAACATGTACTGCATCAACTTGAAGTGCATTAAAACATATTGCCGCGCCCACAATATCAACAATCGAATCAATTGCGCCAACTTCATGAAAATGAACTTTCTCAACTGAGATGCCATGAACAGCAGCCTCCGCCTCTGCAATCTTCATAAAAATCCTCATACTCAGATCTTTCGTTTTAATATCAAGTGCAGAATCTTCGATGATTTTTTTGATATCGGAGAGATGCCTGTGAGCATGCTCATGTTTTGTCTGCCTTACAGTAACTTTGGTTCCGTAAATTCCGTGTCTCTGATCTTTCTGTACAACCAGTTCCCATCCTTTAAGATTCAGTTTATTTAATTCATTTTCAAGATAATCTTTATTAATTCCCAGGTCAATCATGGCTCCAAGATTCATATCTCCGCTGATCCCTGAGAAGCATTCATAGCATAAAATTTTCATAACTCTGACTTGATAAGATTGTGTTAATTTTTAAACAATTCAAATCTCTGTTGGTTCATGGTCACCAGAATTAACCTTTTTCCATGTTTCCGGGTGCTAATATACTATTTAGAATCATTCAAAATTGAAAATATATTTTCAATTATGATATTTGTCTTTTCCTTCATTTCCCATGAAACATACCTTTGTTCAAATTAATAAAATATCATGAAACCTACACATATTGAACACATCGGAATTGCTGTCAGCAATCTTGAAAATGCTATCAGTCTCTATGAAAACACATTTGGTTTGAAATGCTATAAGATAGAAGAGGTTTCAGATCAGAAAGTGCGAACTGCTTTCTTTCTGGTTGGACAGACGAAGATTGAGTTACTTGAATCAACTGACCCTGAAGGTCCAATCGGAAAATTCATTGAGAAAAAGGGTGAGGGCCTCCATCATATTGCATTTGCTGTTGAGAATATTGAAGCCGGATTAAAGCAGGCTGAGAAGGAAGGAATAAAACTTATTGATACGAAACCCAGGAAAGGTGCAGAAGGACTTGACATTGCATTTTTTCATCCAAAATCCACATCCGGGGTGTTGATAGAAATATGTGAGAATAAAAAATAGCCTTTTCACACATACCATTTCCCTGTCAGAATCTCACCCTTATCAGGCATGCTTTCGGGTTTATTTATTAATTTTATATTTATTAAGCCGATGCAGATATGAATAATTCTGTTGCAATTACCGGCAACTCAGGCCCAAAAGTAAGATCTGATTGTGAGATAACTTTGGAAATCAGACAAAATGGTGGAATATCAATTGAATTGATCTCCAGGGTTAAAACACTTTATGGGAAATCAATAAAATCACAATGTCTTGAGATATTGAGTTTCTTTAATATAAAGCATGCTCATTTAAAGATAAACGACTCGGGGGCACTTCCTTTCGTAATTTCTGCCAGACTTGAAGCCGCTGTTAAAAAATTAACAGATACCACCAAAGAGTGCCTCCCTGACCTTATTCCTGAAAATACTGCTTCAACTAAACGCGACAGGTATAGATTTTCAAGGTTATACCTTCCGGGCAACGCCCCTGGTTTGATGATAAATGCCGGACTTCACTCAGCAGAAGGGATAATTCTTGATTTTGAGGATTCAGTTTCATCGGAGAAAAAAGATGAATCACGTTTTCTTGTAAGAAATGCACTGAGACAGATTAATTTCTACGGGGCCGAAAGAATGGTTAGAATTAATCAGGGCGATCGTGGTCTTTATGATCTTGATTTTGTCATACCTCATTTTGTCAACCTGATATTAATTCCCAAGTGTGAAGATGCTCTGGCAGTCAGAAATGTTGATCAAAAGATAAGAGAGATTCAGGGCAAGTTTAATATAAAAAATGAGGTGTACCTTATGCCGGTGATTGAAAGCGCTCTGGGAATTGAGAATATTACTGAAATAGCACGGTCATCTTCATTAGTGGTTGCAATGGCAATTGGTCTGGAGGATTTTACAGCTGATTTGGGAGTACAAAGAACATCTGAAGGAAAAGAATCATTTTATGCCAGATCAAGACTGGTTATAGCTTCAAAAGCTGCTGGTATCCAACCTATTGATTCAGTATTTTCGGACTTTAACGATATGGATGGATTAAAACAGACTGTTTCAGCTTCAAGGGCAATGGGATTTGAGGGCATGGGATGCATACATCCCCGCCAGATATCAGTCATCAGGCATGGATTTGCCCCGGATGCATCTGAGATTGGAAAAGCGATGGATATTGTTAGAGCCTTTGAAGCAGCACTTAAAGCTGGCCTGGGAGTGGTTGCGCTTGGATCAAAAATGATCGATGCCCCGGTAGTGCTGAGGGCACAAAAAACGCTGGAACTTGCTGAACGTCTTGGATTAATCTCTTGTGACTGGAGAGATAAGGGTCCTGAACAGCAGGCTTGAAAATTTAAAAACATTTTATGACTGTCAAGACCGTGATAAATGCCGTTGGACGGGCTGTCCCTTCTGAAATAAACGGAAGCCCGGTAATCCCTTTTAAAGGCGTTGGCAAACACCGGCCTAAGGGAAGAAAATATGCTCCTCCCATACCTTCATGTGCTGATTATCCTGAAGATGGGATTAAGCTTGCCGGATCACTCGAAGAAGCCTTACGGAAATGTGGACTGACTGATGGTATGACAATATCAACACATCATCATCTGAGAGATGGAGATCTTGTGAGTAATACAATTTTTGATATTGCTTCAGGCATGGGTGTTAAGGATCTTGTTTGGTTTCCTTCAGCATCTTTCCCGTGCAATGATCCTGTTATCAGATATCTTGATGATGGAACAATCAACAGGATAGAGGGCAGTATGAACGGCCCGCTCGGAAGATATGTATCAGAAGGGAGGATGAAAGGTACAGCTGTTTTACGTTCACACGGAGGACGTGTTCAGGCTATTCAGGATGGCGAGGTAAAAATTGATATCGCTGTTCTGGCAGCGCCATCTGCCGATGCATTTGGTAATGCCAGGGGAACAGGAGGTTCTTCTGCCTGTGGGGTTATTGGCTATGCAAAGGCCGATTACATGTATGCTTCAAAAGTGATAGTTGTTACTGATAATCTGGTGGATTTCCCATGTTTCCCTATGGAGATAGAAGGAAATTATGTTGACTGTGTTGTTGTGGTTGATAAGATCGGAATACCTGAAAAAATAGTTTCCGGAACAACACAAATCACCAGGAGTCCTGACAGACTTCTGATTGCAGAGCTTACTGCTAAATTTCTTGAAAAATCCGGCATTTTAAAAGATGGTGTAACAATACAGGCAGGTGCTGGAGGTACATCACTTGCAATAGCAGTATTTGCACACGAGATACTAAGGAATAAAGGTTGGAAATCAAAATTCGGATTTGGCGGTAGTACCAGGTACATGGTGAAGATGCTCGAAGAGGGACAAATGGATTATATTCTTGATGCCCAGGTTTTTGACCTTGATTCTGTCAGGTCCATTGAAACAAATGCCAATCATGTTCCATATCCTGTTTTTAATGCATATAATTATCATTCAAAGGGTAATCTTACCTCAATGATGGATATAATGATACTCGGAGCAACAGAGGTTGATCTTAACTTTAATGGCAATGTTGTTACACATTCTGACGGTTACCTTCTTCATGGTATAGGTGGCTGGCAGAATTGCCTTCATGCCCGCAATGTAATTCTTCCCATTCCTTTGTTCAGAGACAGGATTCCGGTTATTGTTGATGAAGTAACGACGCTTTGCGGCCCTGGTGAGCTAATTGATGTAATTATTACAGAAAGAGGAATTGCCATAAATCCTCTCCGTCAGGATCTTATTGATAGTGTAACAGGCAGTGGTCTGCCTCTGGTAACATTAGAATATCTTAAGGATGAAGCTGAAAGGATCTGCGGTAAACCGGAGAAACCTGAGTTTGAGGATAGGGTAGTGGCTGCTGTTAAATGGGTCGACGGAACAGTAATTGATGTTGTGAGAAAATTAAAAACAGAATAGTATGTATAAGTGTATTGTATGTGGATATATTTATGATCCGGAGCAGGGTGATCCTGACGGAGGTATTGAACCGGGAACCAGATTCATAGACCTTCCGGATGACTATATGTGTCCTATCTGTGGTGCCTCAAAAGATGAATTTCTGAGCTACAATTGAGAATTGGGGCAGATCCGGTTTATTAATTTTCCTGTTCAGTTTCAGGAATATTATGAATTACATCAGTCAGTAGCTGCCAGAACATCATAGTTGAATTGATATCAATCTTTTCTTCCGGTGTATGAGCTCCTCTTATGGTAGGCCCGAAAGAGATCATGTCAATTCCGCTGAAAGTTTCATATATGAGTCCGCATTCAAGTCCTGCATGTATGGCTTTTACCAAAGGTTCTTTACCAAAGAGCTTTCTATAAGAACTTCTTGTAATATTCAGTATTTCTGAATTTAAATCTGGTTTCCATCCCGGATAGCCATCAGAGTGTTTTATATCAGCATTGGCTTTACGCAGACACTCTACAACCTTGTCAGCTGTCTCTTTTTTTGCAGATTCAGTCGAACTTCTTTGGGTAGTAACTATCACAACAGTATTATTATCAGCGAATTTCGCAGAAGCCAAATTGGTTGACGTTTCAACAAGATCATCCATATCTTTAGACCAGGCTATCACTCCATGAGGACAACAATCAATTGCATCTGTAAGTTTCTTCTGACTTTCTTTGTCCATTGTAAACTCAGGAATCTCTGTTAACTTAACAGCTATCTTCAAATCTTTTTCAAGGTATATAAAATTCAAAAGAGTGTTTTCATATAGATCAGCAACTGCCTTTTCTATTGATTCCTTCATGGAGCTTCTGGCAACAATTGTAGCGAAAGCTTCCCTGGGAATTGCATTCCGAAGGTTGCCGGCATTCAGATGAGCTAAATTTATATCGAACTCTTCCGAAAGTCTTATAATGATGCTGTTTATAATCTTGACAGCGTTGCCGAAACCTTTGTGAATCTCATCTCCGGAATGGCCTCCTCTGAGACCGGTAACGGAAATCTCGAGTGCACAAGAGTTTTTATTAACAGGAGCCTGAGTATATTTTATAGTGCCTAATGTATCCATACCACCGGCACAGCCGATATAAAGTATACCTTCATCTTCTGAATCAAGATTAAGCAGGACTCTTCCTGTAAAGAAGTCAGGTTTCAGATTCAAGGCACCTGTCATGCCGGACTCCTCATCTACTGTGAAAAGACATTCAACTTTTCCGGTCTTCAACGATTTATCTGTAAGTATAGCCATCTGGGCTGCAATACCTATGCCATCATCAGCTCCAAGAGTTGTTCCTGAAGCAGTTACCCATCCGTTATTGATAACAGGTCTTATAGGATCGGTCTTCCAGTTATGCGGATTATCGGCATTTTTTTCTCCCACCATGTCCATATGACTTTGCAGGACAATTGTCTTTGCTTTTTCCATACCTGACGAAGGTTCCCTGATAATAAGAATATTGCCTACTGTATCTTCTTTTGATTCAAGATTATTTTTTCTGGCAAAATCGAGCAGATATTTTCTGATCCTACCTTCATCTCTGGATATCCTTGGAATATTGCAAATCTCCTCAAAATATGTCCAGACAGGTGCAGGTTTTAATTCACTCAAGCTCCTCATTTATTGTTTATCCCCTTTCAAAATTAATCGACAAATGTAGTATAATTATTATATTTTTTGATCATATCGCATTTTTAAGAATATCAATTATTCGCTTAAAAAAATTGACTAAATTTACTATCACATCATTTATGTGAAACACAACTAATTAATGTAATGGCAAAGCATACTATCGTTACTCTTCCCGGGGATGGAATCGGTTCGGTTGTTCTGAAACAGGCTCTCAGGGTACTTGATGCAACAGGTTTTAATGCAGATTATGTTCATGGTGATATAGGATGGGAATTTTGGTGCAGGGAGGGGAATCCATTGCCAGAAAGGACACTGGAATTAATTAAGAAATATAAAACTGCTTTGTTTGGAGCAATTACATCAAAGCCAAATGATGAGGCGAAGGCAGAGCTTAATCCCTTGCTCCGGGGTAAAGGATATAATTATTCGAGCCCAATTGTCGGCCTGAGGCAGTACTTTAATCTGGATATATGCGTGAGGCCGTGTAAATCCTATAAAGGCAATCCACTTAATTTTATCCGAAGAGGGAAGAATGGAAATATTGAGGAACCTCTGGTAGATGTGGTAATTTTCAGGCAGAACACGGAATGCCTTTACTCTGGTGTGGAATGGACATCTCCACCTCCCCAGGTATACGATGCACTTATGACACATCCTAAATTTGTTGAGAACTTTGGGAAGGTTCCTGTTCAGGATCTTTCAGTCTCAGCAAGGATCTTTACACGGAACGCTACTGAACGGATTCTTATGGCTGCATTTAACCATGCCAGGCAATTCGGATACAGATCTGTTACAGTATGTGAAAAACCCAATGTGGTAAGGGAAACTTCCGGTCTGATGTGGAAACTGGCAAAAGAGATACAAAAAAACGCATTCCCGGATATAATTTTGCACAATACAAATATCGATGCTCAGATGATGTGGCTTACCAAAAATCCTGAAACGTATGATGTTATTGTAGCAGGGAATATGTTCGGTGATATTGCATCAGATGCTTTCGCCGGGCTCATTGGTGGCTTGGGTTTTGCCTGCAGCGCACAATATTCTTCCGATGGGATTGCCTTGTTTGAACCAACTCATGGGTCAGCTCCAAAATACGCTGATTATGAAGTACCGATAGTAAACCCTATTGCAATGGTTGAATCAGCCTGCATGATGCTTGAGTATCTTGAAGAGAAAGAATTGTCAGCAAAAATAAGAAAAGCTGTTGCCCTGGTGATTGAAGAGGGTAGAGTAAAAACCTATGACATGATGAAGATGTCAGGAAAACCTGAGGTCATAAAATACGGAGCGGCTTCTACTGTTGAGATGACAGATGCGATTATTTCACATTTAGCTTAATTTTATTTATGAAAGATGAAGTAGAAAAACTCTGGCCGGAATTGAGCTGGATAAAAGATGATGATCTAAGGGACAAGACAGCAAGAACCTGGGAGTTGGCTCTTAGCAGAAGTGTCCTTAAAGCAGAAAATTTAGATAAGATTCCATTTACACTTCTATGCGGACCGGACATGAAGGTCAGTTTTATGGCGCATAAAAGATGCGTTGTTCATATCGCCAGGGAGAGCGGGGAGAAGATAAATAAGTTCTTCGGAAAAGATCTTCCTGTGAATATGGATGTTCTTATTTCAGGAGCAATCCTTGCAGATGTTGGTAAATTGCTTGAATATGAACTTGATAAAGATGGGAAAACTGTCCAGGGGAGGTACGGGCAATATATTCGTCATCCGTTCTCCGGTGTATCTATTGCCGAGGAATGCGGAGTTCCTCCTGAAGTATGCCATATTATTGCTTCTCATGCTCATGAAGGAGATCTGGTTAAGAGGACTACAGAGGCTTATATAGTACATCATGCAGATTTTATGACTTTTATGCCATTCAAGAGTCGTCTTATAGTTTGATTATCAATGTAGTAACCAGGGTTCAGGGATGTTTGATTTTTGATGTCCCGGTACCTCAAAAAGAAGTTTAAGACCTATACCTCCATCTCTCTGAAAATACTCCAGCCTTATCTTATGATAACCCTTTCCGAGCGGAAAATATCCTCCTTCTTCCTTAAGTCCGTGAATACCATCATTAAGGATGATCTCTTGCCCATCAAGGAACAGCTTACTGCCATCATCTGAAATCAACGACAATCCATAGACATCATCCGCGGGGATGAGAAGATATCCTTCAAAATCCAATGCAAAGAAGGCCTCCCTGTTCGCGATTGTATGTGAAATTTCCGTAATAGTTTTTGTAAAGGCAGGCTTTAGAGAATGAAAATCCGGCAAATGATCAAATTCTCCATAATATACTGATGCAATAAGTCCTGTTTTCAGGTCAAATACCTCATATCCGGGAAGAGGATTTTTCTTCTCAATAGTTATGGATGTCGTTCTGCTGCTGTTATCTTTCCACTGAGTGAAAGCTTTAATGACTGAATTTTCCTTAATGGTAAAAGGTTCGTTGTATTCCGGAGAAGTTGTTAAAGGTTCACTCCCGTCGGTTGTAAAATATATCTTACCATCAGGCCTGTAGTTTGATAGCTTAACAGTGTAGCTATCAGTAAAGATCCTGACCGGGGATAGTAATGAAGGAGGAACTATATTGTGATTGGCCTTGTATACGTTTTCAATTCCCATCTTATTTATTTTCCGGTCATATGTCATCAATCCGTTTGTCTCAGTCTCAACATCGGTTGTTTGAGTATAAATGGTGGCACTGAGACCTTTCTCTCTTACATAATGGTAGATCTGATCATAATATGATTCATACCTGGCAAGAAGCTGAAGCGAATCTTCCATAGTCCTGTATCCCCAGTTTTTTTGCTCCCAGGTGTGACCCTGTACAGGAAGTCCCAGGCCACCGAACTCACCAAGGACTATTGCTCTTCTGTTTTCTGCCTGTGGTACAGCAGGTTCTGGATAATGATGAATATCACTGACATCTCCTGTCCCCCTGTCGGTCCATCCGGATGCACTGTTTACCAGGCGGGTTGTATCGTAATCTTTAATGAGTTTTGTTATACGGTCGGTTTCAAATTGTCCCCACCCTTCATTAAATGGAATCCACATTATAATAGAAGGATGATTGTATTTTGTATCTATCATTTTCTTCAGTTCGTATTCAAACTGGTCAATTGATTGTTTGTCTTTTTCAATATCAGGCTGCCCTCCGGAAATGTACTTGTCACCG
>Ga0315272_10001459_pt1 | contig 11762 bp, 13 predicted proteins | sample C3_middle_MG_FD_203918 | JGI IMG/M metagenome (GOLD analysis project Ga0315272, IMG submission 203918) | Sediment microbial communities from Yellowstone Lake, YNP, Wyoming, USA - C3_middle | ecosystem: Environmental > Aquatic > Freshwater > Lake > Sediment | place: USA: Wyoming | collected...
GGCCAGATTGGACCAGATCAGCTGCATGCTGTTGGCCGCCAGCGGCAGCGCCTCAATGTCGGCGCACAGCGCATGTTGCCTCGCCCCTGAAAACAACTTTCGCCACCAGCCCGACTGATCGCGTGCTGCATGCAGCATGCCCAGCGCGATGTCGAGCGCAACCACCTGCGCCGCCGGATAGCGCTGCGCCAGCTGGCGCGTGCCCCAGCCGGTGCCGCTGCCCGCATCCAGCACGCGTGCGGGTTGCAGCTTGATGTAATCGAGACGCTCCAGCATGCGGCTGCACACTTCGCGTTGCAGCACCGCGGCCGCATCGTATTGCAGGGCTGCGCGGCTGAATGCGCGGCGCACCTGGCGCTTGTCTATGAGGAATTCATTCATGCAGGAAACTCGCTATCTGCTCCACAAAAATTTCCGGGTGCGACAGGAACGGCGCATGCGCCGCCCCCGCTATGCTGACCAGCCGCGCATCCGGCAATTGCCGCGCCAGATAGGCCGAGGCGGCGGCCGGGATCAGATTATCGCGCTCGCCCGCGATGACCAGCGCCGCCTGTGTCAGCTGCGGCAGCATTGCGCGCAAATCGGTGTCGCGCAAAATCTGCAGCCCGCCCTGCAGCGACGCCACATCCGGCTCGCCACGGCTGAACATGCGCGCGCGCAATTCGAGCAGCACCGCACGCTCGGCATCGCTGCCGCGCATCTGCAACGCCAGAAATCGCTGCAGCGTAAGCTGAAAATGCTGCGTCAGCGCATGCGCAAATTCCTGCAACACGCCCCCCGCCATCGCACACTGCCAGTCGTCGCGCTGCACGAAGCATGGCGTGCTCGCGACCAGCACCAGCTTCTCCACCTGTGCCGGATGCAGCTGCGCCCAGCGCAGCGCGACTTTTCCGCCCAGCGACCAGCCGCACACATTCAAAGGCTCATCGAACTGCGCGGACAATTCGTCGACAATCGCATCCAGTGCGAAGAGCGCATCCGGAGCTTCTCCCTCCATCCTCGAGCTATAGCCGTGCCCCGGCAGATCCACGCACAGAACCTGGTTATGCTGCGCAAGCTGATCGACCACGCTGCCCCAGATGCCGCCATGCATGCCCCAGCCATGCAGCATGACCAGCGGCGCTCCGCTGCCAAAACTTTCAACGTGCAAGGCGGCCATTTTCTACCTCAATATTTGAGCCCGCCATGCACGTTTCCCCCACCCCAACCCTCTCCCATAGGGAGTGGGAGCAAACGAATCGCTGCGCGAATTTAAGATTATTGTGCAAGGTCATGCAATTCCTCGATCAGCTGCTCGACATCGGCCGCGCTGTGCGCCGCCGACAGAGAGATGCGCAAACGCGCCGTGCCCTGCGGCACGGTGGGCGGGCGGATCGCAGGCACCCAGATACAGCGCGCGCGCAATTCCTCGCTCAATGCGACCACTTCTGCATTGCCGCCGACCAGCAGCGGCTGGATCGGCGTCTGCGACTCCAACAATCTCCATTTCAATCCGGCCAGGCCGCTGCGCAATTGGGCTATCAATTTCTGCAGCTGTTCGCGCCGCCATTCTTCCTGGCGCACCACGCCCAGGCTGGTCAACAGCGCCGCCGCCAGAGCGGGCGGGCTGGCGGTGGTGTAGATATAGCTGCGCGCATTTTGCACCAGCGTGTCGATGACTATTTTTTCTGCCGCCACAAACGCGCCGGACACGCCCATCGCCTTGCCCAATGTGGCCATGTAGATGATACGTGGCGAATCCAGCGCGAAGTGCGCCAGCGATCCGCGCCCGTGTTCGCCCAGCACGCCGAAGCCGTGCGCGTCGTCCAGCAGCAGCCAGGCATCGTAGCGTTCGCACAGCGCCAGCAACTCGGGCAGCGGCGCAAGATCGCCATCCATGCTGAACACCGCATCGGTGATGACAAGTTTGCGCCCGGGGTTATACCCACGCATCACTGCGTTTGCACCCTCTCCCACCGGGGGAGGGTTGGGGAGGGGGAGATCATGCTGACTCCCGCAGCTCTCTGCCAGCAGCTTTTCAAGATGCGCCATGTCGTTATGGCGATAGCGCTGCACTTTCGCGCGCGACAGCAGCATCGCGTCGTTGAGCGAAGCGTGGTTGAGCTTGTCGGCGAACACCGTGTCATTGCGCCCCGCCAGCGCCTGCACGGCACCCATATTGGCCATATAACCGGTGGAAAACAACAGCCCGGCTGGCTTGCCGACGAAGGCCGCCAGTTCGTTTTCCAGCAGGTAATGCGCCGTGCTGTGTCCGCTCACCAGATGCGATGCACCGGCCCCGCCGCCATATTGCTGCGCGCCGTGCTGCAACGCGGCGATCACTTTCGGATGGTTGGCCAGCGCCAGATAATCATTGCTGCAGAACGACAGAAACGACTGGCCATCGACGCTGACGCGCACGCCCTGCGCGTTGTCCAGCACGTGGCGCCGGCGCTCCAGCCCCTGCGCCGCGCGCTGGTCGAGGTTGAGTTGCAGTATCGAAAACGGCATCAGTGCTTGTCGACGAAGGGATACATGCCCAGCTTGTCGAGCAGCGCGCGATCACGCTCCACTTCGGGATTGCCAGTAGTAAGCAACTGCTCACCGTAGAACATCGAGTTGGCTCCGGCCAGGAAGCACAAGGCCTGCACCGCGTCCGTCATCTGCTGCCGCCCGGCCGACAGGCGCACGCGCGCGCACGGCATGGTGATGCGTGCCACCGCGATGGTGCGCACGAAGTCCAGCGGATCGAGGTCCGCGGCATTGTCCAGCGCCGTGCCTTCCACCTTGACCAGATTGTTGATCGGCACGCTCTCGGGATATGGATCGAGATTGGCCAGTTGCGCGATCAGCCCGGCGCGCTGCGTCAGGCTCTCGCCCATGCCCACGATGCCGCCGCTGCACACGTGCATGCCCGCATCGCGCACGCGCTGCAGCGTGTCCAGCCTGTCCTGATAATCGCGCGTGGTGATGATCTCGCCGTAAAATTCCGGCGCGGTATCGAGGTTGTGGTTGTAGTAGTCCAGACCCGCGTCGCGCAGTTGCGCCACGTGCTCGTCGCGCAGCATGCCCAGCGTGGCGCAGGTTTCCATGCCCAGACCACGCACCGCCTTGACCATTTCCACCACGCTCTGCATATCTTCATCGCTCGGCTCGCGCCACGCCGCGCCCATGCAGAAACGCCCGGCGCCGCTGTCTTTCGCCGCCTGCGCGGCCTGCACCACGGTCGCCACATCGAGCATTTTTTTATTTTCCACTCCGGCGGAATGAAACGCCGACTGCGGGCAGTAGCCGCAATCCTCGGAACAGCCACCGGTCTTGATCGACAGCAGCGTGGACAGCTGCACCGCATTGGCATCGAAGTGTTCGCGGTGCACCTGCTGCGCGCGGTAGAGCAGATCGGCAAACGGCAGCCGGAACAGCGCCTCGATTTCGGCGACGCTCCAGCGCTGAGTTGCGGAATCGGCAGGGGCTGCTGCGCGGGAAGGGCGGAAAAATTCGATGGTTTGCGTGGTCATTGCTTGCGCTCTGGATGAATTACAATAGCCTTGCATCATCCGCGAAAGGGCGCGACCTTGTCAATTTTGACCGGACATTTTTTGGACATCCGCACACAAATCGAGCGCGCACTGCCCGCCCAGCCCTGTTTGCTGTGCGGCGCAGCCAGCCACGATGGCGCATGGTGCGCGCCGTGCGATGCCGCGCTGCCCTATCTCACCGACCCGCACTGTCCGATGTGCGCGCTGCCCACGTTGCACGGAGCGGTCTGCGGTCGCTGCCTGAAACGCCCGCCGCAGTTCGACCACACCGTGGCCGCCTACGCCTATGCTTTCCCGCTGGACAAGCTGATACAGGCGCTCAAATTTCACGAGCAACTGCTGCTGGCTCGACAACTGGCCGACAAGCTGGCGCAGCGCGTCACCATCCGTCCCGACCTCATCATCGCGATGCCCTTGCATCCGGCACGTTTGCGCGAGCGCGGCTTCAATCAGTCGCTGGAACTGGCACGCCACATCGCACGATTACTGGATATTCCGGTGAAGGGCCACGCCTGCCAGCGCGTACGCGACACACCGCCACAATCCACGCTGCCGTGGAAGGAACGCGGCAAGAACATGCGCCAGGCTTTCACCTGCACTGCAAATCTGGCGGGATTGCACGTTGCGATAGTGGACGACGTGATGACCAGCGGCGCCTCGCTGAATGAAGTTGCGCAAGCGCTGCGCCGCGCGGGTGCGCGCGAGGTGAGCGCATGGGTGGTGGCGCGTACACTGCCGCACACTGGCTGACTGTAGTTATGCGGGGAAGAGCAACTTAGCCACGGATGGACACGGATGAGCACGGATAAAAACGTGCACCAGGAATGCACGCAAGGAAATGCATTTTTCCTGATGGGATATCTCGTGAGTCTTACCCAATCGGTGAAAAAAATAGCAACAGCCGCCCCAGACATTCCGCAAAAACATAAGGATCCGCTGGAAATAAAAGGGTAGCATCGCCTTTATCTTTATTGACTAGCGAACCAAACAGGCTGGCAGATTCGGTTTATACATTCATCAAGAGGAAAAATTATGGCCAGACCTTAATTTAACAGTGCATGGGGCGCATTCATGGCGGTTCGTCTGCCGGTCAAGGAAGTCGGTGGTACCGTTCAGAAGAATATTGAAATTCCAGAAGATCAAGGCGGCTTTTGGAATGCCTGCCCGATACGAATGAGCTATGTATTGAACGTGACAGGTTTCCCCATCCGCAAAAGCAATCTTTACAGCAGCGTTAGCGGGGCCGACCATCGGCAGTACCTGTACAAAGTGCCCGATATGATGCGTTATCTTGAGCATGTGTTCGGGAAGCCAGACAAGACCGTCAAAACCCCCAAGCTGTCCGATTTTGTCAATATGAAAGGCATCATCGTTGTTAAGGGGCATGGATGGAAAAATGCAGCTGGGCACGTCACCTTATGGAATGGCAACCAATGCTCTGATACGTGTCACCTCTTGACTGATCCCGACAACGGCCCCTTCATCCCTGACACAGCATCCATCTGGGTCCTGCCATGATGACTTCAAAAATAGCGGTGGCGTGCCTGTTAACTGCGTTTTTGGCGTTCCAACCCCTTGCCGCTCAACCGACCAATACCGGCACAGGAAAGAGTGACCAAAAAAACCTCATGAAAAATTGGGCTCTCAGCATCTGCTTTGCGCGGATAGCCCAAGATGAGCAGACAAAAAAGGACGCTGGTTTAACAGCAAGGGCGTACCTGGAGAACAGCCAGCAGGACGTTGAAGATTTTGAGAAGATAGGCAAGCTGGTCGATGAGTACATCGCGTTGAATTACGGCGGCTCAGTCCAATCGGAATACAACACGATGAAGTGTATCGACCTGTTCCACAGCAAAAAACTTGATCAACTTACAACAACGCTTGTGAAGATGGACAGGCTCAAATAAATGAGCCACGAAATAAAGGAGAGCGCGGAATTTATTCCAGCTTGATTTTCATCTTGCGCATCACGTCATAATCGCTGTCTTTCGCCGCCACAATGGCTTTGACATTAAGTGTAGACAATAAGCCGCGACCTTCTGCATCACCATCCATTTTTAGCAATGCGCTCTGAAAGCGCTTAACCATTTTTTCCGGGACGCGCGGATGTGCCGCATAAGCGAACGGTGGCAACGGATCGGATTTCCATAACACGCGAAATTTTTCCTGGGTCGCCAGATCAAGCATTCCAAAAATACGTGTATTACTCCCTCCTGCCGGATAAAAGCCCTTTTCAACTGTGCGATACACCGAGTCATGGGTATTCACTGCCGCCAGGGTGATATCGATACCTTTCCCGTGCAAATAGGCCTGTGGAATTTGCGAAGCAAGTGCCACCAAGTTAGGCACGGCCAAAGTTTTCCCGCTTAATTCCTCAACGCTGGCCGGCCCATCTTTGCGCGCCACGATAATCGCTACCAATGGCGAACCTTCATCCTTGGCAATTGCCACATAACCTTGCTTGGCGTGGGCATCCACATAGCGTGGGGGGTTAATATAAACAAAATCGAACTCGCCCTTGTTCGTATACGACCAAAATGAGTTCAGATCTTTCGACGTTTTAAATTGAACTTGATAACCTGTTTGCTTGCTGAGATATTGGCAGATCGGCCCCCACAGCTTGGCGAGCTCCGAAGGAGACTGCTGGGGTGTGATGCCAATGGTCAATACTTGCCCTTCCTGCTCCGCATGCGCGAACCCTGAAAAGCAAAAAATAAATAGCAGTGCCAGAAAATTTAATGTACGCATTTTTTTCTCGATTTTTAATTTAGTTAACTATGCATTCTTGATTTTTTTGATGCCAAGAACACCCCAGGACGAGCTTCCAATCCAATCAATAAACTGAGCGGCCGGTAACGGCTTGCTCATAAAATACCCCTGTGCGTAGTCACACCCCATATCACGCAGCTTGTTCCAGGCCTCAATGTTCTCCACGCCTTCCGCCACGGCCTTCAGGCCAAGATTATGCGCAAGGTCGATCGTGGAGCGCACAATCACCTCATCATTTTTACTAGAACCCATCGCAAAGACAAAAGATTTGTCGATCTTGATCTTGGCCACCTGCAACTTTTGGATATACGCCATAGATGAATAGCCTGTACCAAAATCATCAATCGACATCTGGATGCCAATCAGCGAGAGCTTGCGAATATTATCAATGGCTACGAAAGGTTCAATCATGACGGCTGACTCGGTTACTTCCAGCCCAAGCAGATGACTCGGCACCCCATATTCGTCAATCATCGCCAACACAATCTCAGGGAATTTTTTATCCTGCAAATTGATTGCTGAAATATTAACTGCCACAGGATAGGTATAGCCCTGGCTGCCCCATTCCCGTATTTGCAGCATGGCCAGCCGCAGCACTTCGATCGTCAACGGATTAATCATCCCGGACATTTCCGCCAACCCAATGAACGTATCCGGATAGACCAAACCCAAACGCGGATGTTGCCAGCGTACCAGCGACTCCACACCGACCACTGTATTGCTGCTGACATCAATTACGGGCTGATAATGCAACACCATTTCACCTTCGCTGATCGCACGCCGCAATTCACCTTTCAAGGCTATCGATTCGCTCTTGCCTTCATCCATTTCCGGCAAATAAACCACAACGCCCAGTTTTTTTCTTTTCGCTTCATACATCGCAGTATCGCTATGTGTAATCAGCTCCATCTCATCTTTTCCATGCTGCGGGTACATCGCAATGCCAAGGCTCGCACCTACTTCAACCCTGTGCCCGTCGATATCCAGCGGCTCTTGAATCGCCTTCAGAACACGTTCAGCTACTTGCACCGCACGCGCCATATCCGTCACATTTGGCAACAAAATTACAAACTCGTCACCGCCCATGCGTGCCACCGTATCGGAATCGCGCAAAATTTTATTGCAGGCAATTGCAACATGTTGCAGCACCATATCGCCGGCGTGGTGACCAAGCGTATCGTTAATTTCCTTGAACGAATCCAGATCCACACCCACCAGCGCAAACAACTCGCCTGAACGCTGTGCGACCAACAACGTATTGTGCAGCCTGTCATGGAATAACGCCCTGTTCGGCAATTTGGTCAAAGCGTCATGCATCGCCTGGTGTTCCAACTGCTTGTTCGCATCATGCAACTGCATCGTGCGATCAATCACGCGCTGCTCTAGCGCCTGATTGAGCTGCTGAATCTCAGCTTCCTTTTTGACACGCTCCTCATCCAGATGCTTAAGCTTGTTCGACATATCATTAAACGCCAAAGAAGTTTGAGCCAATTCATCTTTGCCGCGCACATTGATCTGATAACCCAAATCGCCGCCGGCAATTTGTTTTGTTCCATCTTGCAAAGCATTCAAACCACGCGTGAGGTAATGGGCCAGCAACCAGGAGAACAGTCCCATCAGTGCCAGCCCCCCTAGCGCGCGCATCAAAGCCCTTTTGCGGGTGTCCGCAATCAACTTTTTAATTGCACCGGTAGAAAAGCCAATCTCTACCCGTCCATATTTCTCACCTGCGACAATAATCTCGGCAAACGCATCGTATACGCCATCATGATCGGCCCAAGCCAGACCGGTGTCTGCAACAAACTTTCGCTCAAGTAATGCCTTGTCGCCCCCCTCCGCCAGTACCATTTGATTGGAACGCACCCTCGCATAGACTATGCCCGGATTAGTCAGCAACTCGCTAACAAAACTATCCAGCGTGGACAAATCGGACACCAGCACCGCCGACTGAGTCATGATCGCAAACATTTTGACTGTAGTCTGCGTGCGTTGTAGCAGCGCCTCTTCATTCGAGTTCCGCAACACCCCCAAGCCATTCCAGATCATCATTGCCAGGAACAGTGTCTGGATCGCCACCACCCCGAGAATGATTTTTAAGCGAAAAGACATTATTTGACTTTCATGGGTTGAATATTCATTTTACGCATCGCGTTATAGTCCGCATCATTGGTGCGTTCAATACCTGTGAAATTATTCGCTTTAAGCAACGCCATTCCTTCCGGATCGTTCGCCATCTGCTCCATGGCCTGTTGCACTTTAGCTACAACACTCTTGGGCACACGGGGGTGCGACATAAACGGAAAAGGAGGCAAAGCCTCCGATGTCCACAAAATGCGCAACTTGCTTTTCACCTCGGGGTTGAACGTGCCAAAGGTGCGTGTCTCACCCCCACCGGCTGGAAACAGTCCCCTTGCAACCGAAAGGTATACTGAGTCCATCGAGTTCACATATTGCGGTGTCGTTTTGATATTTTTTTTCTGCAGCATATTCACAGCAAGCCAGGTTGCCACCATCGCGTTAGCAGAAGGAAATGCAATGGTCTGATCGTTTAACTGACTGAGGTCATGAATCGGGCTATCTTCCTTAACGACCAGTATGCCTAATAATTTTCCATCCTTCTCCCGTGCAAACGCTTTATAGCCACTGCTCTTGTTAAATTCCAGATAATGATAGGGATTGATGTATCCAAAATCATAAACGCCCTCCCGTAATTGCTGCTGATAAGTCGAAATGTCTTTTGCTGTCTTGAACTGCAGGGGCACCCCGGATTTTTTCGTCAGATATTCCATGAACGGCGTCCAGTGCTTTGCCAGCTCGGTGGCTGACTGCACCGGCCCGATACCAAAAGTATAACCTTCAGGTGGTGCTTCAGCCCAGGCACCGGGTATGGAACAAAGCAATACTGCAGTGGTGAGTGCAGCAACAAATCGCATTATGGTTGTTATTGTTTGCATAAATTATGCTTTCCTTTGTTCGGCTCAAGTTGATACCACTATGTGAAATGATCAGCAGAACACAGATCCGGGTGTTTTATAACTGGCGCGCCAGGAATAAAAGGGGAGCCTCCCTTATTTTCCGACATTTGATGTGTGCGCAACATCGTAGCAACATGCAATGCCCAATTCCAAATTCCACGTGTTTATTGTTTATTCGATTAATCGCATGCCGCAGTGTTTGGCAGCGCCGCGATCAAATGTTGTCGTATAGCTGCAGCCAGCTTCATTGGCTGACCGCTCTATCAGACAGTCTGCAAAATCGGCTTTGCCTTCCTTGAATAACCGCAAAGCTTTCCATACGGTATCGGCATGCGCCACGATAATTTCCTTGGTGCGCAGCAGCGTTTCCAGCACCTCGCAGATCTCGCCTCTGGTTAAAGCGTAACAACCCGTCAGCACCCACACCAGCTCCACCACCGAAACGATGCTAACGTAGCCGGGCGCATCAACCGTTAGCGACTCAATCAGGCGCGTTGCCTTGGGCGACTGCTTTGCATCGTCCTGTGCAATATAGCGAACGAGAACGTTGGTATCCAAGCCTATCATCGTGCTTTTGCACCGCGAGTCGCGATTGCTTCATTCATTGCAGCTATCGATACTGGCGAGGCGGGCTTGCGCACCAGCCCCTTCAAAGCCGTCACCGACTGCGTGGCGGCTACCAGCTCAAAATGTCCCGGTTCAACCTGGACGAACTCCACCCGATCGCCCGCCTCGACACCAAGCGCGGCCCGCACAGCGGCGGGAATGGTGATCTGGCCCTTGCTGGTCATTGTTGCTGTCGACATAAATTCTCCTTTTAATTATTCCTTACCCTACAGTAAGGAATAATTAAAATCAATAAAATGTAGCCTCAACTGACCGTAATCGAGGAAATTCAAACAACCTGGCTTGGGTACACAGACACCCAATAACGTTGACCAAGTGACTTACTAAAGTTTTGATGGTTATTCCTTCATTCCTTCGGCCAGTACGCTGTAGCAATCCCGTCGCCCAGATCGGCCTCAATCAGCCGGCGGCGCACTTCAAGCAAGCGTGCTATCAGCGCGGGTTCATGCTGGGCATAGGCCTCTGCATCCGGCGTGCGGTTAACCACGACCCCCAGCAGCTCGGTGATCGCATTGCCGATGGAATTCTGGCTGATGGTCACGATCAGCTTGCCGGCATCGTTGCGGTAGATGAGTTGCTTGAACGCGGGCTGCCAGCGTATGGCATTGGCGTATTTCGCGTCCACGATGCAGTGGTCGCGCACTTTCTTGGCGGTCTTCATGAAATCATTGTTGAACAGCAGCACGCTTTCCACTTCCTCGGGGAAATAGACATCTGGCAGCATGGGTGCGTTGTGCGTGGACACCTGCGAAAAGAATGTGCGGTAGAAATCGATGAAGCCTTTCAGCACCTCGTCATACTCCCTCCAGAAATGCACATCCCTGAGCGCGGCCGCCCCGCCCTGTATCTCCCAACTGGGCAAGCCCTGCGGATAGCCAGTGAGCTCGATGCGTGCTTCCGCCTCACTCGCAGGCTTGAGAATTTTCAGGTCCAGCGCATGGTCGAAAAAATCGCGATACACGTCGCGCATGTAAGCCTGAAACAGGCTGTGCTGGCCGCCATCGGTCAGGTTGGGATTGTCGGGATTCGCCAGCTTGGCGCGGCGCAATTCTTCCTTGGGAAAAACCACAAAGTGGTTATGCAACATGCGGATGCTGGGCACGCCCGGCGAGGTCAGTGGCCAGGTTGCATCCAGACTCGCCTCGCCCGCCAGTATCAGCGCTTCACCCGGATCGGGATACTGCTCCAGCATGTAGTCGATGATGATCTGGTTCATCCTGTCCCACACATGCTTGACGTTGTCCGCCACCTGTGTACGCCGCACCGGTCGCCCCAAGGGGTTGAGAATGGTCTTGGAAGTGTTGTAGATGATGGAACAATCGAACTCGGTGCTGTGCCCCAGCGCCTTGCGATATAGCAACAGGTTTTCCGAGTTCATCAGCAAGCCGTTGTTGTTCACCAGATCGTTGAGGTTTTCGGTGCTGTTGAAAAATTCGTTGTGCTTCATTCCCTCGGGGACTTCCAGCGGAATGGATCTGAACGGCGTCAAAATTTCGCGCGGGCCGGATTGCATGGTGTCACTCCTCATGTGTATGCCAATACTCAAACGGAAGAATCAATCGTCATTATGCGACATTCGGCAGCTGAAATTGCATCAGACAACGACCATAAGCCAGTTGACTCCTCAACTTACAAAGGCAGCAAATTTTTTAATCGACTGAAACTAACAGCTCGTACCGTTTCAACAAAATCTCTCATATACGCCGATTCGCCCAACTGCTGACTTGTGACTGCATACAACTCGCCGCGCAAACCATTCTTGCCCAGTCTTTTACCGATTATATAACCGGTTTCCAGATAACTTTGCACTGCCCAGCCGGGAAGTGCGGCGATGCCTCGGCGGCTAGCCACCAGCTGTAAAATCGCCACAGTC
>Ga0315272_10001460_pt1 | contig 11759 bp, 15 predicted proteins | sample C3_middle_MG_FD_203918 | JGI IMG/M metagenome (GOLD analysis project Ga0315272, IMG submission 203918) | Sediment microbial communities from Yellowstone Lake, YNP, Wyoming, USA - C3_middle | ecosystem: Environmental > Aquatic > Freshwater > Lake > Sediment | place: USA: Wyoming | collected...
TGCATGGACGGGCGGCATGCCGCCGATGAAGCCATGGTGCGTGAAAGCGTTGCCAAGGCAGGCTTGCCGAACGATATCTATGAGATTCTCAAGGCTTTGAAGGCTTCAGGCTTCGTGAATTTCTACTCATGCAGTCTGGCTGGTGCTATTTTTGGCGTAAATGAGAGCAATTTGATCCCGGAAGCAGAAAGCATTGTTGGCGCCTCCTGGTTCCTCAACGAAAAAGCCGCCAAGGCAGATCACTGCCAATACTTCTAAAAGGAGATCCTTGATGAACGCAATTACCGTTACCTCGACTCTCGATACCTCCGGCAAATGCTGCCCTATGCCCATCGTGGAAACCAACAGAGCTATGAAGGGACTAGTTCTGGGCGACATCCTCGAGATCATTGCCACCGACACGGGGACACAGAAGGACATCCCGTCTTGGTGTGAGCGCACCGGTCAGACACTTCTGTCGATGAAGGAAGAAAACGGAGTCCTGCACTACCATGTCAGAAAAGATCGCTAAGCCGCACGAACTGTGCTTCGGATGCGTGTATTACCCATCCAATCTTCCCCGTAATAGGTATGCCGATGAAGATTGGGCCATGCTTCAACAGCGCGTATGCTCGTTCGAGCATATTCCCGGAGACAAGGGGTGCCAAGCAACGCGCAAGACCAGTTGCAGCCTGATCGACCTGAGCGCATTTAACGCATCATCATCTCAGACAAAATAATTTGCTAAAAACCGCAGTTTGAAGATGTCATTGTCACGCGCTCCCTCATCCCCGGCCCTTCTCCGGGAGAGAAGGGAGCGCACCCTTTCCCGCTAGGAGCCTGTCGAACTTGAAGAATCGAAGCGCAGCGGCTGCTCGCAAAATTCGGCTGGGCGGGGACAGATTTTGCGAGTTGGGCGATAAAGCCGCCCATCCCTGCCTACCCCATTTGCGAGTTGGGCGATAAAGCCGCCCATCCCTGCTGACCCCATTTGCCGGTTTTGCAGGTCAATAGTCATTCTATTGACCAAGAAAGCGGTGAAATATGGGCCGCCCAGGCGGATTTGCGCCGATTTCCTTCAAGTCCGACGAGCTCCTAGAAGGGGTAGGGGTGAAGGAACATTCGTGGATACAGGCGGTGCAGCAGATTTTACCCTAATTATCCCTTTTCTCACCCACGTCGCCCCGGCCCACGCCCTTGGCATTTCACGGCCCCCGCCGTCTGCTGCTCGCGCAAAACATGCCGCACCATGTCGCGGCTGACGCCAGGGCATGGAGGAATCCTGGTCAACCCGATATTTCACGATGGGCAAGGCAGGTAAAATAAACCATGGCATCGGGCGCGCTGCGGTTGCGCTGCGACTGCCAGATCATCTCGCCGAGGCATTCCATGAGCTGGTGCTGTGCGTGGTGCGGGTCGCTACCTTGTTCCAGCAGTTTCTGATAACGGCCCTTGATGCCGGCGGGCTGGTCGATTGAGAGCTGCTCGGCGACCGCGAGGTGCAGGCTGAGGTGCAGGAAGGGGTTGCTCTCGCCCTGCTCTGGCTGGTAATCGCGCTCCAGGTAACGTTCCGGGGCATTCAGCAGGGCATGGTACTCCGGGTGCCGCAGCAGGATTTCCAGCGCCATGGCTTCGAGCTGGGAAAGCGGCTGGTGCTGGCCATATTTGAGCCAGGTATCGAAAAAAAACTGGCGCGCCTGATCGCGGCTGGGGTTAAACATGGCGAAACAAGCCCACCACGGCGGCATATTGGAACAACTGGTTGCTGCCGTTAAACGGCGCAATTTCACCGTTGCCGTAAAAACCGATCAACGGCATGCCGGGGAAACGCTGCTGGATGAGCCGCAAATCCCGGTCCACCCCGCCGTAGAAGTAGGGGCCACGCCCCATGCAGGGGAAACACAGGCCGAAATCCGGGGTTCCGCCCAGTTTCTGGTGCAGGCGTTCGAGCATGAGGCGCATGTCGTTCTCGGCAGCCAGCGGCTGGCGCATGCCCCAGAACAACTGCTCTCCCGAGGACGGGCGGACGGAAAGGGTAACCGAGCCATCCCGCGAGTTGACTGAAATGACCGGGGCCAAACGGTAACGGCCTTCGGCAATCGCCGTGGCAGGGTCGCCGTCAGCAATGCCTGCCATGATGAGGTGAAGCGGAAAGGGATCGTCCGTGCACAGCTCCAGCGGCAGTTCGCGCTTCAGCACGTTGAGCGCCGGCTGTCCTGCCAGCCTCTGGACATCGAGACCCGCGGACTGCGTCACGGCAAAGGGCCTCTGACTCAGTGGGCGAACGCCGCGCGACACGCCGACCACGCCTTCAGCCCCGCGCATGGCCACTTCGCAACGCCCGATTCGCGCCACCCTGCCGCCCTGCCACACGCCAAACGGCCCCTGCCCGGTGGCATCGCCGGAAACCCCGCCGAAGCGCCGCCCGGGCTGGTCCAGCCACTCGGTATGAATGGCATTGGGCGCCGCCAGGGTAAGCAGCAGTTCATTGCCTGGCGCCTCGCGCATCGCTTCCAGGCTCACGCCAGGGCCGAACACCATCGCGGCGGCTGCCGGGGCATCCAGCACCCAGTCCGCCTCGGTAAGAATGCCGGCGGCACTGCAGCCGACGATCTGCGTGCAACTCGCGGCCCTGGCCGCGGCATGCAGCGCGGGCAGCGGATCGCGGGCGAACTCGGGCGTCAGGAACAGCAGCACGCTGCTGGCTATGCTCAGCCCGGCCTTTTGCATGGCACTGGAGACAGCCTGATACGCCAGGCTTTCGCTGGCGACGGAATGGGTGGCAATGCCGGTGGCAATGGCCATGGTCAAGCCGGAGTCTTGTCTTTATATTCGCACAAGTCGCGAATCAGGCATTTGCCGCACAGCGGCTTGCGCGCCTTGCACACGTAGCGCCCGTGCAGAAGCAGCCAATGATGGGCATCGTGCAGGAATTGCGGCTCGATGACTTGCAACAGCTTTCTTTCCACCTCGAGCACGGTCTTGCCTGGCGCAAGCCCGGTACGATTGGCGACGCGGAAGATATGCGTGTCCACGGCGATGGTGGGCTGGCCGAACGCGGTGTTCAATATGACGTTGGCCGTCTTGCGCCCCACGCCGGGGAGTTTCTCCAGCGCTTCGCGGCTGGCCGGCACCTCGCCGCCATGCTGCTCGACCAGGATGCGGCAGGTTTCGATCAGGTGCTTGGCCTTGCTGTTGTAAAGCCCGATGGTGTTGATGTATTCCTTCAGCCCGTCCAGCCCCAGTTCGAGCATGGCCTGCGGCGTATTGGCGACGGGGAACAGTTTGGCCGTGGCAAGATTCACGCCCTTGTCGGTCGCCTGTGCCGACAATATCACGGCCACCAGCAGCTCAAATGGCGTGTGGTACGCCAGTTCGGTGGTGGGGTGGGGATTCGCATGCTGGAAACGGGTGAATATTTCCCGGCGCTTGGCAGCGTTCATGAAAAACCCGGCTATGCGGTCATGGCTGAAGCTTCAGGCACGTGAAGCGGTTGGGGTTTGGCCCTCTGGCGCTGGTCGAGCCAGTTTTTCCCCGCGATCAGCAGGCCCAGCCCGATAAAGGCGCCGGGCGGCAAGATGGCGAGCAGAAAGCCGTGGTAATCCGGGATCACCGTAATCACCCAGGCCTTGGCGGATGCGCCGAACGCAAGATCGATGCCGGACAGCAAGGTGCCCTTGCCGAGAATCTCGCGCATACCGCCCAGCACGGCCAGGATCAGGGTCAAACCCAGGCCGACCATGAAGCCATCCACCATGGCAGGGAACACCGGATTCTTCGAGGCAAAAGCTTCGGCGCGGCCAAGCACGTTGCAGTTCACCACGATGAGCGGCACGAAAATCCCCAGCACCAGGTACAAAGCCTGCACATAGGCGTTCATGGCGAGGTCGATGACGGTTACCAGCACGGCGATGATGAGGATATAGACCGGGATGCGAATCTCGCCCGGCACCCACTGGCGCACCAGGGAGACGATGGCGTTGCTGCAGGTCATCACCATGATGGTGGCAATTCCCAGCCCAACGCCGTTGACCACGCTCGTACTCACGGCGAGCAATGGGCACAGCCCGAGCAGGGCCACGATGCCGGCGTTGTTTTTCCACAGGCCGTTCCAGACGATTTCCTTGTAGTTCGCGGTACTCATTTCGCTTGCTCCTTTGCCTGGAGAGAAAAGATCTTCTCCCGGTTGGCAGAAAAATAGATCAGCGCCTTGTGCACGGCCTTGACCATGGCTCGCGGCGTGATCGTCGCGCCGGCGACGGAATCGAATCGTCCGCCGTCTTTTTTCACCTTCCACTCATTGGAAGGATATTTTTCCAGTGAAGTGCCATCGAAAATTTTTATCCAGTTGCTTTTGGCGATGTCGATGTAGTCGCCCAGCCCCGGAGTTTCCTTGTGCGACACCACGCGCACGCCGGAAATCTCCCCATTCGCCCTGATGGCGATGAGCATCTTGATCTTGCCCGCGTAACCGTCGGGCGCCACCGCCTCCAGCACCGCGCCCGATGGCTTGCCGTCCTTGAGCGCGCGGTAGGTCAGCGTGGCCTCAGAGGTGCCGAGCTCGGCTTGCGGCGGCAAACTGACCGCATCGCTGATGATGTCGTTATCGTACAGTTCGGGTGGCAGGATCTGGGCGATCAGTGCCAGCTTGGCCCGCTTTTCACTGGCGGCAATGATGCCCTTGGTGGCGTCGTAAGTCAGCGCCAGCAACGATGTTCCGACCAGCGCAAAGGCCGCAAGCACCAGCGCCAGCTTGACGGAATGGCGGAAATAGCCGGAACTCATTCCTTCCTCCCATTGAACCACTTGCCAGCGTGGCCGAACACGCGCGGCTGGGTATAGGCATCGATCAGCGGCACGGCGGAATTGAGGAACAACACGGCAAAGGCGATGCCGTCGGGATAGCCGCCCAGCACGCGGATGACATAGGCGCACACGCCTATTCCCGCGCCGAAAATCAGCTTGCCCAGCGGCGTGGTGGGGCTGGTGACATAGTCGGTGGCAATGAAGAAAGCCCCCAGCATGGTGCCGCCAGCGAAAAGATGGAACAGCGGCGAAGCATAATGCACGGGATCGTACAGGTAAAACAGGCCGGCCAGGCCGAACATGGCCGCGAGGAAAGATGCCGGGATGTGCCAGCTGATGATGCGCTGCTGCCACAAAAAGAGGCCGCCCAGCAGGTAAAGCAGGGCGATGATTTCCGTTCCCTTGCCGCTGAGCGTGCTGAAAATCGGCGAAGACTGGATTTCGGCCACGGTGCGTTCGAGGTGAAGCTGGGTTTTCAGGGTATCCAGCGGCGTCGCCATGGTGACCGCATCGAGCTTGCTATCCGCCGGAGAGATGCCGCCGAACATGAAATCCATCTGCTGGGCAAAGCTCCAGTGGCTGTGCGCCAGCACGTCGGGCGCCGTCCAGTGCGTCATATGCGAGGGGAAGGAAATCATCAGCGCGGCGAATCCGACCATGGCGGGATTGAAGAGATTGTTGCCCAGCCCGCCGTAGAGGTGCTTGGCGACCAGGATGGCGAACAGCGTGCCAACCACGATCAGCCACCACGGCGCCAAAGGCGGGATGGAAAGCGCCAGCAGCCAGGCCGTCACCAGCGCGCTGCCGTCGGTGAGGTAAACCCGCAACGGGTAATGGCGCAAATGCAGCACCGCCGCTTCGCTGGCCAGCGCCGTAACGCTTGCCAGGGCGATGCTGACCAGGATCGCCGGCCCGAAAAAGTACACGTATGCGGCAATTGCCGGCAGCAAAGCGGCCAGCACCTTGAGCATGATGAAGTTGACGGCGGTTTTTTCCGCCACTAGAGGTGAGTTCATGCCGTTCCTGATGCGAGCCTGTCTTTGCTCGCAATGACCATAGGGATAAACATCGGAGGCCGGTTCACGATGCGCCCTGCCCTTCATCGGATTTCTGCACCGCTGCGGCCTGCCCGGCGCTTTCCCTGGCGTGGGTTCGCCTTTCCTCGATTTCGTCTATTTTAGCCTGCGCTTCCGGCGGCAGGTCGTCCACGTTCTGCGGCGTCACGGCGGCCTTTTTGGCTTTGGCGCGATCGATCGCGGCCTGAATGGCTGCCTTTTTGGCCGCCGCTTCATCGCCGCTCCCTCCATCCGGACTCGCAGCGGCTTGCGCCGCCTTGGCCGCGTGCTTGGCGGCTTTTTCCTGTTTCTCGCGCTCCAGGCGAAACTCTCTGAACTCGTGGCGTTCGCGCGCCCGTTCGGAGGCTTTCCTGTCACGCTCCTGAGCATGGATTTCGCTCTTGGCAAAGCGATAGAACTGCACCAGCGGGATATGGCTGGGACATACGTAGTTGCAGCAGCCGCATTCGATGCAATCAAACAGCTGGTATTCCTGGGCCTTGGCGAAATTTTTCGCCTTGGCGAACCAGAACAGTTCCTGCGGTTGCAAGTCCGCGGGACAGGCCTGCGCGCAACGGGTGCAGCGGATGCAGGGCATGGCGCGCGGCGGCGGCGGAAAAAGCTCTGCCGAAGTGGCAATGATGCAGTTGGTCGCCTTCACCACCGGCACGCCCGGGTCCGTCAGGGGCAACCCCATCATCGGCCCCCCCATGAGGTAGCCGCTGGTATCCGCGCGAGGCTTGGCCACTTTGACCAGTTCGCCGACCGGCGTGCCGATCAGCACTTCATAGTTGCGCGGTTCCTCCATGTTGCCGGTCAGCGTCACGATGCGCGATATGACCGGTTCGCCGTGGTTTACCGCGCGATGGATGGTATAGGCCGTGGCGACGTTGAAGCATTGCACGCCGACCTGCGGCGCCAGCGCGCCACTCGGCACTTCCTTGCCGGTAAGCAGCTTGATCAATTGCTTGGCGCTGCCGCTGGGATAAAGCGTCGGCACCGTCACCACCTCGAATCCGCTTCCCTGGCAGGCCGCCTGCATCGCTGATATGGCCTCCGGCTTGTTGTCCTCGATGCCGATCAGCACTTCCCTGGCCGCCATGACATGCTGCATGATGGCAATGCCCTGCACCACTTCCGCCGCGCGTTCGCGCATCAGCATGTCGTCGCAGGTGATGTATGGCTCGCATTCGGCGGCATTGATCACCAGCGTTTCGAGGCCGCTGGCATCCAGTTTTATATGGCTGGGAAACACCGCCCCGCCGAGGCCCACGACGCCGGCGTCACGCAGGCGATTGCGCAGGTCGGCGGGGTCGATGGCGCGATAATCGATGGCCTGGCGCTCGATCCAGCGCTCCTCGCCATCTGGCTCAAGCACCACACTCACGTCCGGCAGGCCCGAGGGATGGGGGATCGGCTGCATTTCGATGGCCATGACACGGCCCGAGGCGGGCGCATGCACAGCCGCCGAAATGAAGCCCTCGGGTGCGCCAATCATTTGCCCCTTGAGTACGTGGTCGCCCACCGCCACCACCGGCCTGGCGGGGTTGCCGTTATGCTGGCGCAGCGGCACGACGAGGCGCGCCGGCAATGGCGCGGCGGCGATTCCCTGTCGCGTGGACTGGCTTTTGTGCTCGGGCGGATGGATGCCGCCATGGAAGGGGTGCAGCGTTCTCATGACGTCACCTCGACATCCTTCCTGGCATCATCGCTGATCGGATACACCGGGTAATTCCATTTCCAGCCGTTCAGCCCCTCTTCCACCGGCACCATGGTGATGCAGTCCACCGGACAGGGCGGCAAACACAGTTCGCAACCGGTACATTCCGAATCGAGGACGGTATGCACCTGCTTCGCCGCGCCGACAATGGCATCCACCGGGCAGGCCTGGAAACACAAGGTGCAGCCGATGCAAATCTGCTCGTCGATCAGTGCCACCTGCTTGGGCTTGGGCCGTGCCGCCTCGGCGGCGAGCGGTTGCGGCTCGACGCCCAGCAGGTCGGCCAGGCGCTTCATGACTGCCTCGCCGCCGGGCGCGCACAAATTGATCGCCGCCTTGCCGCTGGCGATCGCCTCGGCATAGGGTTTGCATCCGGGAAAGCCGCACTGCCCGCACTGGATCTGGGGCAGGATGGCATCGACTTTCTCCACCAGGGGGTTGCCTTCCACCTTGAACTTGAGAGAAGCAAAACCGAGCACCGCGCCCAATGCCACGGCCAGACCGATCATCACCAGAAGCGCGTTAAGCATAGGGAGCGTTATTTGACCAGTCCGGAAAAGCCCATGGAGGCGATGCTCATCAGCCCGGCGGTCACCATGGCGATGGCCGAACCCTTGAACGGCAAAGGCACGTCCGCGCCCTCCAGGCGCTCGCGCATGGCGGCGAACGTGGTCAACACCAGGGCAAAGCCGACCGCGCCGCCAAAACCGAAGAACAGGGACTGGATGAAATCATGATTTTCCTGCACGTTGAGGAGCGGAATCCCCAGCACCGCGCAGTTGGTGGTAATGAGCGGGAGGTAGATGCCGAGCACCTGGTACAGCACCGGGCTGGTCTTGTGGATGAACATTTCGGTGAACTGCACGATGCTGGCGATCACGATGATGAACGACAGCGTGCGCAGATAGGCAAGCTCGGAACCCAGCAGGTAATGGTTGACGAGATAGCTGGCACCGGAAGCCAGGGTAAGCACGAAAGTGGTGGCCATGCCCATTCCGATGGCCGCTTCAAGCTTCTTGGAAACACCCATGAAGGGACACAGGCCAAGAATTTTGGCAAGCACGATGTTGTTGACGAACACCGTGCCGATCAGGATAAGAAAATAGTTTTCCATGGGGTGTGTACAATACACTGGCTGGTAACGGCTGGATTATCATCCCCGCCATTGAATGATGCAACCATTAGGCCAGCACGGGCATTCTTCCCTGGCCGTCGCGCATGAATCCTGAACGTTACTTGGCTACTTGTTTTTCTCTCAGCTCGTCGAGTGTTTTGCAGTCGATGCACAGCGTGGCGGTTGGACGCGCCTCCAGGCGCTTCAGGCCGATTTCCACGCCACAGCTCTCGCAGTAGCCGTAGTCGCCGGATTCTATGTTGGCGAGGGTTTCATCAATTTTTTTGATCAGCTTGCGCTCGCGATCGCGATTGCGCAGTTCCAGCGCCATGTCCGATTCCTGGCTGGCGCGGTCGTTGGGGTCGGCGAACAGGGTCGCCTCGTCCTGCATGGTGTGCACGGTGCGGTCAATATCCTGGCTCAGCTCGGCTTTCCAGTCCTCAAGAATTTTGCGAAAATGCGCCTGTTGTTGCGGGTTCATATATTCCTCCCCCTCTTTCGGTTCATAAGGGGTGAACTGCTTGTTTATTTCAGCGGCCATGTACTTTCTTCTCTTCGGATTTACGCAAAAGCGCTTTAATAGCAGATAATTTTACTTACCGCAAGTTTGAACGATGCCATGAGGGAGACAAGCAATTGGCTTTACAGGCTTTAATTTTCGACGTGGACGGCACCCTGGCAGACACCGAGCGCGACGGCCACCGCATTGCTTTTAACCGCGCCTTCCGCGAATCCGGGCTGGACTGGAACTGGGATGTCGAGCTCTACGGAAAACTGCTGGCCGTCACGGGCGGCAAGGAGCGCATCCGCTATTATGTGGAAAAATTCAATACCGGCTATGCCAAGCCAGCCGATTTCGACAGGCTGGTCGCCGACCTGCACAAGACCAAGACCCGGCATTACACCGAACTGCTGGGCGGTGGACGCATCCCGGTGCGGCCCGGCATCCGGCGCCTGCTCGAAGAGGCGCGCGCAGCCGGCCTGCGCCTGGCCATCGCCACCACCACGACTGCGGAAAACGTCACCGCCCTGCTCAGATACAGCCTGGCGCCGGATGCGGAAAGCTGGTTCGAGGTCATCGCCGCCGGCGACATCGTGCCGGCCAAGAAACCCGCGCCGGACATTTATTTCTGGGCGCTGGAGCGGATGAACCTCGACCCGGCCGAGTGCCTGGCTTTCGAGGATTCGGAAAACGGGCTGAAATCGAGTCTGGGCGCAGGCATCAAGACGCTGGTCACGGTCAACGACTACACCGCCGACCATGCCTTCCCGGGTGCCCTGGCGGTGCTGAGCGACCTGGGCGAACCGGGTCAGGCCTGCCAGGTATTCAGCGGCGGCCTGAACGGCAAGGCTTATGTCGACGTGGCACTGCTGCGGCAGTGGCACGAAAGCGCATGATTTAAAAAACGATTTAACCACGGGGAGGATATTCGATGCGAATTCCCGGTTTTCCCCGTGTTCCCCGTGGTTAACAGCTTTTAAAGCCCTTTCACGAACGCCAGCACTTCCTCCGCGTGGCCCGGCACCTTTACGCCGCGCCACGCGCGGCGCAACGCACCGGCGGCGTCGAACACAAAAGTGCTGCGCTCGATGCCGCGTACCTGCTTGCCATACATGTTCTTCATTTTGATCACATCGAACAGCCCGCAAGCCTTTTCCTCGCCATCGCTCAGCAACTCGAACGGCAATGCCTGCCTGGCCTTGAAGTTCTCGTGCGATTTCAGGCTGTCGCGGGAAATGCCGTAAACCTCGCAGCCCGCCGCCTGGAACTGCGGGTATAAGTCACGAAACTGCTGCGCCTCGGTCGTGCATCCCGGCGTGGAATCCCTGGGGTAGAAATACAGCACGACTTTCCTGCCTTGCAGGGCGGAAAGTCGAAACGGCTTGTCGCCCGTGGCGGGCAGCTCAAAATCAGGAATCGGCTGGTTCATGGTTCATTCACTCCGCCAAAGGAAGAAATCGCGGCCCCTGCAAGGCGAGTTCGCCGGCGCGCCCCGGAACCTCTCCGAAGACAATCTCATGGCGCGGCAAGCTGCTCACGTCCACCCCGGCAAAATATTGCGCCAGCGAGACCAGTTGATAGCCTTGCTTGCGCCAGCCCGCGAGCAGTTCCTCGAACACGCCGGCCAGCTTCATGCCTTCCATTTCGGCGTGCAGGGTATAGACATGGCCGGTTGATGGCGGCGTTTCAGTCAATTCCAACAAATGGCGGGCAAGGTTTTCGACCGTCATGCCATCCACGCCGATCAATTCATCCAGGGTTGGCAGCGTCGTCGGCAATTGCGGGCAATGGATGATCTCGGCGCGACAGATCGGCATGAAGGGGCTGTTGCCGCGCGTATCCGAGCAATAGTCGAAGCCCAGCCGCTGCTCCTGGCGCAAGGCGTGCAAATTCATCTGCCAGCCCGCCGCGCCGTGAACTTTGGCGGGCGTGCCGAAAATATCCTCGAAACGTGCGCAGGCGCGTTGCATTTCCCGGGCTGTCCAGGCCGCATCCTGCCTTGCCACGTTGTCTTGCCAATAAACGTGGTCCCAGCAATGGATCCCCACCTCGAAGCCCGCGTCGCGCACCTGGCGCATGATGTCGCCGCAGCGCTTGCCGATATCGGGGCCAGGCAACAGGGTGCCGTACATCAGTGTCTTGAGGCCATAATGCTCGCGCACCGAAGTGCGCGACACCTTTTTCATGAAGCCGGGACGGAACACGCGCTTGATGGCGCGGCCGGTATGATCGGGGCCAAGGCTGAAGAGAAAGGTCGCCTGGGCTTCATGTTTTCGCAAAATATCGACCAGGCGCGGCACTCCTTCCCGCGTGCCGCGATAGGTATCAACATCGATCTTGAGCGCCAATTGCACCATTTCTAATGGTGCTTGCGCGCGGGGCCGCCCTTGAGTTTATACAGCGTGCCGCAATAGGGGCACAGCGCCTCGCCCTTCTCCTCCAGCGGCAGATATACGCGCGGATGACTGTTCCACAGCGACATGGCCGGGGTAGGACAATGCAGGGGCAAATCCTCGGCGGTCACTTCGATGTAGCGCCTGGTGTTGTCCGCCAGATTATCTTGCATGGATTCTCCTTCTTTTT
>Ga0315272_10001461_pt1 | contig 11757 bp, 10 predicted proteins | sample C3_middle_MG_FD_203918 | JGI IMG/M metagenome (GOLD analysis project Ga0315272, IMG submission 203918) | Sediment microbial communities from Yellowstone Lake, YNP, Wyoming, USA - C3_middle | ecosystem: Environmental > Aquatic > Freshwater > Lake > Sediment | place: USA: Wyoming | collected...
AACCCTCAACGCCCCCCCGGCATCATCCCCTTCATCCCCCGCATCATCCCTTTCATCCCACCCTTCGACATCATTTTCATCATTTTTTGCGCCTGCTCAAACTGGGTTAAGAGTTTGTTGATTTCCTGCACTTGTACGCCTGCACCCGCTGCGATGCGGCGTTTACGCGAGGCTTTCAGAATCTCGGGTTTGCGCCGCTCAAGCGGGGTCATGCTGTTGATAATGCCTTCGATGCGGTTGATGGATTTGTCGTCGGTGCCTGCGGGCATGCCCATTTGCCCGGCGCCGGGGAGTTTGTCCATGAGCGCCGACAGGCCGCCCATTTTGCGCATTTGCTGGATTTGCGACTTGAAGTCTTCGAGGTCGAAGTCCTTGCCTTTTTTGACCTTTTCGGCCAGCTTCATTGCTTCTTTGTGATCGACGGAGGCGTGCGCCTGTTCGATCAGCGATAGCACGTCGCCCATGCCGAGGATGCGCGAGGCCATGCGCTCGGGGTGGAAGGCTTCGAGGCCGGTGGGCTTTTCGCCGACGCCGATGAATTTGAGCGGTTTGCCGGTGATCTGGCGTACTGAAAGTGCCGCGCCGCCGCGCGAGTCGCCATCGAGTTTGGTCAGCACTACGCCGGTCAGCGGCAGCGCTTCGTTAAACGCGCGCGCCACGTTGATCGCGTCCTGGCCTTGCATGGCATCGACTACGAACAGGGTTTCGACCGGTTTGACGGCGGCGTGCAGGGCGCGGATTTCGGCCATCATCGCTTCGTCAACGGCGAGCCGTCCGGCGGTATCGACGATCAGCACGTCGTAGAATTGTTTGGAGGCGAAATCCTGCGCGGCACGGGCGATGGCCACCGGATCGCGCTCATTGCCTGCGTCAAAGAAGCTGACATCGAGCTGCTGGCCGAGCTGGCGCAATTGTTCGATAGCGGCGGGGCGGTACACGTCGCACGAGGCAAGCAGGGTTTTTTTCTTGCGGCCTTTCAACAGCAGCGCGAGCTTGCCGCTGGTCGTGGTTTTGCCGGAGCCTTGCAATCCCGCCATGAGGATGACGGCTGGCGGGGTGGCGGCCAGGTTGAGATCGGCGTTTGCGCCTCCCATCAGGCGCGTGAGTTCATCGTGAACAATTCCGATCAGCGCCTGGCCAGGCGACAGGCTGGTGAGCACTTCTTGCCCCAGCGCCTTGGTTTTGACTGCCTCGATAAAATCTTTGACAACGGGCAGTGCAACGTCGGCTTCGAGCAGGGCGAGGCGCACCTGGCGCAGCGTGTCCTGCACATTGGCTTCGGTGATGCGCGCCTGGCCGCGCAGGGTTTTGACGACGCCGGCAAGACGGTTACTGAGGTTATCTAACATGGTGTCCTTGTTGCGGCGCGAGGCCGCGTGGATAATGGTTAATCAATATCAAACGCTATTTTAACGAATGTCACCTTATCTGCTGCTTTCCTTATGCGCGAGTGCTTTGTACGGGTTGATCGCCTGGCGCATGTTTCGCGCTACCACGCCGCCGCCGGTCTGGCAGCAAATCCTGCTATCGCTGGTTTTGCTGCTGCACGGCGCGCTAGTCTATGAATCGGTGCTGGGCCACGGTGTCATTACGCTCGGGTTCGGGAACGCGCTATCGACGATACTCTGGTTGACCGCATGCATTTACTGGGTGACTAGCCAGCGTACGCCGCTGTTCAGGATTCAGGCTTGGGTGACGGGCCTTGCCGCCATCGCGGTGTTGTTGCCGCTGGTGTTTCCCAATGCACATGCGATCCCCAATTCCGGAGCGCTCGAACTGCGCGCGCATCTGGTCGTGTCGCTGCTGGCCTATAGCCTGTTTGCGATTGCGGCGCTGCACGCGGTGTTGATGACGACGCTGGAGAAAAAATTGCATCGCGGAACCGTGTTGAGCGGAGGCGCGCCGCCCTTGCTGACGCTGGAAGCGGTGTTGTTCAAGACACTGGCGGTGGGCTTTGTATTGCTGACCTTGACGGTGTTCAGCGGCATCATGTTTTCGGAAGCGCTATTTGGGAAACCCCTGCAATTCACCAACAAAATTGTGTTTGCCATCTTGTCGTGGGCCGTGTTTGGCGGTTTGCTGCTGGGCCGCTATTTCCGTGGCTGGCGAGGGCGCATTGCACTGCATTGGACATTGACGGGCTTTGTGCTGCTGGTGCTGGCGTATGTCGGTACGCAGTTTGTTCTGGAAGTGTTGTTGCACCGGTGAGGATAGCGCTTGGATAATGTTTCTACGGGCGCGCTGTTTGGCGTGCTCGTTGTGCTGTTGCTGGCATCGGGGTTTTTCTCTGCGTCGGAAACCGCGATGATGGCGATCAATCGTTATCGCCTGCGCCATGCGGCAAGCAAGGGCGTGCGCGGTGCCGAGCGCACCCTGAGTCTGCTCGCTCAAACCGATAAGTTGCTCGGCGTAATCCTGCTGGGTAACAATCTGATCAATGCGGCTTCCGCTACCCTGTCTACCGTGATTGCCATCCGTTTGTTCGGCGATGGCGAGATCGTGCTGTTTATCGTCACGCTTTTGCTGACTTTTCTGATCCTGGTGTTTAGCGAGGTAACGCCCAAAGTGGTGGGTGCATCCTATCCGGAACAGGTTGCTTATCCCGCGAGCTTCTTGCTGGGGCCGCTATTGAAGCTGGCGTACCCGGTGGTCTGGTTCGTCAATCTGTTTGTGCAGAGTATATTGCGCCTGTTGCGCCTCAAACATCCCGACACTGAACAGGGCAATATGCTGGGACTGGAAGAATTGCGTACCGTGGTTCTGGAGTCGGCCAAAATTCTGCCGCGCGAACATCGCCGCATTTTGCTCAATCTGCTTGAGCTTGAAGACATTACGGTTGATGACGTGATGACGCCTCGCAGCCAGATCGAAGCACTGGATTTGACCGATGAGCCCGCGCGTTTGCGCCAGCAGATTTCGACCAGCTACCACACGCGACTACTGGTACACGACGGTTCACACGACAAGCTTGTCGGGGTTTTACATGTGCGGCGCGTGCTGCACATCCTGACCGAAGGTGAAATCGATTTGCCGATGCTGCGTGAGAGCCTGGAAGATGCCTATTTTGTCCCTGCGGGCACGCCGCTGTTCACACAGTTGCGCAATTTTCAGAGCAACCAGCAGCGGCTGGCGCTGGTGGTGGACGAGTACGGCGAACTTCAGGGCCTGGTGACGCTGGAAGACCTGCTTGAGGAGATGGTCGGGGAATTTACTACCCAGGCACCTGCGAATATGGGGTATTTGCGCCAGGATACGGATGGCAGTTGGCTGGTCGAAGGCGCCACGCTGGTGCGCCACCTCAATCGCAAACTCGGACTAAGTTTGCCACTGGACGGCCCTAAAACCCTGAATGGCCTGCTGCTGGAATACCTGGAAGATATCCCGGAAGCCGGGGTCAGCCTCAAGATTGAGGATATCCCGATCGAAATTGTTCAGACGCAGGATCGTGCGGTTAAAATTGCCCGCATCCATGTGCCGGTGCCCGTACCGAACGAAGCCGGGGGTCGCCCCGCAGGCGAAAACTCAACTTCGGGGAAAAATCACCGTAATACCCTTTAGTTTGTTCCCTCGTTTTTTATTGTGACCCGATATTGTTATGGCTGCTGTCTCCGATACGCTTAATCTGACTGGCCTGGCGCGTGCCATGGTCAACCACGACTGGTTGACGGAGGTAGAGGCCGATTCCGTGTGGAAGCACGCCAGTGAAGCGGGCGTGTCATTCGTTTCCGAACTGGTTAAATCCAAGCGTTTCAAAGCGGACCAGATCGCAGAGTTTGCCAGCGTGTCGTTCGGTTTTCCCTATCTGGATCTGGACGCGATGGATGTGGCGAATCTGCCGCCGCATTTGCTGGATCAAAAACTGGTGCAAAAGCGCCGCGTCATCGCGCTGTTTCTGCGCGGCAACAAGCTATACGTAGCAACATCGGACCCCACCAACCTGCAAGCGCTGGATGAGGTCAAGTTTCAGACCGGCCAGGCGGTCGAGCCGGTGGTGGTGGAAGACGACAAGCTGGGCAAACTGATTGAGCAGTCTGGCCAGGCATCGGACGATACGATGGCGGTGCTGAATGCAGAAGATCTCAACCTTGATTTTATCGATGAGGAAGCGGCCTCTGCTCAGCAGGACAATGCCGGCGGCATTGATATCGACGATGCGCCGGTGGTGCGTTATCTGCAGAAAATCATGCTGGACGCGATCAATGTGGGCGCGTCGGATATCCACTTTGAGCCTTACGAAAAATTTTACCGCATTCGTTATCGCCGCGATGGCGTGCTGTACGAAGTAGCGAAGCCGCCGATGACGATCAAAGACAAGGTCGCTTCGCGGATCAAGGTGTTGTCGCGGCTTGATATTTCGGAAAAACGCGTGCCGCAGGACGGGCGAATGAAAATGGTGCTGTCGAAGACGCGCGCCATTGATTTCCGGGTGAGTACTTTGCCTACCCTGTATGGCGAAAAAATCGTCATGCGTATTCTCGATCCGACCAGTGCGCAACTTGGCGTGGATGCGCTGGGCTACGAGCCCTGGCAAAAAGAGCTTTTACTGGCGGCGGTGCAACGGCCTTATGGCATGGTGCTGGTGACCGGGCCGACCGGTTCGGGCAAAACCGTTTCGCTCTACACGTGTCTGAATATTCTGAATGAGCCCGGCGTGAATATTTCGACGGCTGAAGACCCGGCGGAAATCCAGCTCCCTGGCGTTAATCAGGTCAACGTCAACGACCGGGCGGGTCTCACATTCTCAGTCGCGCTGAAGTCTTTTTTGCGGCAGGATCCGGATGTCATCATGGTCGGGGAGATTCGCGATCTTGAAACTGCGGATATTGCGATCAAGGCGGCGCAGACCGGCCACATGGTGCTGTCAACGCTGCATACCAACGATGCGCCTGGTACGCTGACCCGCCTGCTGAATATGGGGGTTGCGCCATTTAACGTGGCCTCGTCAATTATTCTGATTACCGCCCAGCGGCTTGCACGCAAGCTGTGTTCCTGCAAAAAAACCGTGGACATCCCGAGGGAAGCCTTGTTACAGGCAGGCTTTACCGAAGAAGATCTGGACGGAAGCTGGCAGCCTTATCACCCGGTCGGTTGTGATATATGCCAGGGCAGCGGTTATAAGGGCCGGGTCGGTATTTACCAGGTGATGCCGATTACCGATGAGATGACTCGCATCATCCTGAAAAACGGAACCTCGACCGACATCGCCGACCAGGCGCGCCGTGAAGGCGTGAAAGACTTGCGTCAGGCGGGCTTGTTGAAAGTGAAATCAGGCCAGACCTCGCTGGAAGAGGTTGAGGCTGTCACCAATATCTGATGAAGGGTTAAACATGGCTACGGCGGCAAAAGCGATCAAGGAAATGGCCTTCCAGTGGGAGGGCATGAACAAGCAGGGCAAAAAAGTCAAAGGCCAGATGATGGCCGGCGGCGAAGCCGTGGTGAACTCGCAGTTGCGGCGGCAGGGTATTACTGTCACCAAGGTCAAAAAACAGAGCACGCTGTTTGCGGGCACCAAACGCATCACACCCAAAGATGTGACGTTGTTCACACGCCAGCTTGCAACCATGATGAAAGCGGGCGTGCCGCTGTTGCAGTCGTTTGAAATTGTCGCGCGCGGACATTCCAATCCCTCGATGCAGCGCCTGCTGCTGGAAATCAAGGCGGATATTGAAAAGGGTTCCAGCCTGACCCAGGCGTTTTCGCGGCATCCTTTATATTTTGATGCCCTGTTCTGTAACCTGGTGGGGGCGGGCGAGGCGGCAGGTATTCTGGAAACCGTATTGGAGCGCCTGGCAATCTACAAAGAAAAGATTCTGGCCATTAAAGGCAAGATCAAATCGGCGCTGTTTTACCCGGTTTCGATCATTGTCGTGGCTTTCATCATTACCGCCGTCATCATGATTTTCGTTATTCCGGCGTTCAAGGAATTGTTTAGCAGCTTTGGCGCGGATTTGCCTGCGCCAACGCTGATCGTGATGGCCATGTCTGATTTCTTCGTAAAATACTGGTGGGCCATATTCGGTGTGATTGGCGGCGGCATTTACGCGCTGCTGGAAGCCTGGAAACGCTCACGCAAGGTACAGATGTTCATGGATCGGGTGATGCTGAAGCTGCCGATTTTTGGCGCGGTAATCGAGAAAGCAACCATCGCCCGCTGGACACGAACCCTGTCCACCATGTTTGCCGCAGGCGTGCCGCTGGTCGAGGCGCTCGATTCAGTGGGCGGTGCATCCGGCAACCAGGTGTTTGCCGAGGCGACCAGCAAGATCAAGGCCGAAGTGGCGACGGGTACATCGTTGACTGTCGCGATGCAAAATACGGAACGCTTCCCCAATATGGTGCTGCAAATGGCGTCGATCGGCGAAGAGTCGGGCTCTCTTGACTCCATGCTGGGCAAGGTTGCAGACTTTTACGAGGCCGAAGTGGATGATGCGGTCGCTGCGCTGTCGAGTTTGATGGAGCCGATCATTATGGTGGTTCTGGGCGTGTTGATCGGCGGCATGGTGATCGCAATGTACCTGCCAATTTTCAAAATGGGCAGCGTGGTTTGATGGTCGAATTGCTGCAAGGCCAGCCGCTGGCGTGGGTCGGTCTGGCATCATTGTTGGGCTTGCTGGTCGGCAGTTTTCTGAATGTGGTTGTTTACCGGCTGCCCAAAATGATGGAAGCCGAATGGGCGGATCAATGTGCCGAACTGAACGGTTCGGTTATGACGCCGCAAGCCCGCTACAACCTTTGGGCACCGCGCTCGGCCTGCCCAAGTTGCAAACATCAGATCACCGCGCTTGAAAATATTCCTGTGCTGTCATGGTTGGTACTGCGCGGAAAATGCTCAGTATGCAAGACGGCAATCAGCCCACGTTACGCAGTTGTCGAGTTGCTTACCGCCGTGTTGTCGGGCGCGGTCGCATGGAAATTCGGGTGGTCATGGCAAGCGGCAGGCGGACTGTTTTTTGTCTGGGCGCTGATTGCACTGGCATTTATTGATTTCGATACCACCTTGCTGCCGGACAGTATTACCCTGCCGTTGCTCTGGCTGGGCCTGCTGTTCAATCTGAACGGGCACTTCGCCCCGCTGCCGGTCGCTGTCACTGGCGCCATCGCGGGTTATCTCATCTTGTGGTCAATCTACTGGCTGTTCAAACTGGCGACGGGGAAAGAGGGCATGGGGTATGGCGATTTCAAGCTGCTGGCAGCCATTGGTGCCTGGCTGGGCTGGGAGTTGTTGCCGGTCACGATCCTGCTTTCCTCGCTGGTGGGTGCCTTGATTGGTATTGGCATGATTGTTCTGGTCAAGCATGACCGGCGGGTTCCTATTCCTTTTGGCCCCTATCTTGCGGGCGGCGGCCTGGTCGCGCTGTTTTTTGGCAGCGATCTTTCGCACGCCTATCTCGCTCAATTCTGATGTTACGTGTTGGCCTGACCGGGGGCATCGGTTGCGGCAAATCTGCGGTAGCTGATTGTTTTTCCGGTCTGGGTGTTGCGGTCATCGATACCGATGTCATTGCGCATCAATTGACGTTGCCTGGCGGGGCGGCACTACCGGCGATACAGGCTGTTTTCGGCGATGGGGTGCTGCAAGCCAGTGGCGCGCTGGATCGCGCCGCAATGCGCCGCCTGATATTTCCCAATACCGATGCGCGCAATAAACTTGAAGCGATCCTGCATCCCCTGATCTATCGCCGCGTGCGTGAACAATTACAGTTACCCGGTGACGCACCCTACGTTCTGATTGTGATTCCGCTGCTGGTAGAAAAAGCGCATTACCAGGATTTGATCGATCGCATTCTGGTTGTGGATTGTCTGGAGTCACAGCAAATTGCCCGTGTGGCTGCACGCAGCAGCCTGCGCCCTGAAGAAACGACGGCCATCATGGCGGCACAGGCCAGTCGCATGGATCGGCTGGCCGCTGCCGATGATGTGCTGAATAATCAGGGTGATTGGGCTGGCTTGCAGCAGCAGATCTCACTGCTGCACCGGAAATATCTGGAAATATCCGCTATTGATCCGGCCATTAAACCGTTTTCAGATTGAATGGTGGTTTGTCCGCTGCGGTAGTGCTGCCAGATTCCCGTGCGGCCGGATCAATAGCCAATTTAAACAGGCGCTTATTGAGACGGCTCTCCGCCGTCAATCGAAGGTGGGTTGGCTGTGTTTGCCGCTTTGTTCAAACTGTTCAGTGACCGTCTCAATAAACAGCTTTGAGTTTCGCGCTTAATTGGCGAAAATCAAGCGATTCAACGACGATACAATTGCGTGATTCATTACGAATATCCCTTGAACGAACGAATTCGAACCCTGCTTCGACTGGAGGATTTGTTCGAACGATTCGATGCGTATGCCGCAGCGCCGTCCCCGCATTCTCATCAGGCAGCCTTGCTTTGCCTGTTTGAAATTGCCGAAGTGACTTCCCGCACCGATCTCAAATCGGATTTGCTGCAAGAGCTTGATCGCCAGAAAGTTGCATTGAGCGCGTTGCGCGGCAATCCGCAGGTGCAAGACGGGATGCTGGAAGGCGTGCTGACGGTGATCGAAAACGCCTTCCAGGGCATTTATCGAATGTCCGGGAAGGTTTGGCAGCATGTGCGCGAAGACGAATGGCTGATGGCGATCAAACAGCGCGCCACCATACCTGGCGGTTTATGTGAGTTTGATTTGCCGCGTTACCACTACTGGCTGCACAAACCGGCTGACGAGCGTACGCAGCAGTTACAGCTATGGTTGGAGCCGTTTGTTCTAATCCGCAAGGCCGTCAATATTATCCTGCGATTGCTGCGGGAAAGCGGGCGGGCTGAACAGCAAAGTGCGCCGGGCGGGGTCTACCAGAAAATGCAGGAGAACCGAAACCCGCTGTTGATCCGCGTGTCTCTGGCGGATGACTTGCCCTGTGTGCCGGAAATATCCGCCAATAAGTACGCGCTGAATATCCGCTTTGTCTACGCCGGGTTTGGTCAGGCGCGTGCCTGTGCAGATCAGGCAATCGATTTTGAACTCAGTTTTTTTACGCTATGAAAACACCCCAGCCAACAGGCAAGACAGTCACTTGCCCGACGTGCAGCAAAGCTGCCGTATGGTCGCCTGAAAATCGCTGGCGGCCATTTTGCAGTGAACGCTGCAAGCTGATTGATCTGGGGCAGTGGGCGATGGAGAAATACCGGGTTCCAGTGAGCGAAGCTGATCCTGAGCAGAATCCGCCATCAGACTGATTATTTGCTGTAGGTCTTGACCCCGGCAGATGTGCCCAACAGCAATACATCCGCGCCGCGCCGCGCGAACAGGCCGTTCGTGACTACGCCGACCAGTTCGTTGATCGCACCTTCAAGCGATACCGGGTCGAGTATCGACAGGCCGTACACATCCAGAATCACATTGCCGTTGTCGGTGGTGAAGCCCTCGCGCAGGCGCGGTTGCCCACCCAGCTTGACGAGTTCTCTCGCAACGTACGAGCGCGCCATCGGGATGACTTCTACCGGCAACGGAAACTGGCCAAGCACGCCAACCAGCTTGCTTTCGTCGGCGATGCAGATGAATTTTTTGCTGCACGCAGCGACAATTTTTTCTCGCGTCAGCGCGCCGCCGCCGCCTTTTATCATGGCGTAATGTTCAGTGATTTCGTCTGCACCGTCCACGTAGATTTCCAGTTCACCAACGCTGTTCAGATCCAGCACCTGAATGCCGTGGCTTTTCAGGCGGGCGGCAGTGGCATCGGAACTGGCGACCGCGCCGTCGATGCGGCCTTTGACGCTGGCCAGCGCGTCGATAAAGTAATTGGCGGTGGAACCCGTGCCCACACCAATAATTCCGTTCTTCGCATAGTCCACGGCGGCGCGCGCCACCGCTTGTTTCATTTCATCTTGAGTCATGATTTTTTACGTCGTATTAGAATTAGAGCCGTAAGATAGCGGCAAAGCCGGATTTTCACAAACCCTCTCGTATAGTTTTTATGACCACCCAGCCCGACGATTATCTCGAACGAATTCTGACTTCCAGCGTGTACGACGTGGCGATCGAATCGCCGCTTGATGTCGCGGGCAATCTTTCGCGCCGCCTGAACAACCAGGTGCTGTTGAAACGCGAAGACCTGCAGCCGGTGTTTTCCTTCAAGTGCCGTGGCGCGTATAACAAAATGGCCACGCTCACACCAGCGCAGCTTCAGCGTGGCGTGGTCGCGGCATCAGCGGGCAATCACGCACAGGGTGTGGCGCTGGCGGCGCAAAAACTAGGTACGCAAGCAACCATCGTAATGCCGGCCACCACGCCTAAAATCAAGGTGGATGCCGTACTTGGACGCGGTGCGCAGGTGGTGCTGTTCGGCGATTCCTACGACGAAGCCTATGAACACGCGCTAACTTTATCCAAAGCTGCACATGCCACTTTTGTCCATCCATATGACGACCCCGACGTGATTGCCGGGCAGGGTACGGTTGCAATGGAATTGTTGCGCCAGCATCCGGGGCCGATTCATTCGGTGTATGTACCGGTTGGCGGCGGCGGCCTGATTGCGGGCATGGCGGCCTATATCACACGGCTGCGTCCCGAGATCAAAGTAATCGGCGTAGAACCCGAAGATGCCGATGCCATGGCGCAGTCGCTGAGCCAGGGAAAACGCATCAAGCTTGCCCATGTCGGTATTTTTGCTGACGGCGTGGCGGTCAAGCGCGTCGGCAAGGAAACATTCAGGCTGGTGCAGCAATACGTGGATGAAATTATCCGGGTGGATAACGATGCGATCTGCGCGGCGATCAAGGATGTGTTTGAGGATACGCGTTCCATTCTGGAACCCGCTGGCGCTTTGTCCATTGCCGGTCTGAAAGCGGTAGTCGCACGCGACAAGCTCAAGAACAAAACTCTGGTCGCGGTCGCGAGCGGGGCGAATATGAATTTTGACCGTTTGCGCTACATTGCCGAGCGCGCAGAACTGGGCGAAAAACGCGAAACGATATTAGCGGTGACGATCCCGGAAACACCGGGCAGCTTCAAGATATTTTGCAGTCTTTTGGGCGCGCGCAACATTACCGAATTTAACTACCGCTACGCCGATCCCAAGGCCGCCCGCGTGTTTGTGGGCTTGTCTGTTCACGGTAAAGGCGAAGGCGCGCACGTAGTCGAATTGTTGCAGCGGCACGGGCTGGAGGCTGTTGATCTGACTGACAATGAAATGGCCAAATTGCATATCCGGCATCTGGTTGGTGGCCGCGCGCCTGACGCGAAAAACGAGTTGTTATACCGCTTTGAATTCCCCGAGCGTCCGGGCGCCTTGATGCGCTTTCTGGAAAGCATGAGTCAGGGCTGGAATATCAGCCTGTTTCACTACCGCAATCACGGCGCGGACTATGGCCGTATCCTGGTTGGCATTCAGGTGCCAACAAAAGAAAAACCCAGCTTCCAGAAGTTTCTGGAAGGGCTGGGTTATCGCTACTGGGATGAGACACGCAATCCGGCGTACACGCTCTTTTTGGCTTGAGCGGGGGGCTTCGGGATGGGCACTCGTAAATTCCATCACCTGTGACCAGGGTCACGTTGGCCTATTGCCATCCGGACAACTTGCGGCGGTTTGATATTCCGATACGGTCGCGCGTGAGTTTGATGCACGCGGCGGCCTCCAGTTTTTTCAGCGTACGGCTGACCGCTTCACGGCTGGCACCGATTTGCCCTGCCAATGCTTGGTGCGTGGTGTTCATGCAGCCTCCGTCCGCGTGCAATAACAGTGCGGCGATACGTTGTATCAGCGACTGGAAGGCCACATCTTCCAAACGTTGC
>Ga0315272_10001462_pt1 | contig 11756 bp, 8 predicted proteins | sample C3_middle_MG_FD_203918 | JGI IMG/M metagenome (GOLD analysis project Ga0315272, IMG submission 203918) | Sediment microbial communities from Yellowstone Lake, YNP, Wyoming, USA - C3_middle | ecosystem: Environmental > Aquatic > Freshwater > Lake > Sediment | place: USA: Wyoming | collected...
GGAGGGGCGATAGAGCTTATCGTCAGGCATGTGGCGAGCCTTCCATGATCTTCAGCATTCTCGATGCACTCCGCGGCCGGACATCATTTGCCAATTGGCCATGAACGAGCCGTCAACTCCAGGAGCAAGCACTCTGGCGCGTCTGCCCGGTTGCAGCCGTGCGCCCGAGGTGTGAGTTACAGAGTCACGAGGACTCCAGGGCGGTGTGCGGCTTCACGCCGGACCGCTTTTGCGCACGGCGCGGTTGATTGTGGCGCCGCCTGCACGGAAAGGCTGGGCAGGACCGCGCGAGGCCGCCCCCTGATCTCCCGTGCGCTGCGAGTGCATGGCCGCTTGACGCCCGAGCCTGTCCGCCTCGGATTCGAGCGCGTGATCCTGCACAACGGCGACTCCGGAGCCGAACGGGTTTGCGACGCGACCGGCGCGTTGCTGGACCACGTGAGCCAGCTCGTGCCCCAGCAGATATTGGCCGTTCGGTGTGTGCGGACTGTATTGCCCGGGCGCGAAGTGGATTTGGGAGCCCCAGGTGAAGGCCACCGCACCGATGGCAGCCGCCTCCGCACCGACATGAATTCGAACGTCGGAGAAATCGACGCCGAAAGCACCCTCCATTTTGGATTTCACGTCGCGAGGGAGAGGCCATCCCCCCGCCTTCTGCTGGAGGGTGACGGGAAACGCGTCGACGCCCGGCCTGAGTTGAATCGCGGCCTTTCGCTGCGCCACCTTGCCCGCCGTGCTGACCGGCCCGCGCGCGGCGGAAAAGTAAGCTTGAACCGCGATGTTGCGCCGCACAACCTGCTGCGGCGGTGAGAGGACACGCGTGTCATTCCGCATCTTGAACACCTCTGCCCGGCGCAACCACCCCAGGTTCCGTTGCGCCGAAGAATTTCGAACCGCCTCCGTCCGGACCGGCATCCTTTCCCGCGCTTCAGACGGGAAGCCGCGACCGTCTCTCTTTGTGCTTTCCTTGCAGGATCTCCTGATACGAATAGAAATGATCCATCGGTAGCGCAGCCTGTTCGGCGTGGTCGGCGTCCGGACGGTAGTTGCCCGAGCCGTTGCTCCACCAATCCAGGCGGCCATTGTCAAAGTGGACTTCTCCGGCATACAGAACGGGGCTGCCGTTGGCCAGCACCGGATGGCGGAGCGTCGGATGCACGAGCATGTCCCCGTTCACCATGCGCACGAAAATGTACTTTGAGTTGGCCACGAGCCGTCCATGTGATTTCGGCCGGTTCAGGCGGAATTGGTCGAAGAACTGTTCCATTTTGAATATTTCGTCCCGGTCAACCGGCACGGCCGCCGAGGCATTCAAGTTCGGATAGATTTTCGGCTGGCCCCGCATCATCTTGGGCTGGACAACCGATTGTCGTCCCAATGGGAGAGCGCGGATGACTCCAGCCCGCGCAACGGCTGGAATGCCTGGGCGCGGCGGGACTCCGGCATGCGCCGCCACAAATGGAGAGACAGCCGGCATGCGGCCCGGCGCAGGCTGAGTGATCCACCACGGTGCCTTGGAATCAGCGTCCATAAGCATGGCTCATAAGACCGGCTGAGTGCCGGCCAGCGGAGTCCACCGTTTCCACTCCCCTTCCCGCTGCATGCTCGTCATCACCAGTTCGGTGAATGAATTGACGGAGGCATACAGCGCGAAGAACCGGTTGAGAACGGCACCAAACAGGAAGGCGCCGTTGCCAACGTATCGATCTTCGTCGAAACGAAGAGTAATCTCAGTGCCCTGACAGAAACCGCGACGGCCGGCGTTGCCGGCTCGCCGCACCACCCGGCGGGAGGACATCCCGCGGACTCCCTCCACTTGTTGCTGCGCTGCCGGCGATTCGGAGAAGCAATACAGGCGCAAGATCTCACGCAGCGCCGCCAGCCCTTCCTCCTCACCAGCCAGAGACAGGTAATTCAACGAGAGACTGGAGATCAGCGCCCACAGTGTCGCCCCGCCTTGAGGAGGATAGGTCGAATACGTGGGCTTGTCGAGACACGAAATACCGGCCACCGGAGCAGCCTCCTCAAGTTGGAGCCGGGCTCCGGAGCCGAGGTGCGTCGCGAGGTCGCGGTTCGTGCAAAGCATGTGGGCGTAGACGGTCTGCATCGGCGGTTGAGCCGGATTGAAGTCGAGATCCAGAAAGGCAAGCCGCACTTCAGTTCCCGGCAGGTCCGCCTGGGAGGGGGCTATCCGGCGCGCCATCCAGAACGCCCGTTGTTCCCGCCCGTCAAGCTGGTGCCGGAAGGAAAAAAAAGGATCTAACTCAGCCGCGCGTTCAAGAGGATTGGAGGATGCCGAGACCGAAATGATGGAGTGAACTTCGTGTGTCCTCTCGCGGCGAATATCGGGTACCAGGCGGTAGTCCGTCTGCGTCTCGTCGAGCCGGATCGGTTCGGACGTCTTCCGAAACAGGTTGATGATCGGCGTGCAGCCGAGACGGAACGTGTTGCGATCCACGGAGTGCTTCACGCGTGGCTGCTCTCGCAGCAGGATGAGAATATCCAGTGTCTGCTCGGAGCGGTGCGACGACAGATTGCACAGATCGAAGAAGTGAAACTTCTGCGGAAAGGCGAAGTACTCCTGCAGGAGCCTGTAGGCCGGCAGCGCATGTTGGGGATAGGGCAACACGTCTTCGTCGGCCGCGAACCCGACAGGCCGGATCGAGTCTGGCGGCAGATAGACCGGCGCTCCCGACTCCGGCAGCGCAACGACCCCATGGACGTGGGCGAACAGAAGTTCGTAGATGGAGTTCACGAGCGCCGAGTCGCCTGATACATGGAATCGAAGCGTGTCCACTTCCGACTCGGCGAGCGCGGCGCCGCGCGCCGCAAGCTTCAGACGCAGCACGGTAGTAACCTGCGACTCGCGATCGAGAAAGCCGAATTGAGCAGGGGACTCGAACCACGCCCCAAGCACCTCGAAGGGCCACAGCGTCACCGGATAACACGTTCGGAAGCGGCAGGTGAGACCTTCTCCCGTGTGCGTAAAGATCGGTGTTCCCTTGGGGATCAAATGCCCCGTCGTAATTTTGCCCCGCGACGGATCTACGTTGAACTGCGCGATGGCCATCGGCGGCACGGGATTAACGAGATGCGGATAAAGAACACCGAGCAGTGACGCCGAAATCTGAGGGAAGTCCGCCTCGATCTGGCGTTGAATGCGAGCTGTCAGAAATGCAAACGACTCGATCAGGCGCTCGACGTGCGGGTCGGCCGAGTGCTCGCCCGACAGTTCAAGACGAGCCGCGATTTTCGGATACCGCTCGGCAAAGGCGCTGCCCATGCGGCGGAGATAGGTCAGCTCGCTGCTGTAATAGCGCAGCAGTTCGTCCTGTTCCTTAACTCCCATTCGATGGCGCCTCCGGCGACGCAACCTCCGCCGAGCCCGTGCTGCTGATCGAGAGCGGAAATGAAACCGGCTCGGCGATCATCTCCACGACCAGCATGGCCTCGAGCCGGCCCACGATGGCGCGCGGATTCGCAGGATTTGCCTCCATACTCACGCGAACGTCACGCAGTCGAGGTTCGAAGGCCGCAACCTTTGTGGCGATGGCTTCGCCGACGAGTTCGCGGTCCTGCCCGCTGGCCGGGCTCAGCCAGGTGAATCCCGGTATGCCGTAGTCGAGGATCGTGCCAGTGCGCGCGGAGTTCATCGGGCTGCGAGTGTTCAGGAGCCAGGACAGCTCCCGCCGTACGGACTCTCGTAAAGCCGCGCGATTGAGCACTCGCGCGGGTTCCGGCTCGGACGTATTTTCCGGATCTAGATCCGTGAGGCGCTCGAACAGGGGTGTTCGAGCGCCGCGGATTGGTCGTGGTTCACGCATTCGCTACGCGTTCTTGTTGGTTGACAGATCCCAGACGCAACTGTCGTTGCCGCTGGTGCCGGCCTCTTCCTTCTGCTGGTTGTAGGTCCAGGTCATCTTTGTGTAATTGAAGGTGACGGTCTCCTGCGGTTTCCCGCCCCCGCCGCCTCCCACCGACACCGATGAGATCAGGGCATTCGTCATCACGTATGTGAAGTACTTGACGACTGCCCCATTGTCGTTCTGGCCGACGGTCACAGTGACGCTGGCGATTGGCTTCGCCTGGTTGCAGTAGTCGATCAGCTTGCAGGTCGCCAGATCGACGTACTTCGTCACCGTAAAGTCCTGGTGGTTGGGCTTGCCCGATGTGCGTTTTGTGTTGCTCTGATCGCCGGTGATCTGCTGCGCCACCCCGTGGCTGTAGGAGAGCAACTCGATCTTGCCAGCGTAGTCGGTCAGCAGGCTCTCGCCGGCGATGTCACTTCCACAATCTAGAATCAAAACATCCATAATTCATCTCCTCGTGGATCTCAAGCTAACGGCGGCAATGGTCACAACCGGCCTGTTGTCAGGCCGCCGGCGGCGGCAGTTCGGCCACAAGGCGAATGGATACGGTGAGTTCATCCAATTGGAAGTGAGGCTTGAGGTAAACCACTGCCGTGTAACAGCCCGGCCGTCCCGCCAGGTCGAACACGTCGACGCGCGCCTCGCGCAACGGGAATGCTGCCTTCACGCTCTGAGAGGCGGCATCGTTTAGCAGCACATAGCTGGAGATCCACCTGTTGAGATAGGTGGCGACGTTGTCGCGGGTCATGAAGCTGCCGATCTTGTCCCGCATGATCACTTTGATGTAGTGAGCGAAGCGCGAGGCCGCGAGAACGTATGGCAGCATGCTCGAGATACGCGAATTGGCATTCGCCTCATTCGTGTCATAGAGCTTCGGCTTGTTGGCAGTCTGACCACCGAAGAAGGCAGCGTAGTCCGTACCCTTACAGTGGCAAAGCGCGATGAAGCCGAGGTCGTTCATCTCTTTCTCCCGGCGGTCCGTGATGGCAATCTCCGTCGGGGATTTGAGCGCGATGTCGCCTTCGTCGGTCTTGAATGTATGGGTCGGCAGCCCTTCCACTAGGCCTCCGCCTTCCACTCCGCGGATGGCGGCGCACCAACGGTACATAGCAAAGGCGTTGGTGATACGCTGGGCCAGAGTATAAGCGCCGTTGCCCCAAAGATATTTGGCATGGTCCTTGCCGTCCACGTCCTCTTTGAAGTCAAAACCTTCTACGGGGATGGTGTCCGGTCCATACGGCAAACGCTGGAGAACATGCGGCAGAACCAGGGCGACATAGCGGGAATCTTCGGAATTCCTGAACGAAGTCCACTTGATCAACTCAAGCGACTCAAAGCCCTTGGCCAGATCCCGCGGAACACCCATCTCCGTAAAGCTGTCCCAGTCGAAGAGTTTCGGACTGGCCATGGCAATGAAGGGGGCGTGCGCCGCGGCAGCTATATTCGACATCTTTTCCAGAATGGAGATGTCCTGGGGGTGCCGGCCAAACTCCTGATCGCCCACGAGGCAACTGAAAGGGTACCCGCCGAATGTGCCGTAGGCCTCTTCATAGATTCGTTTGAACATCACACTCTGGTCGAATTCGGTGGCCTTTTCCATGTCCACGCGTAACTCGTCTTTCGTGAGATTGAACAGACGAAGCTTGAGCATCGTCCCGGTTTCGGTGTTCATCACGAGGTAGTTCAGCCCTCTCCAACTCGCTTCGAGCTTTTGGAACTCGGGGTGATGGAGGACCTCGTTCAACTGGTCCGTGATCAGCTTGTCGATCTCCGCAATGCGCGTCTTCACGGAGGTCACCGTGTCAGCGGCGACGGTCATGCCTTCGTCGAGGATCTGCGAAACGAATTCACCGATGAGGTCACGGGCGTACGGCTGCTGCGAGGGATCCTTGGCCATCCGGCCTTCCAGGACAATCTTGTCGAGCAGGTTCACTGCGGCAGAGGTGGCGCCGCCAGAGGGAGATTCACTGGGCAGTGGCGTCTCTTCAGGCATTTGCTTCTCCCGATTTCGCTGTGTCAGCGGCTTGTTTCACTTGCTTAAGGGCATCGGTGTTTTGGATGATGCTCTGAAGTTGACTGTCCAGATCGTCGTTGCCGTCAAGCTTGGCGAGGAGGTCGTTGAGCCGCCCACGGGCCTCCAGAAGCTTGTTCAACGGCTCCAACCGCTTCACCAATGAGAGCGGCGTGAAGTCATCCATACTCCCAAAGCTCAACTCAACCTTGAGTTTGCTGCCGCCATTGTTGTTGTTCTTGGCGACCAGCTTGTTATCGACCACAAAGTCGAGCGACGGTGCGATGGCCTTCAGAATGTCGTTGAAGTTGTCCCGATCGATCTCGACGAACTTCCTGTCTTTGAGCTTCGGGAGGGGGTTTGCCGGCTTGCCTGAGAGATCCGCCAGGATTCCTACGACAAATGGCAATTCTTTCTTCTGGATCGCCCCTCCGATTTCAACATCGTAGGTGATTTGTACTCTCGGGGGCCGAATTCGATCAAGCTTATGCTGGGTGCTTTCGGGCATGCCCTAAACCTCCTGATTTTGTCCTGATTGCGGGGACCTCGTAATCTTACTACGATTTGCGCAAAATTGACCAAGAAGTTAACGATTATCGGCGGCATTGCCCTTACCAAGCTGCAACAAGTGAAAGATTTCGTTTAATTCGGTCTGGTTTCGCACCAATTCGGGGAGCAAATCGGCCAGATTCATGCTGCCCCATTGGATGGCGCGCCTGATCAGGTAGGGCGCCGGGCTGTGCGGTTCTATGCGCATGAGATAGTCGGCTGCCTCGGCGATGCGCCGGTAGGCCTCATCGCGGCTGCCGATTTGAGGCGCCCGGATTGACCCAATGAGGGAATCCCCGGGATCGCCGGACGCGAGAGCCGGAGTCTCAACTTCGCTTGAGGCCGCGGCGCCTTCTTCGTCACTCTGGCGATGCACGAGGAAGCTCACGATCAAGGAGTGAATGCTCTCCAGTACATTCCAAAACTGCCGGAGACTCGGGCTCTGCTCCCCACACTGCTGGTCGAACAGGGATTCTACGGCGGTGCACTGCTCCATGGCCAGTTCCAACTCCGAGGCGGCGCCAGCCAGAAAAGCAGTGCTGGTAAACATCACGCTGCGCTGGAATCCCGCGACGCTGGGTTTCAGTTTGCTGGAATCGGAGCCTGATGGCGCCTTCGGGTTGGTGACTTCGGTGCGGCACGCGCTCTCCCAGTCCGCCCATGCCAGGGGCTTCACATCGTCGTCCTCCGGGCTGGTGATCGCGATCAGCTTCAGTTGGACTGGCAGTTTCTCGTTGATCCAATGGATCGGCGCGGTTCGATACTCCAGGTCGTCACCGTCGATCCGCGGGTACAGCCCCTCCCAGAAACGGCGCGCCAGTTCCAGAATCAGATGCAGACCCATCGCGGCGCCGGCGAAACCGTGAAGGTGAATCCACGCTTCGAGCAGCCAGCCGGCGATTCGCAGGTCTTTTGTCCTGGCAGTCAGTTCGGCTACACACAGACGTTCGACCAGAGGCCAGTCCGCGCGCTTCACCTCGCTCTTCCATACGCCCTGGGAAAGCGACGCGTCACCTTCACGCCGGGCCTCCGCTATCCGGTCGTACGCGCCCTCATACTGCAGCGGGATGCCCGTGGGATGCTCCCCCGCGATCGGAGCGAGCAAAGATTCGAGATCGAATTCGAACGGCGGCATTGCGGTTGCTTATCCCTCCTGCGGACCCTTCAGCGGCTTGCCTGGTTGACCCCATCCACACTGCCCGTCAACGCAGGAGCCAGAGAGGGGAACGGAACCGGGAACCGGATCGCCTCTTTGCCGCCGGACGGCAGAACAGAGACTCTCAGGTAGACCCGGACCTGCGTTTGCCCTGAAGTGTCCTTATTCACCGGCAGGGTCCTGTCCGGGGTTATCGGGATATTGAAGCTCAGCAGCTGAGGCTTCGAATTCCTGCTTCCATCCGTCTCCGCCGGACTCGCCTGGTGTGCCACCAGGAGGCCCAGCAGCGCCCACGCTCCCGAGTACTGGTAAGTCACGGTCCGGCGCCGGACCTGCATTTCCCTCTGCGCCTTGTCCTCGACTGGAATCCCTGGTGAGTCGTCTGCAAACCGCAGGGTGACGCGGATCGGGTCGCCGGAATGCCATTTCCCCACGGTCTCCTTGCCACGGACCTGGTACGACTGCGATCCGACATCCACGGCCCAGTCGATGATCTGGTTCCCGCCAATCTCATTGTCCTGGTTCACCCGAAACTCGATCGCAAAATCGAAGCTCGGGGCCGGGTCTTTGTCAATTCCGGCAACGAATGGGGCGAATGCCGCCCGCACCTGATCCATCTGCGACAGGAAACTCAGGGCCTGGTCCCGAGCCTTGTTCTGCGAAGCGTTTTGCCGCAAGGTTTCCGCCGCCGCCTTTCCGAACTCGTCAACCCTGCGGAGGAACTCGGCCAGGACCGCGGGATCCAACTCGTCGAGACGGTTCGACGGCGTCGTTGAGGAGAATGGAAAGCGGCCGGCCAACCGGCGGTTGAAAAAATCCGCGAGTTGAAGCGTGTAAGCCCTTTGGGCCAGCGTACGGCATCGAGCGAGGGCTGCATCACGAATTTCGCTGCGCTGAACAAAGAAGAAATCCTGCCGCGCCGGGGGCTCCCTCGACGCGCTCCGGCAGGAATCCTCGGTCGAGATCTTATCCAGGCCGGTCTGAACGAAATCCTCGAGCAGGCTGACCGAGTTCCCTGCCTTCTTTCCGTCATGCTTCTTCAATTCGTTGACGGTGGCCTGCCAACGCACCACTACCTTCGCATCATCGCTTTGCAGCATGAGCGTGTGCGGCTCAAGGAACTTCAAGAGCGGTTCAGCTTTCAACGCCAGGTCCTGCACTCTCCTCCGTTGATCATCCAGTTGGTCCTTCAGTTCATCCGCGCTACGAGCATCATAGGCGGCAAGAGAGAGCGGCTTGGCGCCCTCCCACCAATTGAATCCGCCGTCCCTGACCGCATAGGGACTCTCCTGCTGAAGTTGCCGATCGAGGACTCGCAACATCCGAACAGCCTGATCCGAGAGCAAGGCGGAAAAGCGATTGCGCCATGTCGTGCTTTCGAACTTCCCAAAACTGGAAAGCAGGCTGGTCAGCACATCCAGCGACTGTGTAAACGCTTGATACTCCCGGTCAGCGTCCCCGCGGGCGCTCCCGCTCTTTTCGGCCTGTCCGACAATATCGAGCACGTTGCCTTGCAGACGCGCCAAGGCCACTCGCCGCAGCAGAGTCCGGACGGACGAGGGAGCAGCGCGCAACGGACCGTGGTCGAAGCGGTCATAGAAGTCGCAGAGTTTCTGGGCTTCCTGCAGGGCAGCCCGATCCCAAAGAACCACGCCTCCCTCGAAACGCATCGGCGGGCCAGGGTCCCTCATAACGAACGGCTGCCCCTGCAAAGCGTTCAGGTTGGCATCGAGCGCGGCCACTGAATCGGACGTCTGCACGGGAGCAACGTCCAGGTTGAGCACAGGGCCCGTCAGGCGGGTCGATTCGTCCGCCAACTCGTGCCGGAACGCGGCGACGGCCTGACGGCCCGCACCGTCTATTTCAATGGTCGGGTCCAGGTCTGCCAGATTCTTCACCCCATCGAAGGATTGCCGGAACCGGGACGCAATCTGAGCGTCCAGATCGGGACTCGAAAGCCATGCATAATTCGGGTCGTTCAGGTCCTTCGACACAAGGTTGATGCCATCGGCGGCGTCGTGGAGATCTCCGAACTGGACGTCCGCTGAACGCCTGTCCAGGCGGGCAACCCGGGCAACCAGGCTGTCGACGTCCACCTTGAACTTGTTGCCATTGCCAAACCAGTTCGCAAAGAACGCACCGAGCAGAACGCGAGCGTGCTCAACGGCCCGGCGCGCTTGATCGAAGTTGTACGGCCGGCCATTGGCGGCGCGCAGCATGCTCTGGAAATACGGGTTCTCGTAATTGAAGTCCTGCGGGAGGGAATCGTCCATCCGAACATAGGTGAGCAGGCTCTTCAAGTCGCTCAAGTCACCCGCGCCCGCCCTGCGGATTCGCTCGTAGTGTGCGATCTGAACCTCCAGCTCCCTGAGGTCCGAAGAGAACCGCTGAAGTGCAATGTAGGGTAGCGTCGCTTCCGGCGTTTCCGACGGTGCCAAGGCGCCAGTCGCGGAGGGAACTGGCTGGGTGACGATCTCGTCGAACCGCCGGCTGAGCTCCAGCCGGAGCGCTTCCAGCACGCTGCTCCGGAATCCCTCGGCGAGCGCCGACTCGATCCGCGCATCAATGTCGCTGTTGAACGAACTGGGCAGAAACACGGAACGAAGACGCGTGGAGGAAAGCAGGCCCATGCTCGACAGGACGCCACGCGCGTTGTGCATCACCTGGGTCCGGTGAACCTTCCACGAGGCATCCCCCGGCTTGTCGGCCAAGGTGTCGGCCTTCTGGGCCTGCAGTCCGGCGTCCAATTCACTGAGCAGCGGCACTAGATGACGATCGGTCAAATTGGACAATCGCACCCACGCAGCCGTGGATCCGACCAGCGCCAGGACCAGAAACACCGCCAGCCCCAGTTGTGCGGCCGCGACCGCGCGATTGCGGGAGAAGGCAATCCTCGACAGCGGCCGGGCCAGGCGGCACTCAGCCATGATCTTGAACCCAAACAACTCCCGAAGAAAGCTCAACTCGCTGCCGGAGTTAGGCTCACCCGCTGCGGCTCGGGACAAAGGTCCTGACGCGAATTGCGTGGTTAGCTCTTTGGCATCAGCCCCAAGCGCCGGACGCGCCTCCGCGCTGCCGCAGAAATAGAATCCGCGAAAGTAGCAGGACTCCTCGTACGCCGTGTCCCGGAAAATCCTTTCGAGTTGCTCGCGCAGCGGCTCGCGCAGCCGGCCCAATTCCCGCGGGAATTGAAAGACGGCATCGCTGTCCGCAACCTCGCCACGCTCGACGTAAACCTCCATCTGGCGCTCGACCAGTTGATGCAGTACGACTTCAAACCCCACGTCCACCCATGCGGGCGAAAACGCTACGTCCAAAGCGTAGGGGTTGGACCAGCCAAAGATGCTGTCGCGGAGGGGGGGTGGAAGTTCCGCGGCGAATGCGCTGAAACCTGGAACCTCTCCGCAGTTCGTGATCAGGACATGGACCGGTACGCGCAAGGCGAATACTCGTCGTAACTGTGCCAGCTTGAGTCTCAGGATCTCGGCCTTCTCTAAGGGACTCACTCGGTCCGGCGCCGGCCGCGAACTATATATAAGGTCCTTCGCACTGAGAGCAAGGATCACGCCATCGATCGGGCGCCGCGGACGATGCTTCACAAATTGCCGGAGCAATGCGAACCAGCCGCGCTCGGATGGACCCCGGTTGTCCGGCCCCACGATCAGTCCCTCCGGGGCGTTGAGCACGAGTCCGTCTTCGTAGAACCACCACTCGGGACCGCCCTGCACTCCTAGCGCGGGACCGCCTTCGGCCAGGGTAGAGAGACTGTGCCCGGCGCTCTCCAATACCGCCGTGGTCCCGCTGCCTTCCGCACCGATCATCAATATCCACGGCACGTCGTAGCGGGAGTCGCGTCCGTCTGCCTTCGCCCGCAGGATCTTCATACCACGGGAGAAGGACAGCGCCAGACTCTTGCTCGGCAGCAGACTCAACAGCTCCGCGGACTCGGCGGAGTCGTCCGAAACTCCTGCCGCCTCTGCTTCGGCGGCTCGTTTGGCTCTTCGCAGGACCAGAACAATCACGGCCGCCGCGATGAGTATCACCTCGACGGCGGCCAGCAGGAGCCAGAGCGTAATTGAAGATGAGCTGACTTGCGCAAGCATTTCGATCACCTCGTCCCGGTCGTCGCATGCGGCTGGACGCCTTTGCTGGCCGAGATCGCGGCAATCGC
>Ga0315272_10001463_pt1 | contig 11751 bp, 12 predicted proteins | sample C3_middle_MG_FD_203918 | JGI IMG/M metagenome (GOLD analysis project Ga0315272, IMG submission 203918) | Sediment microbial communities from Yellowstone Lake, YNP, Wyoming, USA - C3_middle | ecosystem: Environmental > Aquatic > Freshwater > Lake > Sediment | place: USA: Wyoming | collected...
CCCGGGCGTCCACCCTAGCCGAAGGGAAGCGCCGAAGCACCAACTCCCCCAGGGCGTCGTCCAGCTCCAACACAAGCACATAAAGCCCCCCGCCGAACATCGGCCTCACCAACCTCTCAAACGGAGTCCCACGAAGCATGGCGAGGCGTCGAGATGCAAAGCGATGCGCCTCATAACACCTCCAAGGCCTCTAGACATGAGATACTTAACAGAGACGAAGGGACGTCCATAGACGCGCCACCACTTCACCACCACATCATACACCTCAGGACGCAGACCACAGAAGGCGGTCTAAGACCCTCCAAGAGAACCCCCCGCAGAGGAGAACTCTCCCCACCACATGCCAACAAAGAGACGCCACAGACCCCCCGCCACGCCGAGATAAGCCAACACTCCGCAACTGGGGCAATAGACGAACTCTCCAATTAATTTAGCCCAAGTTACTGCCTTGGGAAAGGGAGTCAGATACAAGCCTCCTCAGAGCGACACTAGCCTCTTGGCGCTAAAACAATAAAGGTAGAGCCAATAGCTAGCCCTTTACGTGCCCAAGCGCGCGAAAAAGCGCCTTTTTGAAGAAGTAACCCCTCCTCAACAAAAACCCCAACCTAGCCGCGTTTCTCCTAAGCCTCTCATACTCCTCAGGCCGCAAATCCCTCAGTCTCTCAGCCAAGTCTATACAATCTTTAAAACATAAACCAACACCAAACCTCTTTACGACACTGCACAAATACCTAAACTCTTCAGGAACAAGAACAGGCAGACCTGCATGAACATAACTAGCAAATTTAGACGTAGTCCCAAACTCGTTATACCAAGTCCACTTCAAAACTAACCCAAAATGGAAATAGCGGTAAACCACAGGCAAATAAGCATTATCAACCTCAGACAGCCTCCCCACATCTGCCTCCAAGGACTCGGCCCCCCTCCCAACTGCAAAAAACCTAATGAAATCGGTCCTACAACTCTTCACAAAATTCGAGAATGAGTTGCGCACCACCGGGTTAATAAAGTTAGCCGCGTAGATCACATAAAAACGACGACTAAACCCACCACAGAACTCGACGTCACCTGAAATATCAGCACCGTAATCCAAGACCTCAAACAAAGAAAACTTCCTCCGATCCAAACCATATATTTTTGAAAGATAAACCACATTCAGCCAATTAAAAACAAGAAGAACAGACGCAAACCTAAGAAACAACCTCTCAAAAACTCTGGACAAACCAATATGCGGAACCCACCCCCACACCGCAAAGGTTCGCTCTATAGGTAAGTCGTACACATACAAAACAAACCTCCTCCTAAACATAACAGCAAAAAACAGATACACAAAAAGATAAAGAAGCTTGTACAATAACTCCAGAAATGACCTAGCCACCGGACTCAGAAAACCCGGATACAAAACAACCACAACCCTCCCCCTCAGCAACGCCGCCACAAAACTACGCAACCCCCTCACACTAGCCACCTCAAAACTCAATTCTTCACAAAATCTACCAACGTCAGCTATGAGCCGCCCCGTAGCACGCCAAACGGACCGCCGTGGAGGCAATATACAGATCATCGACACGACCTGACCATCCTCTACACTTGCAGAACTGAACTCATAATCTCTGCTATTCGTTGAGGCGCGTTTTCATCGCCTAACAACCCCTCAACGTAGCGCTCCGGCCGCCACTCAACTATCTCACTAATGCCTATCTCACTATCTTCAATATCGTATAGAGCCGCCATACCAGCCTCAACCAGCTCAACCCACTCAGTAGTCCTCCTCAACACCACAACCGGCTTACGCAATAGATAAGCCTCACGCTGAACACCACCGGAGTCAGTCAACACCACTTCTGAATGATTAAGCAACTTAATGAAATCCATGTAACCAAGCGGATCCGTTACAACAACACCGTCCGAAGACAGAAGATGGTATAACCCCGCCTCCTGAACCCTTCTTCGCGTCCTCGGATGCATAGGAAACACCACCGGCAGATGCCCCGCCAAGTCTCTCACCAGAAACAACAACTTCCTCAACCTCTCCACATTATCAACATTCTCCACTCTGTGGAGAGTCACCACGGCGTACCGGACGCCACCAAGCCCAAGCCTTTCCAACACCCTAGACCTCTCCTCCGCGACGGGAAGCCACCTCTTCAACACGGCCACATGGACATCTCCAGTTAGGAAGACCCCGCCTGGAACCTTCTCCTCCTGAAGATTCCTCACGGCGCTAGGCGTAGGAGCAAACAGGAGGTGAGTGATATGATCCACAACCTTCCTATTTATCTCCTCCGGCATCGACATGTCAAAAGCCCTTAAACCAGCCTCCACATGTGCAACCCTAAAACCAGCCTTAACAGCCGCCAAGGCACCGCCCAAAGTCGAATTAGTATCACCATAAACCACGACAAGATCCGGCCTCTCCCTAAGAAGCACCTCCTCAGTACGCCTAATAATCTCGCCCACCTGATACCCATGCGAACCACTACCGACACCCAAGAAATAATCAGGCTCAGGTATATCAAGCTGATCATAAAAAACTTTATTCATTTCATAATCATAGTGTTGACCTGTATCTACAACTACATGCTCAAAGAAGCGAGAAAAAACCCCATACACAGCAGCCAACTTTATGTAATTAGGTCGCGCACCTACAACCGATACAATCTTCACAGCAAAAAAAACATACATCTAAAAAACTAATCGAACAGCAGAAAACCCTCACGCCACTTCAAAAACCACGAATAGAGAGGCTTGGAATTCGTCAAATTATACAACACATAAACCAAAATAGTATGTACAAAATGATATTTGGGATCGGCTAATCTTTCAATATCATATTTTGTCCAGTATCCTAATGTAGAATAAATATGAGCGTTACTTATTAGATTATATATAAAATCATAGAATATTTTTAGGTAGTTTTCGCTCTTTGTTATTAAGTAAACATCATATATTCCCAGTAAGGCGTACATAAAGCCGTTAAGCACATGCTTGACAGGCCGCTCTGAGGGATATTCTTCTATCCATAACCAACGACCTTTCGCATGTAATGCACCACCTGCTTCAATTGGCAAAAGGGTAGCTCGAATTGCCTTAACAGCTAGGCGCTTGTAATCGTCCTTGCCCGTAAGGTAAAAAGCTCTGGCAAACGTAGAAGCAACAACAGCTTGTGTCATTCCGGAGATCCAACCGGGCGATGATGCACGTGGTGGGAATGCAAAATCATAACGCCAACAAATAACATCTATATTATTTATATTGCAATATGTACTTTTTTTAATTAAATTATTAACAAGCTCTAAAAAAATTAAATAATCTCTTTTGTAGAAAATTAGTGCAAAAAACGCTTCAGTAAGAGGATTGTATAATAATTTGGTATTGTACTTTACATATATGTGATCATCATGGTATACTATTCTGTTTATCAAGAATTCATTCAAAAATAATTTTTCCAAGTCAAAATAATAATTACTAAGAATCTCTTTATTGCTGTTAAATTGTATCAATCTTTCTATACGATTTGAAAGGTTTCTGAATCTTACGTAATCATACGTATATTTTATGTATTTCATGTTAAACTCGTATATAATCCTATAATATTATTGATCCTCTTATTAATGTCATATCTCTCTTCGGCAATTCTTCTTGCATTTTTGCCCATTTTCATTACTTCCTCTCGGTTTTCAGCGAAATATAATATTTTCTTGGCAATGGCTTCAGGATCTCTTGGCAGAACTAAAAATCCATTCACCCCATCAATTACCTGATCAATAAGACCCCCCACTCTACTTGCTATCACAGGCCTCCCGCATGCCATCGCCTCAGTTGCAACAAGTCCCCAAGACTCCTGCAGAGAGGGCACAACAACAATATCACTCGCCACGTAATAATATGGTACCTCGCTACGAGGCAACCTACCGGGGAAAATGACGTATTGCTCTATACCTAACCTCTTTACTAAGTTAAGGTAGTAGGGGCGTTGCGATCCATCACCTGCAATTACAAAAACAACATCATTTCGTAACTTAGCTACAATTCCAGCAGCTAAAATCAGATATTCAAGACCGTAGACAGGCTCGAAAGCCTTAGCGGTAAACACAATAAGTTTATCTTTACCCCCCAACCTCTCTCTGAGGTCATTTGCGTCGAGGTCAGGCTTAAAGCGCTCCAAGTCTACGCCATGCGGAATTAAATGAATCTTCTCCTTGTCATTGATTAGACGTGCGACCTCATCATATAAGGCATGGCTAGCTACAATCACCGCATCTGCTACTTCTACAACTCTCCTTACTAGGAGATCATACCGCTTCTTAAGCCTTATTCCATAGCCTAAGGACGGTTCGACAAGAACATCATAGCCATGTAGGGTGACTACAAAGGGAATTCTTTTTCCGTACTTACGCAACGCTAAGTACGAAGCCCAACCCTCTGGATATGCGAAATGGGCATGAAGAATATCTGGCTTTACAACACTAAGCACCCTCTCAATGTGATTGCTGTATAGCAACTCACCATAGACCCTCCTTGGGTTCCTAAACAACGACAGCAAAGGATAAGCCTCTGCCCTCTTAAAGAGCTCTGTTAAAATCAGAGGATCTATCTTTTTGCTAAGATCATAGATGGAAATCGACCCAACCCTTTTGCTTCCCTTAAACATAAACCTAGCTACATGAACTTCGATTCCGCGTGTAGCCAAGCCGAAAATTTCATCCCACACAAAACTATGAGTGACCCATGAAGGATCATTATCAACCATGGAAGTTACTACTAATGCCTTCATCTCTGTAAATTACTTCTGTTCACTTATAAACAAAAAACTTTCCGCTCTTGTAAAGTAAATTTCTTTCATTTACATTTGTAGATATCCATAGCATTTTTATTTCCATACTTGAAAAAACAAATATATAAGTTTTGACACCTTTAATATTTAGCATCTCTAGGTCTTTTTCAGAATATATTGTAATTGCGGTCTTTCCACTCAGAGGACCTATAATGTTAAAAGCGTAGCGAGTACCCACAATCACGCTTCCATCATACCTTTCCGCAAGGTAAGAGGCGAGGGCAACAGACTCTTTAATACCAAAACGCGGATCACTTAATTCAAATGGGGTATCAATACCAAAAGCAAGCGACGGTTTCCATAAAAGGGTATTAAGCAAAATCACAAAAAACAAGACTATGGCAATTCTTTTTCGTAACTTGTAAATATACCATACCACAAATGGTGAAGAGAAAAAGAAAAAGAAACTATAAAAACGCCAATAATAATCGCTTATATAAAAGGCAGGCCAGGTAAAAGTGGTAAGTGTAAGAAGTAAAACCATAGACAAAGATAGGACGAAAAATAATGATGAAACACTAGTAAAATTAAATGAGTATTTATAAAATAAAATGTGAATTGCAAAAGATAAGAAAACAATGAAATATAGAGCAAGTCCAATATATCCTAAATAGACCCGGCCACGTTCGATTATCCATCCCGATGATGATGGAGCAAGTAACTCGATGTGTGTGGGTCTTCGAACACCGAATATTACATCCAAAGGCAAAATATCGCCTCTTAAAATATAATTAAGATAGGAAATCAAACCGCCTAATGTACCCTTGCTAAAGAAATAAGTAGAAATATATAAATTGTATAGTAAGAATGTGATTGAGATTAAAGATATTATTAATAAAACCTTTCTCATGGTCATAGAATTGATAAAGGATGTAAACCCTAACAATTTATTTATTCCTATATTTACTAAGAAGAATGAGATTAAGGTTACTATTAATATGAGACTAGTAGTGTTATGACTTATAACGATTCCTGTAATTATCAATATGCTCATAATTAAAAAATTGAAATTATAGCCCCTGGATATACCGATAACAAATACAAGAAATAACAAAGAAAATAACATATAAGCATAAGCAGGATGCAGAGGTCTAACTAGGAACGTTGAAAAATGAAATGATAGTAAAGACACGAGCACCGCTTCACTAGAAATTTGGCGACTAATAAATTTATAAATTGAGACCCATGTTATAAAGTAATAAATAATTGCAAAAATCGAATATATTCTCATTATATATACAGGGTTAATATTACTATAATATGATATAATAATTAACCAAGTTTCGAACAAAGGATAGAAAGAATAATCGAATGCCTCATTGGTACCGGCTCCCAACATGATCCTTTTCTCTGAGGAAAACAACTCGACAAGTTGAAAAATATAGTTTGCATCTGGGTATCTGTCAGCTACTGAATATGGAACAAGCGAATAGCTTAGTAATGCCATTGTTGTGGTTATGATTATAATAACAATATATTTTATATAATTCGAGTATGAATTAACTAAAAGTAATACTGTTAATAATAGTGTTATAATAATTGTAGGGAATACTACAAGCGATGTGAGTCCGTTGTTTATGTGAAATAGTAAAACTGAAAACAACAGCACGATGGAAATAAGTAACTTAATTTTAGCCATTTGTTGTAAATATTTTTATTAAATAAAGTATCTTTGAAAAATTAGTATAAAATACTCTTGAAAATTTATAAAATGTGTTATGAACACTGTTAGTGTTAATTCGATTTCTTAAAGCATTAACAATAGTTTCGGATAGCGACTCTACTGAGCCGGGTTTGTATAGGAGAAATGCTTCTGGAAATCTTTTAGCAAGTTCAACTATCGATGGTAGTGCAGATGTTATAACAATTTTACCTGTGATGATACAGTCTACAAGCTTATTAGGAACTGCAATGGAGGTTAGCTGGTTTAATGTTAGTGGAACAATGCACATATCGGCTTCTTTTAGTTTTTGATAATATTTGTCTGCCGGCAGGAAACCTATGTAGTCAATAACCTCAGGCATTTCATTCTTTGCACGTAGAATATACTGCAAAGCGGTTTCATCACCCCGTCCAATGATGAGAAGCTGGAAGCTGTTTTTAATCTGCGGATAAAGTTGTCTAAGTGCATCGATTACTAGTGGCAGATCATAAATTTTTTCTAATACACTTCCACCATAGATTGCTATTATTTTATCCTTCTTTTGCAGACGCAAAGTATCAGATTTATTTGCAAATTTCTCAGCATGAGGCGGGAAGGGATAAAGGGGTATTATAGTTTTTCGAATAGGTCTATAAAGCCTGGAAATATAATCTCTCATGGCAGCACTAACGGTTACAACTATGTCTGCTGACGAATAAGCTATTCTTTCTAGGAGTCTGAGGATCGCATAAAACGGGCAATGTGCCTCCCCGCTTGCTCTGATACAATAAAGTTCTGGAGTTAATTCGCGCATTTCATAAATATACATCAATCTATTTCTAAAGAATTTCTTTACAATAGCCACAATAGTACATGGCAGATCAGGGGCGTTCGAACACCAGACTACACCTACCTTTAACTTAGGTATTAAATACAATATTATAGACAACCAAATAACTGAATAAACTAATAATGAAAGCGCTATATTAAATATACTATAAATATTCTTCATTCTATTTAATGCAAATGTCATTAATTTTACCGAATATACATCTAAGGCGTCTCCAGAGCTCTTGTACTTATTTTTTTCTATGAATGGCCATAAACCTGACCTCCCTCTTTCTTTATACACCCATTTTGTTTCAAGTATTACCACTGGTATGTTTACCTTCGTCAGTTCTTCAAGTACCCTAAGCTGTCTCGGACTAACACTTTTTGGATTTATTGGATTCGGAGAACAATAAAGCACAACTCTCTTCATATACTATCTACGTGCGGTACTGGCTGGTACGAGTTCGTATTTCTCTGCAAGCCTATCCCAATAAAACTGAGACCATGAGTATGCAAGAAGTGATTCCTTTACTTCCGCTGAGATTGACTTGACTACGTACTCTACTCCGCCTACATGTGAGTAGTAGCAGGGCGCGACTATTAATATTTTCCATTGAATTTTTTCGCAAATAAATAATTTATCTTTATATTGTTGCGAAATATTGTTACTAAAGTTTTCCATAATGATAATATTAGCCAAGGTGGATTTGGGTTTATATAATATAACCACTTCTGTAGAGCCTGTCTAGTGTTTATTTCTTTTGAAATGTAGTCAACAACGAAGCCATTTCTACTTAGTATAGAAATTATTTCTTTGACTACTTTGTATCCATACGTCGCTGGGTGTAGTTCCATTACTACAGCCTTGACATGTTTAAGCCAGTCGGTACCCTCTCTTAGTATTTCTAATTCGGCGCCTTCGATGTCGAGTTTTACCACATCTATCTCCTTGTGTCGCATAGAATTTGCTAAATTAAGTAAATGAGACATTGTGATTGTTTTTACCTGTTCTTTAACACCAATCCAGCTTAAAGTCGCTGTGTCTTCTGTAGGCGCTACGGCCGCCTTAATAGGTATGACGTTATGTAGCTTATTTATAGAAATGTTTGCAAGCAATGGAATATAATTAATAGTCATCGGTTCCACGGCTAATATCAATCCTTTCCTATGCGTAGTCTCAATATACTTTCCGATCATTACAGTAAAAACTCCTATATGAGCACCGATATCTATTACAGTTTTTGGTTTCAAATCAAAAACCTTTCCGTATTGTCCTAACAAGAGCAACTCCTCTATAACTTGTAACCCCTCATAATGTAGTATCAAACTGTCCCAATACCCAAGCTCAACAACCTAATGCTACTCTACTCATGCCCCATCAACAGCTTAACGGTGCCTGAACCTTAGGATGCATAAAGCTTTAACAACTCTTCAATTACCTTATCCCAAGTAGTCACTCTTTCCCTACCCTCAGCGCCGAGCTGCTCACCCAGCTTCCTGTCTATTGTCAACTGCAGTATTGCGTCGGCCAGTGCCTTGGGGGTTCTTGGCTGCACCAGCAGGCCGTTGACCATGTGTCTCACTCTTTGAGACACCTCGCCGACGGCCGACGCCGCCACAGGCTTGCCCCGGGCCCAGGTCTCTGTTATGGCTAGGGAGAAGACCTCGATGTAGTTGCTGACGCTTGGGAGAACCAGCGCTGTGGATGCGTCTAGTGCGCCCATCTTCACCTCCTCGCTGACGAAGTCCGCCGCGGCGACGTTGTTGGCGGCGTAGGTGTCGGCGGCTTTTCTCCATGCCAGGTGGGTGGCCTCCACGGCGTCGTCGATGTACATGTAGCACCTGACCTGCTTGCCGTCGCCGAGGATCTCCAGCTCGTGGGGGTTTTTCTTGAGCTTGTTTATGAGGTCCCAGATGACGCCGTGTCTGAGCCTGGGCTCCACCACGTTAGCGTATCTCAGCGTGACGGCTCTGAAGCCGTAGAGCTTGGCGTAGGCATATACCACGTGTTCGCAAGCAATTTTCTTTACAGCCTTGTCCAGGTCCCTTATCATGGACGGTAAAGGCTAAGGTATTTCGGGATTACTGACTCCCAAGTGAAGATCATAGCATGCGTAGCTAGGACAAGACCATATCTAAATGGCGTTTGCTCTGCAACAAGGTTTTCGGCTACTTCAGGTGTGGTTATGGTAGGGACTCCCATGGCGAGGGCCTCAGCGACGAATATGCTGTAGGCCTCATATCTGCTAGGGTTGACCGCATACCTAGCGCCTACGAGAAGGCGTAGGTAATCTGGACGGAGCTGTGGGTCGAGTAGGTCGAGGGAGACACCGCGACGCTGGGCGTACCTTCTCAGTTTTTCACGGTGGGATCCTCTCCCCATCACTCTCAGCTTCAACCCCAGTTTCCCTGCCAGATCCACCGCTAGCTCCAGCCGTTTGTACTTCTCGACTCTTCCGGCGTAGATCATGTAGTCGCTGTGGGCGCCCCGCCACTTGTAGCCGAAGACGTCCTCGTCGACGCCGTTGGGAATGATCGCGATTTTGCCGCCGGCATGCGGGTAGTGGCTTTTGAGCAGCCCAGCCTCGCGGGGGCTCACTGCGTGCACCACGTTGGCTGCCTCGACTGCACGCGCCACGTACCTTCTCCAGGTGATCCAGAGGAGTCTCCTCAGGGCGCTGTGTCCCGTGCCGTGGTAATGCGGCGTGAAGACGATCCGCACGTCTGGGTTTATCCTCCGCGCCGCCGCGGCGGCCCACACCGTGAGGACAGCGTGTGCGCTGTGGATGTGCACCGCGTCGGCGTCGTTGAGGAGCTTCCGGAGGAGGTTTCTCAGCTGGTCTCTCTTCTTGGGTATGTGGTAGGCGCCGCTGGGCGCCCAGGTGGGCCACCGGATTACGTGTACGCCGTTTATCTCCTCTTCGCGGGGTTTGTCGGCCTTCGGGTCGCCTGTCACCACGGTTGTTTCGTGTCCTAGTGCGGCGAGTCTTTCCGCTGTCGACTTGACTACGTACTCTACCCCGCCTATGTTGGGGTAGTAGCTTGGCGTGACTAGGAGTATTCTCATTTATCCTGCTTCTCCCACACTAATTCTTTATCCCAGAGGTTTTTGACTGCGGCGGCCATTAGGTAGAGCTGGGCGGCGGTCCACGTCCGGTATGGCTTGATGGCTAGGGCGGCGGCTCCGGCGGCCAGCAGGGCGAGGGCGGGGGGTGTGGCGGCCGCGGCGAGGGTTGCGGCGGCGGCTGGGAGTAGCCAGGGGTTGGCGAGGTGGAGGTACTTCTCGGCCAGGAGGATGGGCCGCATGGGGGGCGGGGCCTCCGCCGCGGGGGTCTTTAGGAAGTGTTGTAGTAGGTGTTGGGCGCGTCTTATGCGCCACCTGTGGTAGCCGCTACTGGGCACGGCTTCGACGCACCAGAGGTCTTCGGCGGCGACGGCTCGGTACCCCATGGCGGCTATTTTCGCGGCTGTGTGGCTGTCGTCGGCGCCTATGTCGAGGGGGAATCCGCCGATTTTGCGCAGTAGCTCGGTCCTGTAGGCGGCGAGTTCTCCGTGGAAGATGGGTGTGGCCCACTTCTTGCTTTCGGCGAGTCTGAGGACGTTGTAGTGGTCGCGGTAGCCGGCCTCGACGCCTGCGGGCCCGTCGGCGGCGGGCTTTTTGAGGCAGGTGACGGCGCCCACTGCGGGGTCGGCGAGCCAGCTGACGGCTCTCCTGAGGGCGTCTCTCTGGGGCCAGCGGCAGTCGGCGTCTGTGATGACGAAGACCTCGCCCCGGGCTATGGCCAGCGCCGTGTTGAGGGCGGCGGCCTTGCCGCACCTCTGGGGCTCCTCCACGACTTTGACGTCCGCGTCGGGGTGCGCGGCCGCCCACCTCCTGGCTCTTTCGGCCGTGCCGTCTGTGCTGGCGGAGTCTACGACGATTATCTCGAGCCTGTCTCGGGGGTAGTCCTGTCTGTATACGTCCTCCAGCTTCTCCTCGATGTGCCTGGCCTCGTTGTAGGTGGGTATGGCCACCGTCACGGCGGGGAGGTAGGCGGGGTCGGGCTTGATGCGCCAGGGCTTTTTGAGCCACCGCCTGGCGGCGGCGTAGTAGGCGAGGGGCGCGCCGAAGTGGGCGGCGGCCAGCGCGGCGCCGAGGGTGGTCAGGAGGTCCATGGGGTGAGGAGCCTCAGCCCGAGCCTTATTACGTCTCGTCTCTCGGCGACTTCTTTGTCTAACGTGGCGAAGGTGTGTGCCGCCTTTCGGCTAGGTGCAACGCGTAGGCGATGTGGAGGAGGTCGAGGGTTTTTAGCCTGAGGGCGTGTGCGAGCTGAATGGCCTTTTGCAGGAGGTCGGCTGGCGTGTTGTCTACCGGCTGGGCGCCGGCGTGTTTTATTATGTGTGTAACTACGGCGGCTACTTTTTCTTTTTGGCCTAACCTAGCGTAATGCGGCGGAAGCTT
>Ga0315272_10001464_pt1 | contig 11748 bp, 9 predicted proteins | sample C3_middle_MG_FD_203918 | JGI IMG/M metagenome (GOLD analysis project Ga0315272, IMG submission 203918) | Sediment microbial communities from Yellowstone Lake, YNP, Wyoming, USA - C3_middle | ecosystem: Environmental > Aquatic > Freshwater > Lake > Sediment | place: USA: Wyoming | collected...
CAACTACGGCGGCGCGCCTCGTCCCCGGATTCCGTTCCCGTACTCCACCGAAGCCTGGACCGGCATGGAGTATCTGGTCGGCTCCCTGTTCTTCGAATACGGGATGCTGCGCGAGGGCGCCGAGACCTTCGCCGGCACGCGCCGCCGCCATGACGGCGAGCGGCGCAACCCCTTCGACGAACCCGAGTGCGGCCACCACTACGCCAGGGCGATGTCGTCGTGGTCGGGCATGGCCGTGCTCTCCGCCTTCCGTTACGACGGGCCACAGCACACTCTGCGCTTCGAGCGCAAGGCCGCGGCCCAGCCGTTCCGCAGCCTGTGGGCAACGGGCACGGGCTGGGGCCGCTACACGCTGACGCTGGAGAACGGCCGCACGAAGGCCGTCGTTGAAGTGCTGCACGGCAGTCTCCCCGTTCGCGAGTTCACCATCGAAGCCCCTGGCAATGCGGCGACGCTGCGCAGCGGGAATGAGAAGCTGGATTGCCAGATTCAGGTCGAGGGCAAGCTGCGGCGCATCACGGTCCCCGAAGTGATCGGCATTCACGAAGGCCAGTTGCTGGAGCTCACAGTCTGAGGCGACGGTCGCCCGTCCGGCTAATGCTTCGCTCGGGCATGTACCGGCAGGAGGAGCGCACGCGCCATCCGCGGGCTTTGCATTGGGTACGGGAGGTTCAACTTTGATCCCTTGGATCATCCCCGTCGGAGGCTTCCTCGGCTCCGGCAAAACCAGCCTTATGCTCGACGCCGGGCGGCGGCTCCGCGGACGCGGAGTGAACATCGCCATCCTGACCAACGATCAGGCCGACGGGCTGGTCGACACGGTCACCGCGCGCCGCCAGAATTTCGATGCGAGCGAAGTGGCGGGCGCCTGTTTTTGCTGCGCGTTCACGAAGTTCGTCGACGCCGCCGCCGGACTCGCCGCACGAGGGGCGGAGGTGATCCTGGCGGAGCCGGTAGGCTCGTGCACGGACATCGCGGCGACCGTGCTGGCTCCCCTGCTGCAGGATTTCTCGCACGCTTTCCGGCTGGCTCCCTACACCGTCCTGGTCGATGCCTCGCAGTACGCACGCGTGCATGCGCCGGAGGCGGATCCGGAAGTGGCGTGGCTTTACGGCAGGCAGATCTCCGAAGCCGATCTCCTCGCGTTTTCGAAGTGTGACCTGGCGGATCCGCTACCGGAGTTGCACGCGCCGGCGTTGCGGCTGAGCGCCCGCTCGGGCGCGGGCGTTGACGAGTGGCTCGAGGAAGTGCTGTCCGGCCGCACCGCACCGGGGACCCGGTTGCTCGGCGACCTGGACTATGACCGTTACGCGCGGGCCGAGGCGCTCCTGGCCTGGCTGAACGCCTCCGTTCTGCTGCGGACGAAAAAGCCGCTCTCTCCGGCCCAGTTGCTCGGTCCGCTGGTCGACGATCTGGATGCGCGATTGACACGCCAGGGCGCGCAGATCGCGCATCTCAAGACCTGGATTGAGTCATCGCAGGCGTGGCTGCGCGTTTCCATGACGCACAATGGACAGGATCCCGCCGTGGAGGGCGATCGGCTGGCCAGCTCCGCCCGAGACTACCGCGTTGTGCTGAACCTGCGCGCGGTCGGAGAACCCGGGACCCTGCGAACCTGCGTTGAGCAGGCGCTGAGCGCGCTTCCCGCCGCGACCGTGATCGAGCGCCTGGACTGCTTCCGTCCGCTGCCGCCCAAGCCGGAACGGCGCGTCACTGGCCACTCCGGCTGACTGCGGCCATCAGACGGCGCTGCAGTGCGCGCCACAACCTGCCCGTGCTCAGCGCACTCCGCTCTTCTCGCGTGCGGGCAAAAACTCGTCGCCCTTCTGCCAGGTGGGGAGAGCGTCGAGATTCGCAATATGAACGCCGAGGGTCACGCCAAACCGTGCGAACTGCTCCATGCCGGAGAAGTCCCAATCCTCGCTGTACTCATCTGACGGCTGATGATAGCTGGCTCCAAACTTCTTCATCCGCTCGGGGGTGAACACCGCAGGCTTGGCGATGTAGTTGCCGCCCATGGCTATGGAAAAGGCCGGCACGCCGGCGCGCGCGAACGAGAAATGGTCGCTGCGATAGTAGCCGCCAGCCTCGGGATGCGTGTCGCCCTTCAGGGTGAGACCCGCGTCGTGCGCCTCTTTCCGCACCAGATCCCGGAGCGTTGTCCGCTCCGCTCCCTGTGCGCCCGCGTCGCGCGTCCGCCCCAGCGGCGCGAAACTGTCGAAGTTCAAGTTTGCGGCAATCTTGCCCGCCGGTACCGGCGGATGCTCGGCCAGGTACGTCGATCCGAGCAGGCCGCTTTCCTCGGCCGTAACGGCGGCGAAATAGGCGGTCCGCTTCGGCTTCGGCTCCATCGACGCCCAGGCCCGGGCCATCTCGATCAGCATGGCGCTCCCGGTTGCGTTGTCGAGAGCTCCGTTGTAAATGGCGTCGCCGTTGACCGGCACTCCAATGCCCAGATGATCCCAATGGGCTGTGAAGATTACGGCTTCGCTCTTCAGCTCCGGGTCGCTGCCCTGCACCATGCCGATCACATTACCGGTGTTGATGTCGGAGACGCGAAACTCCATGTCGACTTTGATTTTAGCGTTCAACACCTGGGCCTGGAAGCCACGTTTGTCGGCCGCTGCCAGCGCCGTGTCAACGTCCAGATTCAGCGCCGCCAGCAGTTTCGCGCCGGCCTCTGACGTTACCCAGCCGGCCAAAGTGAGCGCCGGGGCGCCGGGTGCGTGCGCCACCTGCGGCATGGGCCGGCTCTGTCCGCGCACAACCTGCCAGCCGTAGCTGGCGGTCGGCGTGGTGTGGATGATGAGTGCGCCAATCGCCCCCTGGCGGGCGGCCTCCTCGTATTTATAAGTCCAGCGGCCGTAGTAAGTAAGTGCTTTGCCGGCGAAGAATTTCGGATCGTTCGACGGCGGCTCGCCAGTAAACAGAACCACCACCTTGCCCTTGACATCGACGCCCCTGTAATCGTCCCAGCCGAACTCCGGCGCGCGGATGCCGTGCCCGACAAACACGACATCAGCGTCGAAGTTGACGTTCGGCTGTTGCTGGTGCGTGGTGCCGATGAAGTCGTCGAGCCACTTCAACTCCACGTTCTGACCCGCGATTGAAAAGCTCAAGTGCGCTTTGGCTGCGTCGGGCTCCACGAGCTTCAGCGGAACCCTCTGAAGATACGTGCCCGCGTCTCCGGCGGGCTTCAGCCCGGCCGCGGCGAACTGCGCGGCAATGTAGTCCTGGGCGAGCAATCCGCCCCGCGCTCCCGGTCCGCGTCCCTCCAAAAGGTCGCTGGCGAGGAATTTTACATGCGGGCGAATCTTCTCCCCTTCAATTCGGTCGGCCTGCGCCGATACCAGGGCGGTGGCGGCGCAAAGCATAACAAGCAGTCTCATGATTGTGTCCTTTTTGCGGCGAGTTTCGCCGCGAACCGGGGAATGTGGACGATATAGCGCTCGTGAGTTCCCTCGGCAACAACTTCCTTCTCGTCCCGGGCGGCAAGCTCGAAACTCACGCGAGATCCCTCAACGGCGGTCACCCGGGCCGTGAAACGGACCGACATGCCCAGTGGCGTTGCGGCAAGATGCCGGATATTGACTTTCGTCCCGATTGACTCGTATCCTTCAGCCAGATAGGGCTTGACAGCATTACGCGCTGTGACTTCGAGCCACAGAATCAGGTGCGGCGTGGAGAGCACTCGCGCCTCCTCGTGGCCGAGAAAGTCGATAGTCCACTCCGGGGTCACCAGCAGCGGTTGTTCGCCTGTGGTTCCAACCGGGATCTCATTCATGAGATCATGGTATCGCGTGGGGGATGGAGGGTTGTTTTATGTCTGCAACAACCAGCACGCTCCTTTCGTCTAATAACATTGAGGCCGACCATCAGGACTAGATCTCGATCTGTGCGTATCTTACTGGCATCCCTGTTGCTTGCCGCCGGCCTTGCGCACGCGGGAGGCGGTGGCGGGGAAGGCTCGCCTTCCCTGTCCGGAGGACGCCATGAGCGGGAAGCCGAAGAACGCTTCGAGCTGCACTTGAATAAGAGCAGGAATCGTATCCTGCGCGGCGTTTCTATGGTTGCCCGATTTGCCGGCAAGCTGACGAAGCTCGATAAGGTCGCACGCGTCGAAGCGCGCCGGCACATTGCCGAGGATGGCGCGGTGGATTACGACCTCATCGCCAAGGAAGGCGACAAGACCATCCAGAAGGAATTGATCAATCGCTTCATCGGCACGGAAGTGGATCCCCACCGTCTCTCAGGCAATGGAGTAGCCATCACGCCGGAGAACTACAAATTCAAGTTCAAGGGGACCCACGAGGAAGACGGGCGCAGTGTCGATGTCTTCGAACTACGTCCGAAGAAAAAGCGCGTTGGCCTTTTCAAAGGCGAGGTATGGATGGATACGGAGACGGGACTCAGCGTCCACGAAGCAGGCACGTTCGTGAAGAGTCCTTCGGTGTTTTTGAAGGATATCCGATTCGTCCGGGACTATGAGATTCGGGATGGGTTCGCGGTACCGAAAAGCACCACAATTTACACGAAGACGCGCTTCTGGGGAATGGCCGAACTGGATGTGAATTACTCGGATGTCGCCTGGGATGCGACCCCCGCCGCATCCCAGACGCTGAACTAAAGCTGAAAAGATCGCTCCTACCAGCGCGGTTCCCGCCGGCGGAATCCGCCGCCGCCACCAGCGCCGCCTCCACCTCGATTGAACCCGCCTCCTCCTCCGCCGCGCTCTTCGCGCGGTCTGGCTTCGTTCACGTTAAGCTTGCGCCCTCCGAAGTCGGCGCCGTTCAACGCGTTGATCGCCCTGTTAGCTTCTTCATCGTTTGGCATCTCGACGAAGGCAAAGCCGCGCGATTTGCCGGTTTCGCGGTCGGTGATGATGCTCACCCGATCCACTGTTCCGTACCCCTCGAAGATGCTCCGAACTGAATCTTCGGTCGAGGTGAAGCTCAAGTTACCCACGAAAATATTCTTCAAGCAGACACTCCTGACTGTACTTGACACCGGGCTTGCCAGGCTGGAGGGGGCGGACGCGGGTCAAACGGACGCGGGCCTGATAACTCGCACCTAACTGAGCGGGCAATTCAAATACTCAGACAGAATACCAGACAAGTTTGGGGTTGGGAAGTCCTCGATTCATGTGCTTGCAGCAATCTTCAGGCAACTTTTTGCCTGGGCCTTGCGCATCGCCGGACAAGCAGTAGAATGCAATCCATGTCCAGATTGATCACCACACTCGCTGTCCTGGCGTTGTCCGCCGCCGCGAAACCGCCTCACACCTACCCCACGATGGGGCGAATCATTCGCGAAGACGCTCGCCTTGATGCACTATTGTCTCAAGACGCCCGGATTGAGGTCATCGCCTCCGGCTTCGAATGGGCCGAGGGGCCTGTCTGGGATCGGGCCGCCGGCGGCCTCATGTTCTCCGATATTCCCCGCAACACGATCTTCCGCTGGTCGGCGAATGGTGGCGTGGAGCCGTGGATGAAGCCCTCCGGCTTCACGGGCATCGGCCAATACAGCCCCGAGCCGGGTAGCAACGGTCTCCTCCTGGATGCCAAGGGCAGGCTCATCCTGATGGAGCATGGGGACCGGAGAGTTTCGCTGTGGGAGCCCGGCCGCGGAAAGGTCACCTTGGTGGACAACTTCGAAGGAAAGCGGCTGAACAGTCCGAACGACGGGGTTCTCAAGTCCAATGGAGACCTCTATTTCACGGATCCGCCGTACGGTTTGCCGCAGAAAGCCGACGATCCAGGGCGCGAAATGGACTTCTGCGGCGTCTTCCGCTACAGCCATGGCAAAGTGACGCTGCTGACTAAGGAACTTTCCAGACCCAACGGCATCGCGTTTTCGCCGGACGAAAAGACGCTGTATGTCGCCAATTCCGATCCGCAACACGCCGTCTGGATGGCGTATCCCGTGAAGGAAGATGGAACGCTCGGCGCGGGACGGGTCTTTGCCGACGTGACCGCAATGGCCGCGCAGATGCCGGGACTGCCCGACGGGATGAAAGTGGATCGTGACGGCAATCTCTGGGCGGCGGGGCCCGGCGGCATCCATATCATGGCCCCCGATGGCAAGCGCCTGGGGCGAATCGAGACCGGTGAAACCACCGCCAATTGCGCCTGGGGCGAAGACGGATCGACGCTCTATATCACCGCCGATATGTATGTCTGCCGGATTCATACCAAGACGCGGGGGGAAGGCTGGTAACGGTCTCTCCGAACCACGCGGCATGGCGGCGGCTTACTTGTCCGCTTCACTCTCCGGCGCGGCATTCTCCGCCTGCTTTCGATCGGGCGTTCCCGCCGCCTTCTCGAAGCCGCTGCAGCGCATCACGGGGAGTCTCGGATATTTTGCGAACTCCGGCTCGGTGAGGCCTCGGCGGCACAGCCAGAATTCCCTGGCCCGGTCGCTCACGATCCTCTGAGCGCGAGTGCATGTGGCACATAGGCCGGGATGCGCAACTCTCGGCCGCATGATTCAGGGTAACCCGGCCCTGCTTTCTCCTCTATGGCGAATCAGGCCTGCCGCACGCGCGGCAGGCCTGAAGGAGTCGAACAGTGCTGGATCGCGATCTTACAGCGTGAGGCGGGCGATCACCACGGATTCGCCGGGATCCCGCTGTAGCTTGAAGCCGAGCTTTTCGGAGATCTTCTGCATCGCGGTGTTCTCGGCCAGGATGTCCGCGACAATCACCTTGACGCCCTCGATCTTGCCGATCTCGATCAGGCGTCGAAGGAACTCAGTCCCGAGGCCCTGCCTCTGCTGATCGTCGCTGATGACAATCGCGTACTCGGCCTCTTCGCCGCCAATTCCCTGGAGGCGGCCGACGCCGATGATCTCACGTTCGCCGGTCTGTGGATTCGTCCGCTCCGCGACCAGCGCCATCTGTCTGGCGTAGTCGATGAAGCAGATTCGCGTGAGCCGCTCGTGGGCCGTGCGTTGGCTCAGGTTCATCAGCTGCAAGTAGCGTGCGTAGACTGTGCGCTCGGAGAGCGTCTCGTGGAATTTGACCACGGCCGGCTCGTCCTCGGGGCGGATCGGCCGGATGTCGACGGTCTCCCCGTTCTTAAGCGTCCACAGCGATTCATATTGAACCGGATAGGGCCGGATGGCCGACTTCGGCAAGCTCTTCGGATCGCTATCGGGCTCGTGCAGCAGCACGCGCGCGTCGAGCGCCAGCAGCCGCTCGGGCGATGCGAGCAGCGGGTTGATGTCGATCTCCTTGATCCACTCCTGCTCAACCACGAGCTGGCTGAACCGGACCAGAAGCTGCTCGAGAGCGGGCAGATCGACCGGCTTGCGTCCGCGCACGCCTTTGAGCGCGGTGTAGATGCGCGTCTTCTCCATCATGCGGCGCGCCAGGGTTGTGGTGAGCGGCGGCAGCGCCAGCGCGCGATCCTTGAAGACCTCCACCAACTGGCCGCCCATGCCGAACAGCAGGACCGGCCCGAACTGTGGATCGATCGAGGAGCCGAGAATCACCTCGTAGCCTTCGAGCTTGGCGAACGGTTGGACGTTGGCACCGCCGAAGTGTTCCGCGCCCACTTTCGCGGTGACCGAATCGCGGATCAGGCGGAACGCGGCGCGCACTGCGTCTGCGTTCTTGAGGTTCAACTGCACGCCGCCGACATCGGTCTTATGCGTGATGGTCTCCGAATGGAGCTTCAGCACGACCGGGTAACCCATCGACTCGGCGGCAGCCACGGCGTCGTCTTCGCTCGTGGCAATCACGGAAGGCAGCGTTGGAATCCCGTAAGCGGCAAGCACCTTCTTGGATTCGAACTCGGTCAGAGTCGTGCGGCCTTCCCGCTTCACCTGCTCAATGATCTCGGTGGCCTTGGCACGGTTCATCCCCTCGGCGTCCGTGGCATAGCCAGGCGTTTCGTACAGGCTCTTCAGATTCCGCGCATACTGCCACATGTAGTTGAACATGCGGGCCGCCGTATCGGGATAGGAAAACGTCGGGATGCCAACCGCATTCAGGATCTGCTCGCCAGCGGCAACGTTCACGCCGCCCATCCAACTCGCCAGCACGGGCTTGTCGCCGAGCTTGACGTATGGCTTCAGAAACTCGGCGGTGCGCGTGGCGTCGGTCATCGCCTGCGGCGTGAGGATCACCAGCATGCCGTCGCTGTTCGGATCCTTAGCGACGATCTCCAGCGATTTTGCATAGCGCGCCGGCTCGGCGTCGCCCAGGATGTCGAGTGGATTGCCGTGGCTCCAGGCCCCCGGCAGAATTGTGCTCAACTCATCAATCGTCTGCTGGGAGATCTCCGCCAACTCACCTTGGCCGAGCAGCAGAGAGTCCGCGGCGAGCACGCCGGGTCCGCCCGCGTTGGTCAGAATCGCCAGGCGCGGACCCTTCGGGCGAGGCTGTTTGGCCAGCACCTCAGCCATGTAGAACAGATCGGACATCGCGTTGACGCGCAGCACGCCACAGCGTTCGAACGCGGCGTCCAGCACGTCGTCGGAGCCTGTCAGCGAACCGGTGTGCGAGGCCGCTGCCTTGCTACCCGCCGCCGTACGCCCGGCCTTGATGACGATGATCGGCTTGGCCTGCGCGACTTCGCGCGCCGCCGAGAGGAAAGAGCGCGCGTCGCCGACGCTCTCCATGTAGATCAGAATGCTGCGCGTTTTCGGGTCATTGCCAAGATAGGTGATCAGGTCGCCCCAGCCGACGTCGGCCATCGAGCCCAGGGAAATAAACGCACTGAAGCCGACCATTTCCCGCAGGCTCCAATCGAGAACCGCCGTGCACAGAGCGCCGCTCTGGCTCAGAAACGCGACGTTGCCACTGCGAGCCATGCCCGCAGCGAACGTCGCATTGACGCCCGTCGGCGGTACCATTACGCCGAGGCAGTTCGGCCCGACGATGCGGATGCCCGCCTTTTTCGCCTCGACCAGCAGCTCCTTCTCCAGCGCCTTGCCTTCTTCGCCGGCCTCTTTGAAGCCGGCCGAGATCACCACTGCCGCCTTCACGCCCATCTCTCCGCAGTCGCGAATGATGCCGGGAATCGACTTCGGCGGCGTGCAGATTACAGCCAGATCCACTTCCGCGGGTATGTCTTTGACGGTAGGGTAGGCCTTGATGCCGAGCACGCTCTGGCGCTTCGGGTTGACGGGGAACACAGCTCCGCCAAACGGGGAACTAATCAGATTCCACAACGTGGTTCGCCCCACGCTGCCTGGGTTTTCGGTTGCGCCTAGGACAGCGATATTTCTGGGAGTAAAAAATGGATCAAGCGGGTTGGAACTTTGCTTCAGGATGTTGTTAGCCGACTCCGGCTTTGTAGCGGCGAGCGGTTTCATGGATCAATTCACCTCACGGGGTAAGAGAAAGAATTCCGAATACTCTCATTATCGCCCTTTATCCCGCGCGCGAGTGTCCGGAATCGGCATTCCAGCGCTACTTCGCGGAGCAAACCATCATCGCGCGGGAACTCTCGACGGGCCCGTTCTCCGGCGCACGCGCTCGAGCATGGCACAGGCATCCGTTCGGGCCGGGCGCAGAAGTTCAGAAGAGCGGACGGCGGGCGACGCTTTCAAACTGTCACATCAAAGGAAGCTGTGCGGGACGCAGGCGGGGACGTGCGCAGACGCCGAAAAGGCAGGCCGTTCAGAAGCCTTTCAGTCCGTCCTCGAGTGTTGCGTACACCTCGAATACCGTGATCAACCGCGTGACTTCCAACACATCCCGCACCTTCTGCGGCACATTACAGAGGCGGACTCCCACGCCGATCTCGGAGGCGTTGGTGAACAGGCCGACGAGTTCGCCAATCCCGGTCGAATCCACGTACTTCACGCCATGCAGATCGAGCAGAATCTTCTTTGCTCCACTACGCAGCGTCTCGCGGAGCACGTCTCGGAAGCGGTTGGCGGTTTCGCCGATTTGAATCGGTCCCGCGCAGGCGATCACGGAAACGTCGCCTTCCAATCTCGTCTCGATCTCCAAAGACATGCACAACCCTCTCTCCGCGCGGACAATTGCGAACCCTCATCCTACCTGAGCGGGACGCAAGAATGAACGTTTTGTTCCACGCCGTGCCAATACGCGGCTCCCGCCACGGCGGGGCGCGCTATCGCGGCAGTTGGTGCACGCGTTCCTTCAGCAGATCCTGCAGCAGCGGCGTTTCTGGAAATGGATGGCCCGCGTATTGCCGGAAGCCTTCCGCCGCCCCCAGGCCGGCCAGCGCTCCGCGGGTACGAGACCACTGCTCCATCGTTTCGAGGTAGTCGTCCATGCCGTGCTGGCGTCGCAGCCAGGCGCGCTGCGAGGCGTGGCAGGCCAGAGCATCGCGCTTGATGCCCAGATGCGATTCGATATCGATCAGGAACTGCGGCATGACCTTGCGGTGGTCCCTATCGATGCCCGCGGCCGGGTCCACGAAATAGAGATGCGGGATTTTCTCGGTCGACGGCGCGGGATCGTAAGCCGAGGTGTCGTAATTGGGCACGGGAGCCGCGAAACACGCGTCTTGCACCAGTCTGCTGGTCGCTTCGTGGTCGCAGTGATAGTCGGCGGGAGATGCCGTCAGAATCATGTCTGGACGAAAACGGCGCAGCAGGGATGTCACTCGCCGGCGAGCGGCGTCGTCCAGGAATATCTGCAGGTCGGAAAAGCCGCCCCAGGCGTACTCCGCTCCAATCAGGCGTGCCGCCGCGGCCGCTTCAGTCTGGCGCAGGCGGCCCAGTTCTTCCGCCCCATACTCGATGGAACCGCAGTTTCCATCAGCCAGCGTGACGAGAGTCAGGTGGTGGCCCGCTTGCGCCAGCAGTGCGAGCGTTGCTCCGGCGAACAGTTCCAGATCGTCGGGATGAGCATGGATAGCAAGAATTCGAAGAGACATTTGAAGAGAATCGATCGGCCCCGCTAAAGTGTATCGTGCTCGTGGACCTGCGGGCATTCGCAGCAGTCCGTGCAACGGTGGCACTTCTCACACAAATGATTCGAACAGGCGTCCAGCGTGCACCACACGCAAATGTCGCGAGAAGGCTCGCCGCAGATGGAACATACGAACGCCGGTTCCGTGGACACCTGTCCTAGTTTTTCGGGTAGTGGGGCTGAAGAATCTGAGTTCTGCACCGCTGGGCCTCTTTCTGGGCGACATCCAGTTCCTTCTCGCGCTGTTGCGCCATATCTAGCGACTGCCCGCGCAGCCACTCCAGATCTCCCGACAACGCGTTCAACATCGAATCGAGGATATCGGCAACCGCCGGGTTCTGATACTTACGGACGCCCTGGCTCAGTGAGATCGCCTGTTGATCCATGGTCTCGATCCGGATCAGCGTTTCCAGCATCAAGCTGAGTTTGTCCGGTTGAGCGGACCAGCGAGCGACTGCGTTCTGCACATAAGTGAGACCGTCCGCGCAGGCTTTCTGCTGTTTCTGGTAGGCCTCCGGGCCGCCCTCAATGGTCCACGAGCCGGGGTTGATCTGGTCGAAGACCGGCTTCAACCGTCCCACGTTCTGGCCCAATTTCTCGATCCGGGGGCGCATGTCCCAATCGGCTGGCGCACCCGCCAGGGATTGCGCGGCCGGCGATGCGGCTTGCACAAACAGGAGGAGTGAGATGAAAACTGAATGCACGTCTTCCCCCAGTGTAATGCCGTGAGTCAGGATCGAGGAACCCCTGGCCGCATGTGCGCGCGCGCCGACGCCCGGCCGGTCTCCTGTCAGCGCCGATCCTGACCGGCCGGAAGGAGGTGGACTACTTATGTGGAGGCGGAGTGGGCGGCTTGG
>Ga0315272_10001465_pt1 | contig 11747 bp, 14 predicted proteins | sample C3_middle_MG_FD_203918 | JGI IMG/M metagenome (GOLD analysis project Ga0315272, IMG submission 203918) | Sediment microbial communities from Yellowstone Lake, YNP, Wyoming, USA - C3_middle | ecosystem: Environmental > Aquatic > Freshwater > Lake > Sediment | place: USA: Wyoming | collected...
GATGGCCGGGCATTCTCGCAGGATGGCTTGGCTGTCTTCCGGGGTCAGGGTAGTGGTGCTGCCTGCCCCGAAGGAGACTCCGCCGCTGGAGGCGGTGCCGGGCCGGATGACTAAAACATTGGCCCCCATGCTGGCGATGGTTTTCTTAAGAGCCGTGGAGGAGCCTGCGCCGATCTCCATCATGGCGATGACCGCGCCCACGCCGATGACGATGCCTAAGGTGGTGAGCATGGCCCGCATGGGATTGCGGCGCAAGGCCCGGAAAGCGGTGCGGGCGGTGGAGTAAACCCTCATGGCTTGCCTCCCGTTGTGGAGGTCGGAGCCGCGTCAGCAAGGATCAGCCCGTCGTCGAGGCGGATCACCCGTTTGGCATGCCCGGCCACCTTGGGATCGTGGGTCACCATGATGATGGTGATGCCGTCCTCGGTGTTGAGCCGCTCGAACATCTGCAACACCTCTTCGCTGGTTTTCGAATCCAGGTTGCCGGTGGGTTCGTCGGCAAAGAGCACCGGCGGGTGGTTGATCAGCGCCCTGGCGATGGCCACCCGCTGCTGCTGGCCGCCGGAAAGTTGGGCGGGATGGTGGTCTAGCCGGTCGGCCAGGCCTACCCGAACAAGCATCTCCGCAGCCCGTTCCCTGGCCTCGCGGTCGTTTAAGTCCTCGGCGGCGTAGGTAAGGGGCATGGCCACGTTTTCGATGGCGCTGGTTCTGGCCAGCAGGTTGAAGCTTTGGAACACAAAGCCCAGCTTGCGATTGCGGAGCAAGGCCCGCTCGTCGGTGGTGAGCTGGGAGATTTCCTGGCCGTCCAGCCAGTATTCGCCAGCGGTCGGGCGGTCCAGGCAGCCCAGGATGTTCATCAGCGTTGATTTGCCGGAGCCGGACGAGCCGGTGAGCGCGACCAGCTCCCCCTGCCGGATGGCTAGGGAGATGCCCTTCAGCACAGGCACTGCGATGTCGCCCATCTGGTAGGTCTTTTCAATGCCGCGCAGGGTGATGAGATCCATGGGGCTCTACTTGTCTCCCTTGGGCTTCTTGCCCCCGGCGGTGAGATTCGGGGTGAAGGGGTTGCCGCCATTGCTTTTGCCCTTGTCGGCTTCGGACATCCGCATTCCGGTGATTACCTGCATGCCTTCGCTTAAGCCAGCACTCTCCACCACGGTGTTGATCCCGTCGCTGGCCCCGGTTTGTACCTCGAGCTTGCGGGGCTTTTTGTCTTCGTCAAGCACCCAGAGGATGCCGCCGCTCTTGGCCTTGGCCGAGGCGGTTTTTTTGTCGTCTTTCATCCCCTCTTTTTTCTTGCCGCCCTCAGCCTCGCCCTCCTTGGCAGGCGGGTTCCAGCGCAGGGCCGCGTTGGGAGCCTGCAAAACATTGGCGAGTTGTTGCAACTGGAACTGGACATTGGCGGTGAGATACGGCAGCAAGCGGCCATCGGCGTTGTCGGTGGCGATTTCCACCGTGTAGGTCACCACGTTTTGGGTCATGGAGGCGTTGAGCCGAATCTTGCCCACCTGGCCTTTGAAGGTCTCGTTGGGGAAGGCATCCACAGTGAAGGTCACGGGCAGGCCGGGGTGGATGCGGCCGATATCCGCCTCGTTCACCGCCACCCAAACCTGGATGCGGGTGAGATCCTTGGCCAGCAGAAAGAGGCTGGGGGCGTTGAGGCTTGCCACCACGGTCTGGCCGGTGTTGACCCGACGGTCGATGATGATGCCCTTGACCGGCGAGGTGATGGTGCAGTAACCGAGGTTGCGTTGCGCACGTCTGAGGGCCGCCTCGGCCTGGCGGATTGCGGCCTCGCTCACCGCCACCTGGGCCACTGCAGTTTTGTATGTCGATTCGTAGGTGTCGTAGCTTGATTGCGACAAAGCATCGGACGGGCCCAACTGCTTGGCCCGCTTCCAATCCTGTTCCGTCCGGGCGAGGTCTGCCTTGGCCTTCTGCAAACCGGCCTTGTTGGAGAGAAGCTGGGCCTCGGCCTGGGCCACATCCGCGGCGTAGAGCGAGTCGTCGATCCGTGCCAGCACCGTGCCAGCCTCAACCACGGAGCCGTAGTCCACGGGTTTGCCCTTGGCGTCTGTGCCAAAGGAGAGGATGCGTCCGGCCACCTGGGCGCCCACGTCGATGACCTCTTCCGGTTCCACGGTGCCGGTGGCGCTGATGGTGACCAGCAGATCACCGCGCTTGAGTTCGGCGGTCCGGTAGCCGGGGCCATCCTTTGCCTTACTGCGGGTAAGCTGCCAGACTGCCAGGCTGCCGAGAAGAAGGAGGGCGATCAGTGCGATAAGGGCTTTCTTGGCCGGGTGTTTCATGATTCAACCTCGAGGAGAGACTGTTGTTGGTGAAGGGGACGAAGCGCACGGATCCCGGCCAGGCTGAAGCGGGTGACATGATCCGCCAGTTGTTCCACATCTTCAAGCAGGGGTTCAACGCCGGTGGTGAAGATCCCTTGATCAGCCTTGCGGCGGCGGGCGAGAAGCAACGGGCCAAAACATTGCGCCCGGATACTCATGGCGCAGAGCTGCACCTCGTGATCGTTGGGATCCTTGTCCAGTAATTCTCCCACCAGGAGACTGAGACCTTTGAAAATCTGCTCCACCGATGCCTGCATGGCCTGGGCCAGCAAGCCGGTTGGATTTGCCATCTCTTTGTGGAAGATGTCGAAATCATGGCTTTGCGGGTCCACGATCCGCCGCATGATCGCGAGAATGCGGCCATGCAGTCGTTTTTCCGGTGGTGCGCCCGGCGGAATGCTGCCATCCGGGGGATAGAGGGTTAGCGATTCGGTGAAGGCGTAGCGCCAACTCTCCACATAGAGGGCTTCCTTGCTGCCGAAATGGTAGCTGACTGCGGCGGTATTGGCTGCCGCTTGCTTGCAAATCTCGGCGATGGTGGTATCTCGAAAGCCTTTGGCGGCAAAGATCTTGCCTGCGGCCGCCAGCAGGTTCTGGCGGGTTTCCTGACCGTCGCTTCGTTGTTTTCTCACGGATGATGTCCTTTAGTGAATAAGTTAAATGTATATTTGATTTATTTATCTTGCCGCGTCAAGGGGTTTTTGGGGCAGATTTCCCTTCGGCTATCCTTTGAATCAGGGGCGGAAATGTGTTACAGAGGGTGGATGCATATGCAGCCAAAACAAGCGAGAGAGGGCGGGGAGGAAACAGTCTCGGCCAAGAGCGGCCAGATCGTCGATCTGCGCGATCTTACCCCGGATCAGCTACGCGACTATGTCGTCACTCTGGGGTTGCCTGCCAAGCGGGCGCGACAGATCTTTACTCGGTTGTATCGCCCCGGGGTGGACGATTTTTCCCAGCTGGGGATCAGCCGGGAGGTTACGGAGCTGCTGGCGAGCCACGCCACCATGAGCAGCCTCACCCCTGCGACGGTGGAAAAATCGACGGAGCTGCTGGCGAGCCACGCCACCATGAGCAGCCTCACCCCTGCGACGGTGGAAAAATCGGCGGATGGCACCGAAAAATTCGCCTTCCGGCTCGTAGACGGGGCAATGATCGAGAGCGTGCTTATCCCGGAGGACGGCCGCCATACCCTGTGCATCTCCTCTCAGGCGGGCTGTGCCATGGGCTGCGGGTTTTGTCTCACCGGGGGCCAGGGCTTTACCCGCAACCTGCGGCCTGCCGAGATCGTGGGGCAGGTGCTGGCGGTGATGACCCATATGGTTGCCAACGGCATCAATCGGGCTACGCCGCGCGAGCTGCTCAACAATTTGGTCTTCATGGGCATGGGCGAACCCCTGGCCAATTACGACAATCTCCTGACCGCGCTGACAATCCTCATGGATGATCATGGCCTCGGGTTTTCCGAGCGGCGGATCACCGTCTCCACCTGCGGCATCGTCCCGAGAATGGACGATCTGGGCAGGGATATTCGGGTCAATCTGGCTGTGTCACTGCATGCCGCCGATGACGCGGTCCGCAGCAGCCTGATGCCGGTGAACAAAACCTATGGGTTGGAATCGCTGCTCGCGGCCTGCCGCAGGTATCCGCTGGGGAAAAAGAAGGTTATTCTCTTCGAGTACATCATGCTCAAGGGGATCAACGATTCGCTGGCGGACGCGCACCTGCTGGCGGAAAAGCTGCAAGGCATCCCCAGCCGGATCAACCTGCTGCCCTACAACGGTTCCGGGGATGCGGAGTATGCCTGCCCGGATGAGGCGCAGACCCTGGCCTTTCAGAAGGTGCTGCGGGAGGCGGGTTTCAACACCTTTATCCGTCAGAGCCGGGGTGCAGATATCTCCGCAGCCTGTGGCCAGTTAGCAGGGAAGGGTTAAAAGGATTGTCGAAAGGTGCAGCGGCGGCAGAGGGGTTCGCTGAGTCGGCGTTGGGTAAAGCCGATGCGGATGGTGGTGGCGCGCGGGCTGGCGCAGATATCTGCAAGTGATTGGGTGTGGATGTTGCCCAGGGGGATATCTGCCTCGGCATCGAGACAGCAGGGCACCACGGTGCCATCCACTAATATGGCGACATGATCCCGCAGTCCTCGGCAGGTTCCTTTGTCTCCCAGGTCTGGGGCCGGTCCATGGGGCCAGGTGAACCGGGCGTTCTGACTGAGGAAAACCTTGGGGGCCAGGGTGAGGCCGTGGCCGGGGGTGAGTTGGTCGGCAAGTGGTTCGGCTAGGGAGAAAAAATCCGCGATGCGGGCGAGGATGCGCTGGTTGTGGCTACTTTCTTCTGCTGCGGCAAGATTCCAAAGCCGCAGGCTGAGGAAGAGCGGGGTGCGCATGGCCTTCTGGACAAAGGCAAAGACCCCGGCCAGGGCGGCTTCCTGAGCCGGGGCATCGGGTAGTTCGGCAAGACCGTGCAGGGAGATATTGATCTGGCGCAGGGCCGGACTGGCAAGCAGAAGTCCCTGGCGCTGGGGCAGCAGGGTGCCGTTGGTGGTCAGGTTGACCTTGAGGCCATGCCCCTGGCAGAGGGAGAGAAGAACGTCAAGCTCTGGGTGCAACAGGGGCTCGCCCAGTACGTGCAGGGCAATGTGATCGGTGTGGTCCTTGATTTTGCCAAGGATGGTGCGAAAATCCTCGGGGCGCATGAAGGCTTTGGCCCGGTCGCTCCGAAGGCAAAAGCTACAGGAAAGATTGCAGCGGTTGGTGATCTCGAGGTATATTTTCTTGAATTTTTTCAATCGGGATCAATCAAAGATTTCGATGTCGCCATGTTTGCATTCGGAGCAGCGGAGCATGGGGTCGATTTTTTCAAAGGCCACGCGCCAGGCCTGTTCGGAGATGGTCTCGGCGAAGTCCTCTTCGCATTCGGAACAGAGCCAACGGTCGCCCTTGGGGGTAACAAAGAGTTTCATTTTTTTTCACCTGCCTACGAGGGGTAACGGGATCATCGCCATTTGCGGCTTCGGGGCGATGGTGTATTCTTGCTTCGGCAACATAGTTGAAATTGGGGAATGCGGCAAGAGGGAGCGCGGAATCCTTCCGTTCATTTTCTTTGCTTGCCCAAAGAAAACGAACCAAAAGAAAAGGCACCCGGTGTCTCTTGTCCCGCCGTGGGCGGGAGTCCCTGCGCTCCTCAATGCTGCCGGGGCTTTGCAAACTCGCTGCGCTCAAACAGTGCAAATCCCCTTTTCGGCAGCCTCTCCGGTGCTCGGCTGCGTGCCAATGGGAATCTTCTGCCCCCCCCCATTTGTCCTGCCGCGCCTCGCAGACGGGGGCGGAAAAGACGCGGGAACTGTCTGAGGGCGAAGCCCGAGTTTTTCCGCGTCCCGCCCTCGTCGAGAAGTAAGGGAAGCCCGTAGGGCCAGGACTGGCTGGGGTGCCTTTTTCTTGTTTCTTCTTTTGGGCACGCAAAAGAAGAAAAGAAACAAAAGTACAAGGGCCTTTCTTACGGATATTCCCCGGAATTACCGGATGAACCAAAAAGGACAACTCAGAAATGGCAGCAAAGAAATTTTACGCAATCCTGGCCGGGCGGGTGCCTGGCATCTATGATAATTGGCCCAAGGCCCAGGCCCAGGTCATCGGCTTTCAGGGCGCCAGATTCAAAGGCTTTGCCACCCGGGCCGAAGCCGAGGCCTGGATGAAGAATCCCACCTCAGGTCAGGGCGGGCCGGGCAGCGTTAAAGGAGCGGTGAAGGCCACTCCGCAAGTAGACGCGGACACCTCCCCCAAGGAGGGCGTGGTCTGCATCTACACCGACGGCGGCGCCCGCTACAATCCTGGGCCAGGCGGCTACGGTGTCGTCCAGGTTTACAACGGCCAGCGCAAGGAATTGTGCGGCGGTTTTCGCTTGACCACCAATAATCGGATGGAACTGATGGGCTGTATCGTGGCCCTGCGGGAGCTTGAGCACCGCGACAGGCCGGTGGCCCTCTATTCCGATTCCAGCTATGTGGTGAACGGGATCAGCAAGGGCTGGGCCAAGGGCTGGCGGAAACGGGGCTGGGTCAAGGCGGACCGGCAACCTGCGGTCAATCCCGATCTCTGGGGGCAGCTGCTGGACCTTATTGAGGGGTTGGAGATCACCTTCAACTGGGTCAAGGGCCACAACGGTAATCCCTTTAACGAGCGCTGTGATGAGCTGGCCGTGGCCTCGTCCCGCCAGGACGATCTGCCGGTGGATAGCGGGTACAAGGGCTGAGGGCGATGAGCGAAAAAGAGAGCCGACTCATGGAGGCCTGGCGCAGGCAGTTGGCCCAGGAATACCGCCATCTCTGCTGGTTGTACCGGGTGCGGCTTGCGCTGCCGCTCTTTGAGATCCGCGAGGGCCAGAGTAGGGCCGGAACCTGGTCGTCGGGTTTGGACACCCTCAGCCTGGCATCCTGGCTGATCCGGGATCATTCCTGGGATGTGGTGCTGGAGGTGTTGAAGCATGAGATGAGCCACCAGTATGTCCAGCAGGTTCTAGGCCGTGGGGATGAGCTGCCGCACGGCCCGGCCTTTCAGGAGGCCTGCGACCGGCTGGGGGTGCACCCAGAATTTCGCACCGCCCAAGGGGCAATCCCGCGCCTGCTCAGCGGGGAGGGCCAAAAGTCCGGGGCCATGCTGTCCAGGGTGGAGAAGCTTTTCGCCCTGGCCCAGAGCGCCAATGAGCATGAGGCCTCCCTGGCCATGCAGAAGGCCAACGCCATCCTGCGCCGGTACAACCTGGAACGCCTCGACCGCCAGGCGGCTACGGACTACGATTACCTGATCATCAACCCCGGCGGCAAGCGGATCGCCGCCCACCAGCGGCTCATTGCCGCGATCCTCAAGGATTTCTTTTACATCAACGTGGTCATCGCCCGGCAGTTTGAGGCACACAGCGGCGAAACCCTGCGGGTGATCGAGCTGACCGGGGCCAAGGAAAATCTGGCCGTGGCCGGGCACGTCTATTATTTTCTCATCCGGCGGCTGGACTATCTTTGGCAGGAGTACCGGAAAAGCACGGGGGCTACGGGCCGAGAGAAGAATTCCTATTGGCTCGGGGTGCTCAACGGCTTTCGGGAAAAGCTCACAACCCAGGACCGGGAGGCCATGCGCACCACCGGCGACAACACAGCCTCCAGCCTGATCTGCGCCTCCGATCCGGGGCTGATTCGCTACTACCGGGCGCGTTATCCCCGTCTCCGCACCGTGCAACATAACGGGCCTCGGGTGCATGCCGATACCTATCAGGCCGGGCAGCAGGAGGGGAAACAGCTGGTGATCCACAAGGGGGTCGGGGCGGATAGCGGCAACACGGGTTTGTTGCTGGCGGATGGCTAGTGGGACCCAGCCTCTCGATACCGAAGCGCCAACCCTTTGAGGAAATTCCGCAGGAACTGGTCGCCGCACTCCTTGTAGTTTTTATTCCCTGCCTTGCGGAACAAGGCGGACAGCTCTGATTTCGAGACCGGATTACCGGCCTGCTGTAAAATGTCGAGCATGTCGGCTTCCTGGAGTATCAGGGCGATTCGGAGCTTTTTCAGGATGGAGTTATTGGTCAGCAGCTCGGTCAGTTGTGCGGGCCGCTCAGGCTTGCCTTCCTGTCTGCCTCGTTTGTAAATAATAAGGCCACTCAAAAAATCTTCCATAAGCGCATCAGGGCAGGCGACAAAGCCTTCTTCTTCTTCTTTTTTCAGGAGATGGATGATTTTGTCCTGGGCAACCGTCTGCCCAGAGATGCTGAATATCTCAGCCATGGCAGCAGTGGGGAGAGCCAGGGCATATCGCACCCCGCGTAACACATCGTTATTCGTCATTTTTTATCCTTGAGTAAGGCCCCGAGGGCGGCAAAGGGATTCGAGGTGGCAATCGCTTCCTGTTTTCCTGCCGGTTTCAGCGCGCCATAGGCATCGGCAACGCTATCGCGGTCATGCTCATTGTCATGGCAGTAGATGCACAACAGCTCCCAGTTGCTGCCGTCCGGCGGATTGTTTTCGTGGTTGTGGTCCTTGTGGTGGACCGTGAGGTCGCGCAACTTCTTGCCGTTGAATTCGCGACCGCATCGGCCGCAGATCCAGGGATATATCTTGAGCGCTTTTTCCCGATAGGTCTGTGCCCGTAGCTCCTGCGCGCGCTGGGCCTCGGAGATCATATCGGGTTTGGTTGGTGGGGGCATGGGGTGATTGGTCCTGATGTAGGAGGATTTTTGTTATTTGATTGCTTCGTATAAATAAGAACCAAGTACAGACCCTATTGCACCTAACATAATCGCTGTCATGCCAGAGATTGCAAGTGACCACAGAGGATGTTGCGTGATAAAGGTTGTGATCCTATAAAAGAGTGTTTTCTGGATTTGTCCGATCTCTTTTTGACATTTGGTTATCGTTTCATCGGAAATTTTTTCTCGTCTAAGTCGCTCTACGCAATCTGAACAAATAATTGGGTTGTGGCACGAATAGATAACATCTGTTTTGATCCCATTCATATCGAACAGGCAACCACGCGTTTCATCATGCGTGAAATTGGTGTGCTCGTCAGTTTTTGGTATCCGGTTGCCGCTGCGCTTGTATAGCAGCGTATATGCGTAAAGAAGGCGATAAATGATATTCTCTAACGGTATATTCGAATACCTCAGAATTTCTTTGATTTCGTGGAATGTGAAAACGACTCTGTTCGCGCTCAGACGACGTGAATACCAATTCAGCTCTATCGGGACGTTAACGATGGCAATTAAGAACTCACCGTTGAATTTGTTCGGTAGGATGGTCTCCAATGATTCGTCGGTAAACGCCCACCCAGGGCCATCCGAATCTCTGGAAAGAGAATAGCTTTCTATTCCATCGGTTATTTCAAAAATGGATGATTCCCACTCCTTTATTTTTTCCCGGTTAAATTCGGCAGGCATGTGCCCAATGGTGGTCACAGTTATTCTAGTTTTGGACATTGTCACTCCACGGGTAGGCATAACAATACAATAAAGAAGGAAATTTGGGGGACGTTGTTGCTTTATTGAATTAAGCTTTTATGTTGCCGTTCATTCGCTAATCTCTTTCTTCATGCGAACAAACTCTTCCTGGGAGATTTCGCCCCGCGCATAGCGTTTTTTCAAAATTTCCTCCGCCGTCTCTGTCTTGTGTGAACAGCCTTTCCGCATAAGGGAGATACAGATCAGCAGGAGCATGACCCAGAAAAAGATCATGAACATTCCACCAAAACCGTGAAAAGTCGGGCACCCTGAAAACCAGTTCATCATGGCATGTCTCCTTTTGGGTTGGTCGCCTTGGCAACCAGGCTATAGCCGATTACAAATCTTCAATCCGCGCTTTAAAAGCATCGTATTCCGCCTTGATCAGTTTTCTCTCCAGTGCCGCGACCTTGGCGCAATAGGCGGCAATATCGGGGGCTTGCCGACAGAATCCCTCGATCTCCTTTTCCTGTTTCGCGGAAAGCTTTTTATGGTCATGGAGTTTCTCGGCGAAATAGAAAAACGCCAGGCCCGGAGCTACGAAGAGAACCAGGGCGGTATTTTCAACGAGGTCGCCATGGGCCGAACCCACAACAATCTGGAAAACGGCAAGCAGGATGCCGCAGAGCACCAGGGCCAGGAGATACGGGATGATGCGCAGATATTTTTTCTTGGTCTCTACGACATCGGTCGGTGGGTCTTGGCTGATATTGATGTACATGTTTTCCTTGCTTCTAGGCAGGGCATGGCCTGGGTAACGTGATTATTCCATCGAAAAGTTGAGGGGGAGAGCATACCTGTTTTTGGGAAAAACCGGAACATCTCCCTCCCCAAGCATGTCTCCAAAACATCCCATAGGCCTAACGGATTGTCAATACTTGAAAAAGTTGAGATGGCTGTCCTGCGGGGATTGCTGTCTGTTCGCAAGACTGGCCTGCAAAGCGCAAGGCAGGTCTTGACTCCCAGACCCCGGACAGGGTATGCACCGACATTCGTTTGTGGATTTTTACCCTTTGGAGTTCTTCGTTGATGCAAGAGAAGCACCATAACGCCAAACTGCCCTGGGCGTCGGGGAGTCTGCCCCTGATGCTGGCGCCGATGCAGGGCCTTACCAACCGGGCCTTGCGCGGCTTGTTCATCGAGCGGGTCCGGCCCGATGTGGTCTTTACAGAATTTGTCCGGGTCAAAGCGAGCACCAAGAAGAATATCACCGAGAATGACCGGCAAGAGGTGGTCAGCACGGTTGGCGGGGTGCCGCTGGTGGTGCAGCTGATCGGCACCGACACCGAGGCCCTGGTGGCTGCGGCCAACACCGTACAGGAGCTGGGGGCGGAACATCTCAACATCAACCTCGGCTGCCCTTATGGCCGGATGACCAGCCAGACCGCAGGCGGCGCCCTGCTGCGCGAGCCGGTGGCTCTGGGGCGGATGCTTGAAAGCCTGCGCCAGGAGATTCGGGGCAGTTTTTCCGTTAAGGTGCGTTCCGGTTTTGACGATCCGGCCCAGATCTTTTCCCTGTTGACCCTGTTTGCCGACAGCGGCATTGATTTCCTCGTGGTCCACCCTCGCACCGTGAAGCAGATGTACAGCGGGGCGGCGGATCACGGAGTCACCGCCGAGGTGGTGCGGCAAACCTCCCTACCGGTTATTGCCAACGGGGATATCTTCACTGCGGCCACCGGGCAGCGGGTTCTGGCCGAGACCGGGGCGGCCGGGTTGATGCTGGGCCGGGGCGCCATTGCCGATCCCCTGCTGTTTGAGCGCCTGCGGGGCAAGTGCCCCAGCGAATCGACCCCGGACGGTAAGGTTGCCGAACTGCGCGAGTATCTGCAAGCGCTGTTGGCCCGTTACCAGCCGCTGTTTTGCGGCGAGCACCAGATCCTCTGCAAGATGAAGGAGGTGCTCTGCCATGTCCACGATCCCGAGGTTTTGCCTCTGGCCCGGCAGCTCAAGCGCAGCAAAAGCCTGGCCCAGTTTAAGGATTTGACCGCAGATGGCTGATAGTTGCCGAACCGCCGGAATACACAGGAGGCACCCATGGAAGATGTGAATTTGATCGCCAGGCACTGGCACCACCTGCCCATCGACGAGGTGGCGGAGCTGCTGGAATCAGACCGGGAGCAAGGGCTTGATCGGTTCGCGGTGGAGCACCGCCTTGCGGAGTTTGGTCCCAATGCCATCACCGCCCAAAAAGGGCAGGGGCGGCTCATTCGGTTTCTGCTCCAGTTCCATCAGCCCCTGATCTATATCCTGATCGCTTCTGGGGTGATCACCGCTTTTTTGCAGGAGTGGGTGGATTCCGGGGTTATCTTCGGGGTGGTGCTGGTCAACGCCGTTGTCGGTTACCTCCAGGAGGCCAAGGCGGTCAACGCTCTGGCAGCCCTGGCCCGGACCATGACCACCGAGGCCACGGTT
>Ga0315272_10001466_pt1 | contig 11744 bp, 12 predicted proteins | sample C3_middle_MG_FD_203918 | JGI IMG/M metagenome (GOLD analysis project Ga0315272, IMG submission 203918) | Sediment microbial communities from Yellowstone Lake, YNP, Wyoming, USA - C3_middle | ecosystem: Environmental > Aquatic > Freshwater > Lake > Sediment | place: USA: Wyoming | collected...
GTTATATTGATACCCGCCCTTCTGTTTCGATTCCCGTTACCCGCTCCAAGAAAATGGTCAAAAAGCAGAGTCTAAAAGCTCTGTTTTTTGTTTAATTTTAGGTATAAAATTGATTGCTCTAAATTTTTAGGAGTTGGTAATTTGAGACTGAAATTTGATTCATTGACCGCCGGTTGACCAAAATTTAGAATTATATAAAATAATGCGCCGTTTTTCAAAATTGAAAAACGGCGCATGATGTTTAACAGTTCATTATCTTTTTTTGAAAATTTTCAAGGCTCATTCCTGCTAACAGTTCAAAAATTGTATGTTCATTGAAAGCAGTTTCTGCAATAACTTTTTTAGGAACAGAAAGTTTGTGGACCCAGCTAATATGGATAGGATCGCTTGGGTCTAAATTATTTAGTCCTTGTACTGAAAAAGGGGTTGGTATGCTCCTTGCCCATTTTTTGATAGGTGTATTATCAAAAAAATCGGGTTCAATATTTAATTTCATTGCTCTTTTCCAGTCTTTTTTTAAAATAAATCGTGTTGAATCGGTTGTTAAAATTTCTTTGGTTAATGTTGTTAAAGTTCCTTCAAATCTTGTGTCCATAAAAATAATTCCACGTTTGCCGGTGTAGGCATATGCTCTGGTGCAGAGTTCAAGAAGTTTGTCTATCCATTCTTTGCCGGCATCTTTTGTTTCATTAAAAAAAGATTCGGTATCATAAATTTCATCATGACCGATAAGATTTTTTTGTTTAGGAGTAAATATTGGTTTTCTTAATTTTGACCATTTGGAAAGGTTTGGTTTTAATCTTTGCCCACTGGCTGTACCAAATTTTTTGTATTCTTCGTAAACGGCGCCTCCTATGTGTTCTCTCAAGACATACTTAGTTTTAAGAATATCTTTGCTTAAGTTACGAATTATAAAACAACGCTTTTTGTCTATCCCGGGGTAAGTACTAGCAAAATTATGAATATCATTGATTCCGTTGGTGTTGGCTAGATGATTCGGGAAATCCGGAAAGATTTGCATAAACCATAAATAATTTAACGCTGCCGAGATTTGACCTTTGTCAGGAACTGTCGCATTTAAATCAAAATCAAAGGCATTTACTCTGTCAGTAAAAACTTGCAGTATGAAATCAGAATCAATTTCATAAGTATCAATTGTTTTTGCTTGTTTTCTTTCAGTAAAACCGTAATTACTTAAAGTTTGAAAAACTTCAGTTTCAATTGCGTTTGGTGGAATTTTTTTTGTCATGATTTGATTCTCCTTTTGTCTGGTTGTTGTTTTTAATACTAAGTTTTAATTTTAAATATGAGCCTTCGCTATTTGTTAAAATGCAATGAAATTATCAATACATTACCCGAAAACCAGAAAAATGTCAAATGTCGTAGAATTTTTTTTATCAATATTTAAAATAAAAAAGCCCGATTATTTCGTATAAAAGGGCTTTAAGTAATTATTAGATTCATATGAATTTCCGAAGGAGAGTTTGAAAGAGCTAAGTATTTCTAATTAAAAGAGAATCTTTAAATTTGGTAATTGCGCAATTGCAATAAAAGTCGGGTTCGTATGGACCAAGATAGTCTTCGTCAATTCTATGAGTTTCGGACCACATGAAGTGTTTGAAGACAATCCATTTTTTCAATTCTGAAAATTTGATTAGAATAAGTTTGTTTTCAGTTTGGTTGATGTTTTGTAAGGGGATAATAATTACGTTGTATGAATTGTAAATATTTTTTTCCTGATTTAAGCAAACTGGCAAAATGGCTGGAAACGCTTTTTCATTGTAATTAATGAAACAATTAGTTAGCGGTGGCAGGACTTGTCCTAATTGAAGAGAAAAATTTTTGCTTATTGAAGTTGCTCCATGGGTACGATCATAATCACTTGGTTTAAAATTAATTATTATTTGTTGATTCATTTTTATCTCCTAAAAATTTGAGTTATTATTAAAATGTTTACAAAGAACTACTATGATAAAATCATAACAGTAATACTTATATATTTCAATTGATTTTATGCACTTTTCCTTGACTTCTTGAATAAATTTTGTTATAAATAATATGAACTAAATTAATGAAACTAATTAATTATGAGAAGAACATGGCGTAAAGCCCCTCCGAAACAAGAGAAGCGATTTTTTGTAAATGAGCAGATTAGAGCTGATCAAATATTTTTGATTGATGAGAATGGTGAAAACTATGGAAAAATTAGTACTGTCGAAGCTTTACAAAGAGCACGAGAGGCAGATTTAGATTTGGTTGAAGTAAATCCGCAAGCAGAGCTACCAGTTTGTAAGATTATGGATTTTGGTCAGTTTAAGTATGAAAAAGAAAAGAAAGCACATAAACAGAAAATAGCGCAAAAGAAAGTTGATACCAAGGGAATTCGGTTATCAGTTCGTATTAGTCGAAATGATTTAGATATGAGAATAAACCAAGCGACAAAGTTTATGGAAAAAGGACATAAGCTTAAGTTGGAAATGATTTTGAAAGGACGAGAACGAGCTCATCCTGAAAAAGCAGTTGAGATAGTTAACAATTTTGTGGCTGAGTTAAGCGCAAAAGAAGGAATGAATATAGTTAAAGAACAAGACTTGACAAAACAAGGGGGAAGGTTTATAATGATACTAATCAATAAGAATGATTAAATAAATCAAAAATCAGGTATTGTTAACCTGTTTTTTATTTTTATATTTATGCCTAAGATTAAAACACACAAAGCAACTGCTAAGCGATTTACTATTACTAAAAATAACAAATTGAAAGCAAGAAAAGCAGGACAGGATCACTTTAATGCTCGTGAATCCGGTAATACAAAACGTAATAAACGACGAGATATTAATGTAAGTAGAACCTTAGAAAAAACTATCAAGTCTTTAATCGGAAAAAATTAAGCTAATTATTAGATTTTTGAAAGAAAATTATCGCCAAAAGCGAAAGAATTAGATACTATACAAAAAATATGACTAGAATAAAACGAGGCGTCAACCATGTAAAAAAACGAAAAAAACTTTTAGCCAAAGTTAAAGGTTACAAATGGGGACGAAATAACTTAATTAGCATTGCTAAAACTGCAGTTAATAAAGCTGGGGCTCATGCCTTCATGGACCGAAGAAAAAAGAAGCGAACTAGCCGAGGCTTGTGGCAAGTAAAAATCAGTTCTTTTGTTAAAGAACAAGGTTTGAGCTATTCAAGATTTATTAATGCTTTAAAAATCAACAAAATTGAAGTTGATCGAAAGATTTTAGCTGATTTATCAGAAAACAACAAAGCGGTAATGAGTAAAATTGTAGCCGAGGTTGCAGTAAAATAATTAGATTGACTGCGTAGATAAATCATGACATAATATATATGAGTATTGTAAAAATATTTCAACTAATTATTGCAATTTTACTGATTGTTGTTATTTTATTGCAAAATCGTGGAGGAGGCCTATCAAATGTATTCGGTGGTGGCGGATCTAATGTCTTTATGACTAAGCGAGGCTTTGAAAAAAAACTATTTATATCCACAATTATATTAGCAGTATTATTCTTTGTGACCTCTCTATTATCAGTTATTTTGTAGTCTTTAGTTAAATTGATAATTAAACAAAATCATAGTGGACTCTTTAAGTACAATCTTAAAAAAGATAAAAGCATTTGGTAAAAATGTTCAATCTTTTTTTTATCAAATCGTAAAAATTGTTTTTTCTGGGTTAATTAGAATTTTTGAAAAGTATATCCAAAAAAAACAAATTGATGATCGCGCCGAGGCTGATAAAAAATTGGTATTTTCGATGTCAAAATCAAGAATTCCTAATTTTCGACAATTAAAGTATATTAAGAAATATTTAAATTCACAAGAGATTTTGATTATTAATGTTAGTATATTTGTTATTGTTGTTAGCGCATTAGTCGGCGGAACAAGTTTTTACAAAAAGCATATTCAATTAGTGGCTAAACAAGGCGGGAAATATATCGAGGGTTCAATTGGTTCGCCAAAATATATCAATCCTTTGTACTCATCATTAAGTGATACAGATTCAGATATTGCTAGACTAGTTTATTCTTCACTATATAAATTGGATAAAAACGGTCAATTAGCAAATGATCTTGTCGAAACTCAAAAGATGAGTGACGATCAAAAAGTTTATAGCTATAAAATTCGCGAAGCCGTTTTGTGGCATGATGGGCAAAAGTTAACCGTTGATGATATTATATTTACTTTTAACTTAATCAAAGATTCTCAGTACAAATCGCCTTTAAGATCAAGTTTTAATGGTGTGACAATTGAAAAAGTTGATGATTATAATTTTAAATTTATATTATCAGATCCGTATGCAGCCTTTAGCGAGCTTTTGACTTTTGGAATTATGCCAGCTCATGTTTGGGAAAATTCTACACCGGAATCAATTAGTTTGGCTGATGCAAATTTACACCCAATCGGTTCTGGGCCCTATGAATCAAGCCAAATGATTAAAGATAAGGCGGGAAATATTAAAGAATATGACTTGGTGGTAAACAAAAAATATTATAATACAAAAGCTAATGTCGATATTAGTTATAAATTTTTTGGTAGCTTCGAAGAAGTAGTTGGTGCTTTGAATGATAATCAGGTTGATGGTATGAGTTATTTGCCACATGAATTGAAAGATAATATTATTACACCCAATGCCTATAATTTTTATCAACTTTATTTACCACAATTAACGGCAATCTTTTTTAATCAAATAAATAATTCAAATCTTGCAAATAAGAATATTAGAAAGGCTTTAGCATATTCAATCGATAAACAAGCGATTATAAACGATCAATTATTTGGTGGAGCACAAGTTGTTGATGGTCCGATTTTGCCGAATAATTTTGCTTACTATAATCAAACAGACAAATACATCTTTAATCCTGAGGCAGCAAATACAATTTTTACAAATGAAAAATGGGCAAAAGTAGAAATAACAAAAGCAGAAATTAATATTCTTGCGGAAAAGAAAAAGAGTGAAAGTGCTGGAGGGGCTAATGCGATAAAACTTACCGCAGAGGAACAAGCTAAATTAGACATGGGGGCAGGAAAATGGTTGATGAAGGATGGTAAGTATTTAAAAATAAAATTAACTACGGTTGATACAAGTGAAAATACAAAAGTGGTTAAAACAATTAAAAACTATTGGGAAGTAGCTGGTGTTAAAACTGAACTTGAAGTTTTGTCTCCTAGTCAGATTCAATCTGATGTAATTAGGGGTCGAAATTTTGAAGCTTTGTTTTATGGACAAGTTTTAGGAATTGATCCGGATCCATATGCTTTTTGGCATTCTTCACAAACTGGTGCGCAAGGATACAATATTGCAAACTATTCCAATAAAGATGTAGATCAGTTGTTGGAAGACGCACGAAAAATTTCAAATCCAGAAGAAAGAAAAGTAAAGTATTATAAATTTCAAGAAATAATTAGTCAGGAAGTTCCGGCAATATTTGTATATTCTCCTTCATATACATACGTTCAGGTCAAAAAAGTTAAAGGCTTTGATGTAAAAAGCATTATAACTCCTCGTGACCGTTTCGCCAATGTAGAAGATTGGTATATTGAAACCAAGAAAAAACTTGTTTGGTAATTGTTACTAGACCAAGTAGGCTTCGTAAAAATAAATAAAAAATTAATAAATAAAGATGCAGAACTCTTTAAGTGTCTGTTATCTTTTAACTCAATTTAAAATATGATAAAAACATTTAAGCCCAAGGCTAATACGCCACACCCTGCCAATAAGGTGCCAGCAGCTCAGGGTCAAGAAAAAAGTTTTGTGAATAAACCACAGAACAAGGAAAGAAATTTTGGCAAAAAAAATCAAAATCGCGAGAAAGGTTTTCAACCGAAAGCAAAAAACTCAAAAATTTTTGAAAAGGATAAATTAAAAGTTATTGTGATGGGTGGATTGGAAGAAGTTGGCCGAAACATGACTTTGATTCAATATGAAAATGAAATAATTTTAATTGATATGGGGTTGCAATTCCCGGAAGAGGATATGCCCGGAATCGATTATATTATTCCTAATATTTCATATCTTGAAGACAAATTAGATTGGCTAAAAGGCGTGATTATAACTCATGGACATATGGATCATATTGGGGGAATTCCTCATATGATGGGTCCATTAGGTAATCCACCCATGTTTATGGGTAAATTAACAAAAGGTTTGGTCGAAAAACGTTGTGAAGAATTTAGAAATTGTCCTAAATTAGGAATTGCGGTAGTTGATGAAAATTCAAAGGTTCGTTTGGGTAGCGCATTCAGAATAGAATTTTTGCGTGTTAATCATTCAATTCCAGATTGTTTTGCGATTATTGTGCATACCCCAGTTGGAACTTTAATACATACTGGTGACTTTAAAATCGATTTTTCACCGGTGAATGATAAGCCAGCTGACTTGAATCGAATAGCGCAAATTGGTGCTGAGGGGATTATGTTGTTGATGTCAGACTCAACTTCAGCCGCTTCTTCTGGTTACCAAGTTTCGGAATCATCCATTGGAGATGAAATGGATCGATTGTTTGAAAAAATTACCGGTCGAATTATTATTGGAACTTTTGCTTCACAGTTAAGCCGTATCCAAAAATTATTTGATTTGGCAGCAAAACATGGAAGAAAGATTTATTTGCAAGGTCGTTCAATGAATAATAATGTAGAAATTGCTAATAAAATTGGATATTTGAAATTTAATAATAAAATATTAATTGAAGATAATGACTTGAAGCGATTACCTGACAGCCAAATTTTAGTTTTAGGAACTGGTGCACAAGCGGAAAGCAATGCTTTCTTGTCTCGCGTGGTGAATGGTGAACATAAAACGATTACTTTAAAAGAGGGTGATACAATTATATTTTCATCGTCAGTTATTCCTGGAAATGAACGCAGTATTCAAACTTTGAAAGATATGATTGTTCGACAAGGCGGACATGTGATTCATTATGAAATGATGGACGTTCATGCTGGTGGTCATGCGAAGCAAGAAGATTTGAAATTGATGATGCGTCTTTTGAAGCCAGAATATCTGATGCCGATTGAAGCCAACCATTATTTGCTTCGAGCTCATGCAGAACTTGGCGAGCAAGTTGGTATTCCCAAAGAAAATATTTTTGTGGCTGATAATGGTCAGCCAGTTGAGTTTATTAAGCAAGGCGGAAGATCGATTGGTAAGATGAGTAATGCTCGTGTAGTGACTGATTACGTTATGGTTGATGGTCTTGGTGTGGGTGATGTTTCAGATATTGTCTTGCGTGATCGTAGAGTGATGTCAGAAGATGGTATGATTGTGATTATTGCCACAATTGATAATAAAACCGGCAATACAATTGGAAACCCTGATATTATTTCTCGTGGGTTTGTTTACATGAAAGAAAATCGAGAACTAATCGAAAAAACTCGAATGAAAGTTAAGGCAATTGTTAAAGATCATGATTCTCGTACGCCCGCTGATGATGACTACATAAAAAATAAAATTAGAAATGAAATTGGACAATTTTTGTTTGGACAGACGAAGCGAAGACCAATGGTTTTACCGGTGGTAATCAAGGTGTAAAATATCAAAAAATTTGTGGAACTTCAGCCTTTTTTAAAGGCTGAAGTTTTTGTTTTTCGATTGACTTAGAGGGTATAAAAATGGTATTATTGGGGCAGATATAAAAAAATTAGCTTGCTAATAATATATATTATCAAAGACAAAAAAAATCGAAAGGCTCAGGAATTATAAAGGTTTTAGTAAGTGTCGGCGCGAGCGGATTAATTTTTTTAATTAAAATATTACTAATATTAAAGAAATTTTTAGAGTTAATATTTTCAGTTTTTATTTATAAGCCTTTATATCATGTAGTACGTTTATTTTTTTATAAAGTAGTAGTAAAATCATATTCAGGCTATTTGTCAACATTGAATAAGCTGGGCTGGGCGAGCGCGAGAAATGATTTGGTTTCTTTTATTTTAAATAAAAAATTAGTTCATGTATTAGTTGTTTTTTTGACGGTAATTTTAATTTTTATAAATTATTCCGCCAAAACAAAAGCGGATACTTTGATTAGTCCTTCAAGAAATACGATTTTAGCCGGATTGGTAAAGAGTGAATTTAGCGCAGTTGAAGATAACCAAGATTTTATCGTAGAATCGTTTGATAACGGAGTAGTAACGCCACCAAAACAATTATCTTATGTTGATAAGCAGGGAACGGTTAATTCACAAATGGGGGTAAAAATTGGCCAAACAGATGAAGAGGGAGCAAGTGGAAACACACAAAACAATTCGTCTGTAGTGCGACCAGTATTGCCTGCTACCCAGGTCACCAAAAGACCAAGAACAGAAATTATTGAATATACAGTTGAAGAAGGTGATTCAATCAGTACAATAGCCGATAATTTTGATATTAGTGTTAATACAATTCTTTGGGAAAATAATTTGAGTGCATATAGTGTGATTCGTCCCGGGATGAGTTTGAGTATTCTGCCAGTTTCAGGAGTGGCTTACATTGTTGAAAGAGGCGACACGCTAGGTAGTATTGCTACTAAATTTAACATTCCTTCGAATGATATTTTGGATATAAATAAAATTGCCGATGCGTCAATGATTTCAGTTGGTAAAAAAATAGTTATTCCAGGGGGAGAAAAAGAAAGTTTACCAAAGTATAAACCGACTACCTATACCGGATTCACTGCGATTAAACATATCATTGAGGCAAGTAATGAAGCACCGGCTGATCAGACTTCCTCAAGCGATGATACCAGTGATGAACCACCAGTTTCCGGAAACAAAATGGCTTGGCCGACACAAGGGCACACTATCACACAGTATTATTCTTGGCGACACACTGGACTTGATATTGCCAATAAAGTTGGAACGCCTTTATATGCGGCTGATTCGGGCGTGGTTGAAACAGCTGGCTGGGGAACTGGTTATGGTAATCATATCGTCATTAATCATGGTGGCGGCAAAGAAACTTTGTATGGACATGCTTCAAAACTATTTGTTCAAGTTGGTGATAAGGTTAAAAAGGGTGAAACAATTGCAGCCATGGGTTCGACTGGTTGGTCGACTGGGCCTCATATTCACTTTGAGGTTAGGATTAACGGCCAGAGATTAAATCCTTTGAACTATATTAGATAAAATAAAATAATTTACTTTAATTAAAAATAAACAATATGAATATTATAATTGGATTAATGGGAATAGCTTTGGGCTTTGTAATTGTACTAAAATCTGAATGGCTTTTGGAGAATTTTGGTAGAATTGGATTCTTTGAAGACAAATTGGGTACCGAGGGAGGTTCACGTTTGGGCTATAAACTTGCCGGAATTGTAATAATATTTTTTGGAGTTTTGGTGTTAACTGGGATGATGAAAGATTTTGCTTTGTGGGTATTGTCACCTTTGACTCGATATAGTCAACAGATGCCGATTGCTAATTAGTTACAAATTACCACCGCCACGGCGGGGTCTCGCCTTCAATAAATTTAAAATAGTGGCGATGACAAATCTTTTTCCCGCCCGCCTCGCGAGAGAAGCTTTGCGGACAGGCAAATTTACAAAATAAATATTTCCGTAGGGGGGTATCCCATTGTGGGCACGCCGTCAATGTTAGTGCAGGAAAAGGGCAGGCACAAGGCACTGCCCCTACAGTATAATATATAAACGTTGTAAACCCCAGCTTCCTTTACTCGCCGTCCCCAGGCTTCCTTCTTGACTTCTTTTTAAAAATTATATATTATAATACCAGTATGTTAAACATAGTGATTTAAACATACTTTTTATTTTCAAAATAAATACGGGCCTTTAGCTCAGCTGGCTAGAGCACCTGCTTTGCAAGCAGGGGGTCCAGGGTTCGAATCCCTGAAGGTCCACTAATAAAAAAGTACTGTATGAACAGTACTTTTTTATTGGTGGAATTGAAAGCGTGAGAGCCCTGGAAAGAACATTTTGGCTAGGTGCAGAAATTAGATCAATAAAATTATTTATACTGATTGAAGAGAATAAAATTAGTGTGTAACGGAATTTAATCCCTTCGAATCCCTGAAGGTCCACAAAGAAAAACACCACTAATATTAGTGGTGTTTTTCTTTGTTTATAGTTAAGTATAAAACGCATTTCTGGAAAATTAAAAACCCCTAGCTTATCAAATCGATAAAACTAGGGGTTGAGATTAGAATAGGGAGAAGAGGGGAGTTTTTGGTGCATTATTTAATGCCACCGATATTTGCCAGCATATCGAAGGCGTCTTTGCCTTTCTTTTCATTTACTTTTTTTCTTTCTTCTCTTGATTTGTCGGGAAGATGCCAGAATTGTCTATTCAACTTCGCTGTTTCCGTTAAAATATTCGTTGAATTTTCATGATTCTCACTTTGTTTCTGATTTTTATAGGGAAGCCCCCAAAAAAGTCGGTAAAAGTTGATGTTTGCAGAAAATATAGTGTTTAACATAGGTGTCTCCTTTTTGAAAACGTTAAAAGTGTTTAAATTTAATCTACTTCTTCGTCATCATGACAAAGATATTTTTTAATAAATTCAACTGTTTCATCCAACTTGAAATAAACACAGTATCCAGAAATAAACGTAAAAAGCAGAAGACCAATCGGAAAAATCAAATTAAGGCTAAAATGCTTCATAAAAAAATTACTCATATATTCTCCATTAAATTTTAAAAGGTTCAAAAATATGATTAATCTATAGCACTTTCTGTTTTTTCTGTCAAGCTGGGCTTGTTTATCGCTTCATAATATGGAATAATTAGAATATGAGTAAACAAAAGAAAAAATTGATAATAATTGATGGGAATGCGCTAATACATCGCAGTTTTCATGCTTTGCCTCCTACCATGACTACCAAGGATGGAACGATGGTAAACGCCGTGTATGGCTTTACAACGGTGCTTCTGAAGGCGATTAAGGACTTTAAGCCGGAGTATGTGGTTTTGACGCTTGATAAGAAGGGCAAGAATTTTCGGCATGAGAAATTTACGGAATATAAGGCAACACGAACTAAGGCGCCGGATGAGCTGTATGCGCAAATTCCGCTGGTGAAAGAGCTGGCGGTGGCTTTTAATATTCCGATTTTTGAAAAATCAGGTTTTGAGGCTGACGATTTGATTGGTACGATAACAAAATTAACCGATGATTCGATTGATAATATTGTTGTGACTGGTGATATGGATACTTTGCAATTGATTAATGACCATACGAAGGTTTATACTATGAGTCGAGGAATGTCGGATAGCATTTTGTATGATGCGGAAGCGGTGCAAAAAAAATATGGCTTTACGGTTGAGCAGTTGATTGACTACAAAGCGCTTCGGGGTGATGTGAGTGATAATATTCCGGGTGTGCGGGGAATTGGTGATAAAACTGCGGTTGAACTTTTACATAATTTTAACTCACTCGACGGAATTTACAAAAATATTGATTCGGAAAAAATTAAAGATCGAATAAGAGGACTATTGATTGAACACAAGGATGAGGCGTACATGTCATACGAGCTCGCGACAATTAAGTGCGATGTGCCGATTGAGTTTGATTTGGAAGCCACTCGTTTTGCGGATTTTGATAAAGAAAAGGTAATAAAATTTTTGAGTGAAATGGAATTCAAATCTTTGTTGCCAAGAATTAAAGACCTGAAATCAAATCAAGACGGAAAAGAAACAGCTGATGAAATAGCCGGCGATAAATTTGAACGCGATATTAATAATTATAAATATAAAATAATTTCAGAGGAAAAAGATTTTTCTGATTTTCTGGAAAAA
>Ga0315272_10001467_pt1 | contig 11737 bp, 9 predicted proteins | sample C3_middle_MG_FD_203918 | JGI IMG/M metagenome (GOLD analysis project Ga0315272, IMG submission 203918) | Sediment microbial communities from Yellowstone Lake, YNP, Wyoming, USA - C3_middle | ecosystem: Environmental > Aquatic > Freshwater > Lake > Sediment | place: USA: Wyoming | collected...
TCCTCAGGCGCGTTAGGCGAGATCACAAGCACGTCTATGTCGCTGTCGGCAGACCAGTCCCCCCTCGCCACGCTACCAAACACCACGACCCTAACCTCCCCCAGCAACTCCCTAGCCCTCTGGCACAGCCTCTCTACATACGGCCTCCAGCCCTCCAGAACCTCCCTCCGCCTAAGCCCCCGCTCTATGTACATAGCGCCACCAGCTCCTCCGCCACTTTGACCAGATGCTCCGCCACATCTCTGCTGTACCGCCGCGGCAGATACCGGGCCCCCAGGTAGGCATCCTCCATAACCTCGAAGGCGAGCATGTACCTCTCGTAGAGACTCCAAAGCTCCGGCTTAACAGCCCTAACCTCCTCAAAGAGCCGCCTCAGAGAATGCGTATGCGGGTAGTACCCCGCCCTAGACGCCAGCACGTATTTAAGCGCCAGCTGACACGCCTGCTCGGCGTGAAACGCCGCCAGATCCACCCTCCCAGCCCTCAAATCATCCCTAGCCGCCGCCAGAAACATCAACGCCCGCTCCCTCAGAATCTCCACCTCCTCCCTCCCCACAACCCCGCACAAATCCATATATAAATGGACAACCCCGCAATCCGTTTGATACGCGCCGAAGTCTAAGAGGGGGCGTCGCGGACTACCCCACGGCCATTGCTATTTTCGTCAGCGGGCAAACCTCTTGTCTGAAAAGCGACGTGGCATTAGCAATTTCTCTAAGTCGTCGCCTAGGCGGGCTATTACATTAGCCCCCCAAGCCAAGCTAACACCGGATGTGCCTAGTTGCGATAAGATGCAACGATGTATGAGATATAACGCCACCTCTGCGTTGCACCAAGAGATGCTAGCCATAACGGTTGAGACGACTTGGTTATCCTAAAAATTTCCTTACTGCCGCCGCAATTTGTTGTATGCACTTCTCAAACTTAGAGCTGGCGTCGTTGCCTCTCTTCAATTCAGAGTGAAGGTAGTTGCAGGCCTCGTCGCGCTTAAGCTTGTCGCCTGGGTTGAGGCCTAACCATTCGGCGAATGCCTCTATATGCGGGTCGAAGACCACCGCGACGACTCCGGCGAGTTTGTTCACTCCTTGCCCGACCCAAACCTTTCCGCAGATCTGTGTCAGCCGGAAGTTCTTTTCCACAAAGATCCTCGCGTCGCCGGTCTCGTAATCTATAACCACGATGAGGCGGCTGCACCGCGGCTTGATCTCCTTGACGACTTCCTGCAGTATGAGCTCGCGGCCGTAATTGCGCCTGTGGCGAACCTCGCCTCCCACCGCGTTTCTAAGATATTCGCCGACGCATTTATTGCCGAAGCACTCCGTTACGATGCACGTCTGCATAGGCGAAGCACTTCGCGGGGCTTCATGAAGAGGATGTCCGCGGAGGTGACCAGCTCCTCCGCCAGCTTATCTTTATCGAGCTCTGCGACCTCTGTAAGCCCCCCATCTCCTCTGTATACGTAATACAGAGTCACGTTCAGCTTATCCCTCAGCAGAGAGACCAGGATCGGGTTGTGTGTTGTGATTACCACGTATCCCACCTCGCTGAACTTTGCGACGTATTTCACCAGGAGGTTGAAAAACTGGGGGAACAGCTGCCCCTCCGGCTCTTCTAACAGTACGACTGTTCTCCCCTCTAGGCCGTGAAGCTTCGTGAAGAAGATCGCCGAAGAGAGGCCTACAAGGATGTACAAGATGCGAAACACCGAATCTGAGATGGCGGAGGATTTCATGGCAATGTCGTTGTCAAACACCACAACTCTTCCATCGTCTAGCAACTTAACCTCTACCCGACTCAGCTCGGCCAATTCTGCGCTTACATCTCTGATAACTTCCAGCTGTTTCTTTGCCACAAGGCCGAAGTTTTTCCCATCTTCCCGCAAAAGACCCTGCGGAGCTTCAACCTCAACTCCCTTAATCATACTATTTATAATACTGTCTCTAAATCTGTCAAATCCATAAAGTCTCGTCACAACATTCCCTTCGAGAGCGCCAAGTAATTTGTTAACCCCATGTTGATCAACCGCATATTTGAATCCGCCATACGAGAATAGGTAAAGAAAGCGGTAAAGGGGGTGAGGAAATTCGGTATACCCCGTAATTGGTACTTCGGTATCGTTGAGTTCAACGCGGAGACCCTTCTCGAAATATATACGTAGTGATCGGCGCCACTCGTCGGTGCCTACGCTAATTTCGACGGCCTTTGTCAAGTCATAAAACGTAAAAAGATCGCTCACATCGTCGGTTCTGACTAGCCTATACAGCGGTTCTCTCTTCTCGTAGAACGCGTATCGGTCGAAGTAGGTTGCAAGCGCTATGGCTTCTAGCACGTTGGATTTGCCGGCGGCGGGCGGGCCCAGCAGGACCGTGACCCTCCCCAGCTTCATTTGCGCCTTTTCTATCGACTTGTAGTGGCTTATGAAGACCTCCACGGCAATACGTGGCCTCTCTTATAAAGGCATCACTGGGCGAACCTCTTCAACACCTTCGGTATCCTCGGTATCAAGTCAGACGCTGTGATGTGGTACCCCAGCTCCGCGGCGGCGTCTTCGCCGGCGAGCCCGTTGACGAAGGCGGCGACGGCGGCGGCCTCGAGGGGGTCTCTGGTCTTGGTTAGAAAAGCCGCAACAAGCCCCGTCAAGACGTCGCCCGTGCCGCCTACGGTCATGGCGGGGGTGCCTGTTGCGTTTATCTTCACCCGCCTCCCGTCTGAAGCCACGTCGTACCGCCCCTTGAGCAGAATGACGGAGTTCAGCCTGGCGGCCCACTCCTTCACCGCCGCCGCCCTCTCCTCCAGCCCCCTCGGCGGCTCCACGCCGGTGAGGGCCTTGAACTCGCCGGCGTGCGGCGTGAAGACCACAACGCCCCGCGGCGCCTCGCCTCTAAGAGCCTTGATGGCGTCGGCGTCCACCACAAGAGGCTTAACGCCGGCGAGCCTCCGGAAGAGCTCCCTTACAGCGTCAGGCGTCTCGCCCTCTATGCCGAGGCCGGGCCCCATGGCGACGACGTCGAACCTCTCTGCCAGCGCGGCCACCTTATCTACGTGTCTCAGCGATAGGCGGGGTCCCTCCAGCGGTATGGCGATTACGTCGGGGCTCTGGGCCTTGGCCGCCGTGGCGGCTGGCTCAGGCGCCGCTATGACCGCCAGGTCGACGCCGGCGCGGAGGGCGGCGAGGGCCACGTAGACAGGCGCGCCGGAGTACTCAAGCGAGCCGCCGACGACTAACACCCTGCCGTGGTCACCCTTCTTGCTGTCGGGCCGCCGGGAGAAGTCGAGGTAGGCGAAGTCGCCGGGCCCCACTACCAGCTCGGCCTCAGGCGGTATGCCGATGGGCTCCACCACCAGCTCCCCCACGTACCTCTTCGCCGACTCCGTGAGAAGCCCTCTCTTCGGCTTGTGGAAGGTGACGGTGAGTGCGGCCTTCACGGCCTTGTCTCTCACCTCCCCCGTGTCTGGGTCGAGGCCGCTGGGGACGTCCACGGCGACTTTAGGCGCCGGGGCTATGTTCATGAGCTCTATGGCTGTGGCGTGGGGCTCCCTCAGGGCCCCCCGTATGCCGGTGCCCAGCACCGCGTCGACGATCACGTGGGCCCACATGAACCAGTCCTGAAGCGCCAGGAGCTCCAGGGGGGACTGCGCCACGGCCAGCTCCACGCCCCAGAGCCGCCTCACGGCCGCGTAGTTCAGCCGGGCCAGCTCCTCCCTCGGCTCCCCCAGCGCGATGACCCTCACCCTACGCCCCGCCGCGTGGAGGTGTCTGGCCGCCACGTAGCCGTCGCCGCCGTTATCCCCCGTGCCGCAGACCACAAGCACGTTGACGGCGTCGGGGAACCGCCTAGCCACGTTCCGCGCCACGGCGGCCCCGGCGTTTTCCATAAGCACCAGCCGGGGCACCCCCAGCCACTCTGCGTTTCTGTCGGCGACGTACATCTCAACAGACGAAATCCCCTCCACGACACAAAAAACCACGCCATTTATAACAATAAACAACCACTACAAGGCGCAGAACGCAGATGCGCCGTTTCCCCTCCCGACGACGGGGTAAAAGGTCTATGCGTCCGAGGGCAGCGGCACGCCTTTGTTGACACACCTCTCAATCAGACGCTCCGGCGTAAGCGCTGCACCTCGGCTGAAGAATGCAACGTAGCTGGTGAGGAGGAAGACAAGGCCGTGGGCATGTTTAGTCTCCGCCGCTGACGTATACCCCCTCACGTAGCGAAACTATGCAACCTATGCCAGCCACGGCGCCTGTTAATAAATTTCTACTATAACGCTAAGTTAGGGTGTCTGGTCTTGCTGGTGGCGTCTTTTTATAGGGCTTCTTGAGTTGGGGCATGCGGAGCGTGGAGAGGCTGGGGAACGGCGTTGTGTTGGTTTTGGATAGGTTCGAGTCGCCGACTGCCGCCATGGTGGTGGCGGTGGGGGTGGGGTCACTGTATGAGGAGAGGCGGCAGAGGGGCATCACCCACCTCCTGGAGCACATGTTGTTCCGGGTGCCGGGCTTCGACGTAGACGAGGCGGTAGAGGCGCTGGGCGGCTCCAACAACGCCTACACCCAGAGAGATCTCATCGCGGTGGTTCTAGAGGGGGTGGCTGAATCCGCCCCGGGCCTCGTAGAGCTGGCGCATAGGCTGTACACCAACGAGCAGTACAGAGAGGAGGACCTCCAGCGGGAGAAAGACGTCATCCTTTCCGAGCTTCGGCAGGCGAGGGAGGACCCCTCCACCCGCGTGGGCGAGCTGGTTCTGAGGGCCCTCTTCGGCGACTCCGACTGGGGCGACCCCATTGGCGGGACGCCCGACACCGTGTCGGCCATCTCTCTCCAAGACTTGTTGGAGTTCAAGAGGCGGTGGTTCACGCCGGACAACACCGTGGTGGTCCTCTCAGGCGGCTTCGGCGAAGAGGCGGCGAGACGCGCCTCTGAGCTGTTCAGCAGGCTGGAGGGCCGGTCGCCGCCGAGGCGGAGGCCCACGGCCGCCGCGGGGCCGGGGCGCATCGTCGAGGAGCGGGAGGTGGATGGCGTCTACTACGCCAAGGCCTTGAGGCTCTCCGCCGAGGACCCCGCCGAGATGTATGCGCTGCTCTACGGAGCCTCCTTCCACCTGGGGACAGGCACCAAGTCCATCCTCTTCCACCTCCTGCGGACCGAAGGCGTGGCCTACTCTTACTACGTGGACTACGACGTGGTGGGTGACACAGCGTATCTGGAGGTGGTGGTGGAGTCCGCCCGCTCCATCGAGGAGGCGCGGCGGGCCGTGGAGGAGGCGTTGAAGCCGCGGGAGCCGCCGCCGTATAGGCTTAGGTTCTACGACTACGTCTGGCGCGTGGAGTGGCGAAACGCCGCCAGCAGAGCCTTGACGGTGGTCGACTACGTGGCCAAGGGCGGCCGGCCCGAGGCTATCGAGGAGGCGTTTAGACGCGCCGCGGAGAGAGGCACGGCGTGGATTCGGCCTCGTGTGATGGACGAGGCGGAGGCCGTGTTGACCCAAAAACTATAAATAGTGGAGAGTTTTCCAGCATATGAACAACAAGCTTTCAACCGCGCTCTCGGTGGTTGCCGTAATTCTCGCCGCAGTCGCCGCCGCGTTGGCCTACCAGGCATATACAGCAACGCAGACAGAAGTCAAGGCGCTTGCAGAGCGGCTGGGCAAAGTGCAACAGAGCCTAGACATGTTGAGCAACAGCTTGGCGAAGCTGGCCGAGGAGGCTGCGGCTCTTAGGGCCGAGGTGAGGGCTGTGAACAACACGGCGGCGGCCGCCTACGCCCAGGCCAAGCTGGTGTCGGAGGCCGTCTCGCGGCCCGCCGGCGCGGTCCCCGTCAAATACGCCAAGCTGTTTACCATTTCGTACGAGGGCGATATCTACGTCTTGACAGACGCCATGGGGAGGCGGGTGCTGGCCGTGCCCAGGGGGTTGCCGCAGGACCTTTTGACGTACTACAGGGCGAAGTATAGACCGGACGTGGTGGTTGAGTATCCGGTGAAGAGGGTGGTGGTTATGGCTTCTACGCATGTGGCTATGATCTACCGGCTGTATAAAGAGGCGGGGCGGCCCGACATCCTCAGATCTGTGGCGGGCATAATGTGGGGCCGGGAGTACAACTGGTACATGCCGGAGGTCGCCGCGATGCTGGAAAACGGCACGATCACGGACGTGGGGCCGGCGTATTCGCCCAACTACGAGAGGCTGACCGCGCTTAAGCCCGACGTGGTCTTTGTCTACTTCTACCCAGGCCCCTACGGCACCGAGACCGTGATCAACAGACTGGCGCAGCTGGGCCTGCCCTACGTCGTGGTGAACGAGTTCCAAGAGCCGTCGCCGCTGGGGCGGGCCGAGTGGATTAAGTTCTTCGCCGTCTTCTTCAACGCCACGAGAGACGCAGTGAGGATCTTCGACGCGGCGGAGGCCAGGTGGAACAGCCTAGCCGCCCTCGCGGCGGACCTAGACCGGCCCAGGGTGGCGTGGTTCACCATATTCGGCGGAGTCCTCTACCCCGCCGGGCCCCAGGTCAGAGAGCTCATCCGCCTCGCAGGGGGCAGATACGCCTACGCCAACTACAGCCGCGTGGACCTAGAGGTCGTGCTGAAACATAGAAACGACGTAGACGTCCTCATCTGGTCCAGCTACGGCGTCTCCACAATCCAAGACATAGTCAAGGTGGAGCCCCGCCTGGCGGAACTCAGGCCGGTGATCTTGGGGCGGGTCTACGCCTACAGCCCCGCCTTCTACCAGCTGGCCAACGCCTACCCTGATAAGCTACTGGAGGAGCTGATATGGATTATACACCCTGAGGCGTTGCCGCCGGGCAACTTCACCCTCTTCACGCCTCTGCGGTGAAGGCCCTGCTCCTCGCGGCAATATCACTGCTTTTTTCGGCGGAGCTCCTCCTCGGCCCCGCGGGGGCCGACCCCTACGTGATAGAGGCGGTGCGGCTCCCCCGGGCCGTCGGCGCCGTGGTGGGAGGAGTCCTCCTCGGCCTCTCCGGCCTCTTGCTCCAGACGGCACTGAGGAACCCCCTCGCGGATCCCTACGTCCTGGGGGTCAGCGGCGTCGCCGTCCTCACGGCCCTCGGCTCCTACCTCCTCTGGAGGCTTGTGGGTCTGCCCTACCTCGGTTTTTACCTCGGCGCGTTGATAGGCGCCTCTGCCGCCACTGCGGCTCTGCTTCTGTTGGCCAACAGGGCGGGGATTCTCGTAGTGTTGATGACGGGGGTCCTCCTCTCCTACGCCTCCTCCTCTATACTTCAGCTGATGTTGCTCGCGCTCCCGCCTGAGGAGCTTGGCTACCTCTACGTGGGGCTCCAGGGGAGCTTCGCCGCGTACCCCGCCGGCGTCCCCGGCGTTGCCACAGCCCTGGCTACCCTCGCCGTAGTTGTCGCTACGTTCCTCAACCTGCGTCACGTGGCGGCGTTGATGCACGGCGAGGAGGCGGCGGCGGGGCTGGGCGCCGACGCCAGGAGGGCCGTCATGTATGTGGTGGGAGCCGCCGCGGTTGGGGTCGGCATCACCGTCGCGTCGGTAGGCCCAGTTGGGTTCATAGGCCTCCTCGCGCCGCACATGGCCCGCTGGCTCACTGGGCGGCACCGGGCTGATCTTGTATTCATCGAGACGGCTGGGCTGGGCGCCGTCCTCGCCCTCGCCGCGGATCTGGCGGTTAGGTTGCTTTTGCCGCGGGAGTTGCCTGTCAACGTGTTGTTGTCGCTTGTGGGGGCCCCGGCGGCTGGGTGGTTGCTGTGGCGGCATGTACGTAAGATTTGACGTGGTGAAGAGGCTTGGCGACTTCACGCTGGAGGCCTCCGGCGAGTTGAGAGAGGGCCTCACGTGCGTGGTGGGGCCGAACGGCTCCGGCAAGACCACCCTCTTGAAGATACTGGCCGGCCTCCTCAAGCCGGACAGGGGGGCTGTGGAGTATGTAGGCGTGGGGGCTAGGACGTACGTGGGGGAGCTCTACGTCCCTCCCGACGCAACTGCGCTGGAGGTGGCGTTGGCTGGTCGTTCTAGGTTCTCTTCTCTGCCCGTTGGGAGGAGGGACGAGGAGGCGGCTATGAAGTATATGCGCCTGCTGGAGGTGGAGGACCTGGCGGAGAGGAGGTGGAGGACCCTCAGCGGGGGGCAGAGGCAGAGGGTGATCATCGCGGCGGCGCTTGCGTCTGAGGCGGACCTCCTCCTGCTGGACGAGCCCCTCTCCAACCTACACGGCGACTGGCGGAGCCGCGTCATGAAAATCCTAGCCGACTATGCCGCGGCTGGGCGCATAGTGGCCGTAACCACCCACCACGGCGACGTGTTGAGGTGTTGCGATTTCGTGCTTGCGCTAAGGGAGGGCCGTATCACGTGGAGCGGGGCCGCGGGGGACTACAACGAGTTTTTCGAGTCGTCCTGCGACAGGAGGGCAAAAAATTAATATATATCTGCTCATCGTCGGGCATGTCTTCAGCGGTTAGGGTAGTGGAGAAGCAGTTGGACGAAATTCTGGCGATTGCTAAAAACCCGGCGCAGATCCGAAACGCCGGCACGCTGGCGCATGTGGACCACGGGAAGACCACCACCAGCGACTCGCTTCTCATGGGGGCTGGTCTTCTGTCGCCGAAGGTGGCTGGGAAGGCTCTTGCCATGGACTACGTGCCTATTGAGCAACTTCGCCAGATGACTGTCAAGGCGGCTAACATATCGCTGTATTTCGAATACGGGGGCAAGCCGTATTTGATCAACTTCGTCGACACGCCGGGCCACGTGGACTTCACCGGCCACGTGACGCGCTCCCTAAGGGTCATGGACGGAGGACTCGTGGTGGTGGACTCGGTGGAGGGCGTCATGACGCAGACGGAGACGGTTGTGAGGCAAGCTCTTGAGGAGTACGTGCGACCTGTCCTCTTCATAAACAAGATCGACCGCCTCATTAAGGAGCTTAGGCTTTCGCCGCAGGAGATTCAGCAGAGGATTCTCACCATTGTGAAGGACTTCAACGCCCTTATTGATATGTTCGGCCCGCCGGAGTTTAAAGACAAGTGGAAGGTGGACCCGGCGAAGGGCCAGGTGGCCCTCGGCTCTGCGCTTCACAAGTGGGGCATCACTATCCCCATGGCGCAGAAGGCGGGGCTCAAGTTTAGCAATATTGTAGATGCCTACGAGAAGGGGTATGTGGATAAGTTGGCAGAGGAGTTTCCGTTGTATAAGACGTTGTTGACTATGATCATCGAACATGTGCCGCCGCCTAACGTGGCTCAGAAGTATAGAATCCCGCGGCTTTGGCGCGGCGATTTGAACAGCGAGGTCGGCAAGGCGCTTCTCGAGGCTGACCCCAACGGACCCACCGTCGTGGCCGTGAGCAAGGTTAACAAAGACCCGCACGCCGGCTTAATCGCCACGGGCCGCGTCTTCTCTGGGACGATTAGAGAGGGCGACGAGATATACATCATCGGGCGGAAGATGAAGAAGAAGGTTTTGCAGACCTACATCTACATGGGCCCCACGAGGATAATAGTGCCCTACATGCCGGCTGGCAACATAGTGGCGTTGATGGGCGTCGACGAGGCGAGGGCTGGCGACACCCTCGTGGATCCGAGGTTCGCCGACATTCCGCCGTTCGAGAAGATGAGGTACATCTCCGAGCCTGTGGTGACCGTCGCCATCGAGCCGAAGAACCCGGCTGAGCTTGCCAGGCTTGTGGAGGCGCTTAAAGACCTCGTCATCGAGGACCCGACGCTTGACCTCAAGATCGACCAGGAGACTGGCCAGATCCTCCTCTCAGGCGTGGGGACTCTGCATCTGGAGATCGCCACCTGGCTACTCAAGGAGCGCACTAAGACTGAGTTCACCGTGTCGCCGCCGCTCATCCGCTTCAGAGAGACGGTTAGGGAGAGGTCCCAGGTGTGGGAGGGGAAGTCGCCCAATAAACACAACCGCCTCTACTTCTACGTGGAGCCTCTCGACGAGACTACCATCGAGCTCATCGCCTTGAAGGAGATCACCGAGGATCAAGACCCGAGGGAGAGGGCTAAGATCCTTAGGGAGAAGGCGGGTTGGGACACCGACGAGGCGAGGGGCATCTGGGCCATCGACGACAGGTATTTCAACGTCATTGTGGACAAGACGTCCGGCATCCAGTACCTCCGCGAGATCCGGGACTACATAGTGCAGGGCTTTAGGTGGGCGGTTGAGGCCGGCCCGCTGGCGCAGGAGCCCATGAGAGGCGTGAAGGTGGTGTTGACAGACGCCGTGGTGCACGAGGACCCGGCCCACCGGGGACCCGCCCAGATCATGCCAGCCACGAAGAACGCTATCTTCGCCGCTGTGCTCTCCGCCAGGCCTACTATCCTGGAGCCGCTTATGAAGCTTGACATAAAGGTGGCCCCTGACTACATCGGCGCTGTGACGTCGGTGCTTAATAAACACAGAGGTAAAGTCCTCGACATGACGCAACAGGAGTATATGGCCTTCTTGAGGGCTGAGCTTCCGGTGTTGGAGTCTTTCACTATCAGCGACGAGCTCCGCGCCGCCGCCGCAGGCAAGATCTTCTGGTCTATGCAGTTCTCGCGGTGGGCGCCTGTGCCTGAGTCTATGCTAGTAGACCTTGTGAAGCAACTGCGGAAGAAGAAGGGGTTGAAGGAGGATATCCCGAAGCCTACGGACTTCGTTGAGACGTTCTAAGTTCAGTTTAGAAACACGTCGTCACTGGTCGAGTCACGGCCGTTTCATCACGTTTCTTCCTTTTTGGGCTTTTTAATGTTTAAAAATAGAAAACTTTATTCTCCCATGTCTATAAGGACTTTATTGGCGGCTGTGGTCGCCGTGGCCGTCGTGTTAGCTGTGTTCCTCGCCTTGCAGGCTTATCAACAGACCGCCGCGAAGAGGCTGGTCATTGTGGGGCCTGCGGGGATAAGTGACTTAGGCAAGGCTCTTGCTCTGGAATTCAGCCGGAGATACGGGGTGAACGCCACCTTCGTGGCGCTTGGAGGCGCGGTAGAGATGGTGAATGAGCTGGTGCGGAATCGTGACAACCCACCTTGGGACGTGGCTATCGGCGTGCCGGAGTTTTACTACACGGTGCTTATAGATAAAGACGTGGTTTACTGCCCCGGCGTGAAGATCGAGGGGGTGCCCGCCGAGGAGTTTTGGGACCCCCACGGCTGTGTGTACCCCCTAGACAAGTCCTACATTGGGATTGTGTACAACGAGTCTGCGTTGAGGCGGTTGGGCCTGCCGCCGCCGGAGACGTTAGATGATTTGCTGAAGCCTGAGTACAAGGGCCTCGTCACCTATCCCAACCCGGTCCAGTCCGGGACTGGGCTGGCCGTGCTTTCGTGGATCATGTCTGTAAAGGGCGAGGAGGAGGGGTGGAGGTATCTCAAGCAGTTGGCCGGCCAGATCTCCAAAGTGGGCTACCCCGGCGGGTTTACTGCGCTTAGAAACGCCCTTAAGCGCGGCGACGTGGTTATCGCCTTGTCGTGGTTTAGCCACGCCATAGACCCCGGAACGCCCGACATGCGCGCCGCGACGTCGAGCGCCTTTCTCTACCGGGAGGGCGTCGCGGTGCTTAAAAACTCGAAGAACAGAGACTTGGCTGTGGAGTTTCTAAAGTTCGCCCTCAGCAAAGAGGGGCAGGACTTGGTGGATCCCTACAACTACATGCTCCCCGTGAGGCCCGACGCGAAGATTGAAAACAACAAAGGTCTGCCTCAGCCGCGGACCGTCGTGGTGTACAACCCCGCTTTGGGGTCTAGGGCGGACGAGTGGAG
>Ga0315272_10001469_pt1 | contig 11731 bp, 9 predicted proteins | sample C3_middle_MG_FD_203918 | JGI IMG/M metagenome (GOLD analysis project Ga0315272, IMG submission 203918) | Sediment microbial communities from Yellowstone Lake, YNP, Wyoming, USA - C3_middle | ecosystem: Environmental > Aquatic > Freshwater > Lake > Sediment | place: USA: Wyoming | collected...
GCTACGCATTCCGTTTCATGCAACTGCCTCTCGGCCTTTTCGGTGTCGCCATCGCGACGGCGACTCTGCCGGCGATTGGCAAGAGTGCGGCGTCGGGCGACACGGTGGAGTTCCGGGAAACCCTCGCGAGAAGCCTCGGGCTGAACTTTTTGCTGACCGTTCCGTCTTCCGTGGGCCTGATCCTGATGGGGCGGTCGATGATCGGGCTCATCTACGAAGGTGCGAATTTCAAAGCCTACGACACCAGCCAGACAACGCTGGCGCTGAGCTACTATGCCTTGGGGCTGGTGGGCTATTCCGCGATCAAGGTACTCAGCCCGGCGTTCTATGCGCTGGGCGATGCGCACACGCCGATGTATACGAGTCTCGCCTCGATCGTGGTGAATGCGGGGCTATGCTGGCTGTTCGCGTTCCGCTGGGGCATGGGCCAGGCCGGGTTGGCTTTGGCCACCGCGCTCGTGGCGAACATCAGCTTCATTGCCCTGTACTCGTCGATGCACGGCAGGATAGCGGGGGTCTACGGGAGACGGCTGCGCAGCGTTGTATGGAAGGTGAGCGTCGCCTCCGCGGTAATGGGACTGGCCGTGTGGGCCATGAGCCGCGGCTTTCATGCGCTGTTCCAGCACCTCGCCGTGGCCCGTCTGTTCGATATTGGAGTCGCCATTCCCGTTGGCGCCGTAATCGTCTACACACTCTGCCGGTTCCTGCGTGTGGAAGAACTGGAAATGGCCACACGCGCGCTTGGCGGACCAATTCTGCATCGGTTCCCTGCCCTGGCTGCTAAACTTGGGTTGTAATGCACCCTGACGTGGGAAAGACCCTGCATCTGCAGGAACTGGACCGAACAATCTCTGAACTCCGGCGGGAAATCGCCTCGTTCCCCAAGCACATCGCTGAAATCGAGAAGGCCTTAGGCAGCCATCTGAAGAAACTGGAGGCCGGTAAGGGCGTGCTCGCCGCCAACCAGCGCGAACGAAAAAAGCTGGAGGGTGACGGCAAGGATCAGCAGCAGAAGATCTCCAAATTGAAGGACCAGATGCTCTCGGCAAAGACCAATGAGCAATACCGGGCTTTCCAGAAGGAGATCGAGTACTGCGAGACCGAGATCCGCAAGTCCGAGGATCGCAGCCTTCAGTTGATGGAGGAAGCAGAAAATCTCGCCAAAGACGTGAAGGCCGACGAGCTGGCGCTGGCCGATGAGAAACGCAGCGTCGACGAACTGAAGAAGGAAGTCGGCGCCAGGGCCGATCGCGCTAAAACGGACCTCGCTCGCTTCGTCGCCGAGCGGGCAGGCTTGGCGGCCTCGATCTCCAAGCCGTTGCTGACAACCTATGAGCGGCTTCACAAACGAATGCACGACGGACGGGTGGTCGCGAAGGTTACGGACAGCACCTGTATGGGCTGCAATATCACCATTCGCCCCCAATATCTCGCCGATCTGAAGCTCGGCAGCGAGATTCTGGCCTGCGAGAATTGCCGCCGCATTCTGTATATCGATGTCGAGCCAATCGATGTCGAAGCTCAAATGAACGGCTGAGCGCGCACCCGGCCGCCGGTCAATTGCCGGTGACGTAGCGGCCGTCAAGGTGAAGATTGAACTTCACCGAGGTGGGTTTTTGTCCCTGTAATTTGATCGGGGCCTGTTGGTCCGGACCAGGCTCGTGTGGCGCTCCTTCTCCTGTTGTCGTCAGGATGACTTCGGGCACACTGCTAACCGGTTCGCCTGCCGCTGCTGTTTCGGGCGACTTGGCCTCCACCTCAATGGCGACGTGGAGCAAGACTGAGTGCTCGCCATGGCCGAGATCGGGTTCACCGTTGCTCGCCGCGGATACACGCCATCTCTTCAGCGCATTGGCTGCCGATTGGCCCACTCCCGGGTCAGAATCTGTGAGCAATGCTTCGAGGAGTGGTGCAAGTTCCGGGTCCTGCAGCATCCCGATCACCCACGCAGCAGTCTGCCGAAACGCGGGACGACTATCTTTCGCTAGCTGTCGAACACGCCAACCGACACTTTGATCTCCCGACCGGTGCAGCCCGACCAATGCGTTGCCGTGTACCCGGTTATTCTCGTCGCGAAGGCACTTTCGAAACGTCCGCGCCGCAAGGGCCGAGTTCACGCTCCAGAGTGCCTCTACGACATTAGCCCGTACTCTGGAGTCGACTGAGGCGAGATGCCGCTCCACCCACTCCCGGCTTTGAAGCCGTCTTCCGATGAGCAGAGCCGCCTTGGAAGCGATGTACCGTTCCGGGTGGTGCGTCAGGTGGCCAATGACCATAAGCAACCGTGGCCCTGGCGATATCTCGTCCAGCACATCGAGAACCCGGAGGACGATGCTCGTCTCCAGTTGGTAGCTGTCCGACCGCCGGCCGGGCAGCAGATGCGCCAATTTGACGTCCAGTAGTGGATCTTCGCGGATCAGCCTGGCGCAAAAGTCCTTGATCTCTCTTGTGCTGAAGACATCCGAGCGTACGAGTTCCAGCAGAAACGCTGGCGCGTCGAGCAGGCGCAGGCTTCGTCTTCTGTGGCCCGGCGGACCGTCCTCCAGTTGAAGCCGCACCACGCCGGCAGCGAAGAACAACTGCCGGTTCTTCGCGGCCAGATCCTGCAGAAGTTCAGGGACGGCATCGGTAAGACCGGACCGGTTCAGGACTGCGTCAATGGCGTGTTGCATCACTTGCAGATCTGTCTTCGCTCCAGCTTTCTCCTCACCCGTTTCTTTATTCGTGTCGTTCTCATTCGCCCAGGATCCGCTGCCAGGCGGCGCATCACTATCTCGCGATGGGTATAAAGAACAAACCATTCGGGACAACCTCCCAATGAATCCGCGCATCGCATCCGCCGGAGGGACGCGATACTACCGGGACATATCGGCCCGGCGGATCATTCCTTGAAGGATCGGCCCTTGAAGGATCGGCGGAACCGGATGGCGTGTGGCCCGCAAATCGGTGATCGTTGAATCTGGTTCAAGGCGTACAATATGGCCACGAGGCTGCGTTTGATGAAGCGCATCACGGCTTATCTTCTTCTCGCTCTTTTCCTGCCGCAAACACCCGCGGCGGCTCAGGACCCTGTCAAGAACCTGCCCGACGCGTCGAGGTGGATGGACCATCTCACGCAAGAGCTTCTGCCGTTCTGGGATCAGCCGTCGGCCCTCGGCGTGCCCGTTGGCAGCTTCCCGTCCGTCCGCTGCAATGACGGAAGCCTCGTGGACCGCAGCAACCCGTGCCCCGAGGTCAATAACCCGTACCTGATGCAGAACGATCAGTATGTGGTGGCGCTCTCCCGGCAGGTTTACGCCTATGAAGTTGCGTTCCACATGACCGGCGAAACACGCTACCTGGGTTACGCGCGCGCGGGCATTCAGTACCTGCTCGATTCCGCGTTCGACCACACGAGCGGCGGGATGTTTGAATTCAAGGACCTGGACTCCGGGCTGTGGCAGCCGGCGGCTCCGTACCGCGATCCGCAACAGCTCGCCTACGGCCTGGTAGGCATGGCGTTCTATTACTACCTCACGCGCGATCCGGCGACGCTGGACGAAATCGACGCGGTACGCAATTACATTCGCACAAGTTATTGGAATCGAAGCCTGGGTTGTCTGCAGTTCCTGTTGCAGGATACCGCGGATACGAAGGCCGTCAACCGGCAGCTCGTTGCAACCCTAGATCAGCTCAACACCCACATGGCGATGATCGGCCGCTTTGTCCCCGGCGACCGCGGCGTGGAGTGGCGCGGCAGCGCCTGCGATTACGCGCACAGCATCATCACTGAGTTCTACGTCCCGTCGCAGAATCTCTTCTTCCTCTCGGCGAACCAGCCTGCCGACCTCGATCTGAGCCAGAGCGCAACTGACTTCGGGCACAACGCCAAGGCGATGTGGATGATCCTGATGGCCGGCCGGGCCTGCGGAGACAGCGGCCTGGTTAGTTTCGCGAAAGAGCACGCGCCGGGGATTCTCGACAGGGCCTGGCTCGAGCAGCAGGGCACCTGGTCGGGCAACATCGGTCCGTCGGGCATCGGCCCGACCATCGATTGGTGGATGCACGCGGAACTGGATCAGCTTTCCGGCACGCTGGCGCTCATGGATCCCTCGTTCGCGGCGCGATTGAGCAGGAGCTATGACTACTGGTTCAAGTACTTCGTGGACCACACCTATGGTGAAGTCTGGACGACCGTGGACACGACGACCAGTCTCTCGACCAACGCCATGCCGAAAGAGTGGCCGTGGAAGAACGGCTATCACAGCTTCGAGCACGCTCTGGTGGGCTACATCACAACCGCGGCCCTGAAGGACAACTCGGTTCCCCTCTATTTCGCCTTCGAGGAGCGCCCGGCTCCGGACCAGATCCAACCGTATTTCTTTAGCGGCGACGTTCAATCCTATGAGGACATCGCCGGCGGCGCCGAGCCGGTTCAGCGGGTCACCTTTTCGAACGTCAATATCGATTTCACCGGAACTCCCCTCATGCCGCCCTGCGCGGACGCGGAAACGCCAGCTCAACAAAGCGGCGATTGCCGGCCTCCGCGCACCCCGACGATTCGATCATCTCCGCCGGTGGAAGCCCCTCCCCCCCACTTTGTAGCAATGCCAAGACGCTGAGTGCGTCCCGGAGGGACACCGTTCCGGCGAGCGCCGCGACGGACGCCAACGAACGACGGCCAGGGGCCGAAAGCGGGGCCTGACGGCAAGGATTCCGGCCAGGCGGAACCCTGGCTCGGACTGTAATCCCATTGTGATAGTCTCAATGTTTTGGCGGACTCCATGGTCCGATTCCTGGTGTCCGAGATGATCCTGGGGAGCGATACACGTGAAGGTTTACGAAAGCACCGAAGTCCGAAACGTGGCCCTCGTCGGCCACGGGAATAGCGGGAAGACGTCGCTGGCCGCAGGCATGCTTTATGCCAGCGGTGTAACGAACCGGCTGACCCGGGTGGACGAGGGCAACACCACCACAGACTACGACGACGAGGAGATCAGCCGTAAAATCACGATCTCCACCGCTCTGGCTGCCGCCGAGTGGAAAAAGATGAAGCTGAATCTGCTCGACACGCCCGGCTTCAACCTCTTCATGTACGACACGAAGATGGCGATGGCGGCGGCCGACGCGGCTTTGGTGCTGGTGGACGGCATCTCCGGCGTTGAGGTCCAAACGGAGAAGGTCTGGCAATTCGCCGAAGAATTCAACCTGCCGCGAGCGTTCTTCATCAACAAACTCGACCGCGAGCGCAGCGATTTCGACCGGACGGTAACCAGCATCCAGGAGTTCTTCGGACGGCACGCGGTGCCTGTCGCGATCCCGATCGGAACCGAGAAAGAGTTCAAAGGCGTTGTGGACATCGTCCACATGAAGGCTTACGTCTACACGCCGGACGGCGACGGAAAGGGTAAGGAGATCCCCATCCCCGACGACCTCGCCGATCAAGCTAAATCGCTGCACGATTCGCTGATCGAGAGCATCGCCGAGGGCCGGGACGAGTTGATGGAGGAGTTCTTCGATACAGGCACTTTGCCGGCCGAAAAGATCTATTTGGGCCTGCACGAACTGCTGAAAGAAGACAAGCTTTTCCCCATCCTTTGCGGTTCGGCGCTGCGCAACATCGGCACCGATCTGGTGATGGACTTCCTGCTGGAGTTCGCGCCGAATCCTACCGAGCACCCGGCGCTGAAAGCGATGACGGGCAGCGAAGAGGTCGAGCGGCCGATCACCGACAAAGACCACGTCACGGCATACGTTTTCAAGACGATCGCCGACCCCTTCGCCGGGCGTCTTTCGTTCTTCAAGGTTTGCTCCGGCGTACTGAAGAACGATGCCTCGCTCATCTCGATCCGTTCCGGCAGTTTGGAGCGCCTCGCACACCTGAGCGTCGCCCAGGGCAAGCAACAGTTGCCCGTGAATGAGTTACACGCCGGCGACATCGGGATCGTCGCCAAGCTGAAAGACGTTCTGACGGGCGACACGCTGTGCGAGAAGGGCGACACGATTTCCTTCCCCAAAGTAACCGTCCCCGAGCCGTCCATCGCCTACGCCATCGCCGCGAAGAGCCGTAACGACGAGGACCGCATGGGCAATGCCCTGCAGCGGATTCTCGAAGAAGATTCGGGGCTGCGCTTCTACCGCGACCCGCAAACCAAAGACTTCCTCCTCGCTGGCAGCGGGGGGCAGCACGTCGAAATCGTTGTCGGCCGGTTGAAGAAACGCTACAACGTCGATGTCGAACTGCATGCGCCGAAGATCCCGTATCGGGAGACCATTCGCGGGCACGCCGACGTGCACGGACGCCACAAGAAACAGACCGGCGGCCACGGGCAATTCGGCGACATCAAGGTGAAGGTTGACCCGCTGGAACGGGGCGAGGGATTCAAGTTCGTCAATGCCACCTTCGGCGGCGCCGTCCCGAAGAACTTTATTCCCGCGGTCGAAAAGGGCTTCGTAGAGGCCGCCGCGCGCGGCTACCTGGCCGGCTACCCGATGGTCGACTTCAAGGTGACTTTGTACGACGGGCAGTACCACGATGTCGACTCGTCGGAAATGTCCTTTAAGATGGCGGCGCGCAAAGCGTTCAAGCTCGCCATGGAGGAGGGCAAGGCGACACTCCTCGAACCGATCATGAAGGTGGAAGTCGTCGGCCCCGTTGAGTACGCGGGCGACCTGATGGGCGACATGAACGGCCGCCGCGGACGCATCAGCGGCATGGACTCCAAGGGCGGCACGCAGGTTGTGCGCGCGCTGGTGCCGATGTCCGAGATGCTCACCTACCAGAACGACCTGACCTCGATGACTCAAGGCCGGGCATCGTTTTCGATGGAGTTCAGCCACTACGACTACGTGCCGGCGCTGCAGGCCGAAAAGATCATCGCGGCCGCGAAGGCCCTGATGACGGGTGAGGAAGAAGAGGAAGAATAGCCTCGCCCATCCAGTAGACTTGAACCTCAAAAGCCCGGAGCCGCACCACACGGTTTCCGGGCTTTTTCGCCCTGACAACTGTGAGAACAGGCCGGTCCCTCGCTGGTCGCCGGCGGGCATATAATGGCCTCCGGTTCGAGGGGATGAAATTGAAAACGAACACCACGACAACGATGGCCCGTACGGCGGTGCTGCTCTGCTCCGCGCTGCTCGCCGTCGCGGCGCCGCCGGCTGCCGTTCCGCACCCGAAAGAGAAGAGTCCCGTGAACCTGGCACACTACACGAGCTACCGGACCAGCGGTCCGATCAAGATCGACGGCAAACTGGATGAGCCGGATTGGCAACGCGCTCCCAAGTCCGAGGCGTTCGTCGACATCGTGACCGGACAGCCGGCATGGTTCGACACGCGGGTCTCGATTCTTTGGGACGACAAATACCTGTACTTCGGATTTCGCGCGGAAGAACCCGATGTGCAGGCGCGGCTCACCGAACACGACTCGCAGATCTGGGAGGACAACGACCTGGAGATCTTCATCGCCGGCCGCGACGCCTACTACGAGTTCGAAATCAACGCGCTCAATACGGTCTACGACGTGCTTTGGATCTGGCAGGACATGTACTATCCGGGCAGCCCGTACAACGTCCCTGAGTGGAATCCCCAGGGCCGACGCGTCATGGTCCTCGACGGCGTGGGCGGGCATGTGCACCCGCGCGGCAAGCGCAACGGCTTCATCGATTGGGACTTCCCAGGCCTGCTGCATGCTGTTCACGTGAACGGCACGCTGAATAAGCACGACGATAAGGACGTCGGCTGGACGGCCGAGATCGCTTTCCCGTGGGAAGGGTTGAAGTGGCTGGCCGACGGGCGATCGCTGCCTCCCGCCGATGGCGACGTATGGCGCATTGACTCCTCGCGCTTCCAGCATTTCGGCCCGGACGGCAAGCCCGTCGAGAACTGTGCCGGATGGACTTGGAACCGTCACGGCTTTTACGATTCGCACATTCCGGAGACGTTCACTTACGTGCACTTCTCGCGCCAACCGGCACCAAGGTAGTTCCGGAGTAGGGCGGCCTTCCAAGGCCGCGTGGGCGCTTCAGCGCCCGCAGGACTTAGCGTTTCTAAGGCGGTTCTCCAAAACCGAAATCCAGTGCCCGCTCTTGGGCTGGTTGCGGGCGGGGTCTGGAGACCCCACGCGGCTCTGGAGAGCCGCCCCACATGGCGGCCAGCGGCATACGGGCTTCCCGGCTCGTTTATGCTGGTAGTTAACTCCATGAAAGTCCACGTGTACGTCACCCCCAAGAAGACCGTTCTGGACCCGCAGGGCCAGACCATCCGCCGCGCTCTCAACAGCATGGGCCACTCCGAGATCGAAAATGTCCGGCAGGGCAAGTTTTTTGAAGTGGACGTAGCCGACCGGCTTTCGTCCGACGAGGCGGGCAAACTGATCCGGCAGATTGCCGAGGAAGTGCTTTCGAATCCTGTGATTGAGGAGTACCGGGTAGAGATCGCAGGCTAGCCGGAGCGGCCGCGGGGCCTAGCCGGCGCAAGGTTGTGCGGCCGGCCGCGGAGTCTGAGGAGGAGCCTATGTGTGGGATTATCGGCTACGTTGGTCACCGCAAACCCGTGCCAATCATCCTGGACGGACTCAGGCGACTCGAGTATCGCGGATACGATTCCGCCGGCCTGGCGGTGGTCGATGAGAATAACGTCTTGTCGTTGCGCCGGGCGGAAGGCAAGCTGCACAACCTGGAAGAGGCGGTCCGGCTGAACCCGGTCGACGGCTGGTACGGAATCGGCCACACGCGCTGGGCTACTCACGGCCGTCCGACGGAAGAGAACGCCCACCCCCACCGGGACTGCCACGGCGATGCGGTCGTGATCCACAACGGCATCGTCGAGAACTTCCTGGCGCTGAAACAGCAGTTGCGCAAAGAAGGCCACGTATTCGTCACCGAGACCGACACAGAGGTGATCGCCCACCTCGTCGAACGGCATTTCAAAGGCGATCTGGCGGACGCGGTTCGCGCGGCTTTGGCGGAGATGCAGGGCGTCTTCGCGCTGGTGGTGATCTCGCGCCTCGATCCGGGCAAGGTGGTGGCCGCCCGCAACGGTCCACCCATCGTCGTTGGATTGGGCGAAGGAGAGTACTTCGTCGCCAGTGACATTCCAGCCATTCTGAGCCACACGCGCGATGTCTTCTTCCTGCAGGACGGCGATGTAGCCGTGCTCACCCGCGATGGTGTGACGCTGACCGATATGGCCGGCAGGCCAGTGAAGCGGCAGGTCTCCCACATTTTCTGGGACCCCATCATGGCGGAGAAGGGCGGCTATAAGCATTTCATGCTCAAAGAGATCTTTGAGCAGCCGCGCGCCGTTCGGGACACAATCCTCGGACGGGTTGGCCAGGAAACGGGGCGGGTCTTCCTGGATGAGATGGAGATCCAGCCGCACGAGTTCGCCGCGTTTCGCGCAGTACGAATCGTCGCGTGCGGTACGAGCTGGCATGCCGCCCTGGCGGGCAAATTCATGATCGAACGCCTGGCGCGCATCCCGGTGGAGGTCGACTACGGGAGCGAATTCCGTTACCGCGACCCGATCATCGGGCCGGAGACGCTGACCGTCCTGATCTCCCAGTCGGGCGAGACCGCCGATACGCTCGCCGCCCAGCGGGAGACCAAGCAGAAGGGTTCGAGGACGCTCGCGATCGTCAACGTCATGGGCTCGGCGATCTCGCGCGAAGCTGCCGGAACGATGCTGACCCATGCGGGGCCGGAGATCGGCGTCGCCTCCACCAAGGCGTTTACCGCACAGCTCGCCGCGCTCTTCATCCTCGCCATGGCTCTCGGCCAGGCGCGCGGGGCGTTGACTCCCGATCAGTCCATCGACCTGGCGCAGGAGTTGTTCCTGATCCCGGGCAAACTCGAGGCGATTCTGACCGCCGACACGCCGTACGACGACCTTGCCAGGATGCTCTTCAAATCGACCGATTTTCTGTACCTAGGCCGCGGCATTCATTATCCGATCGCTCTCGAAGGCGCATTAAAGCTGAAAGAGATCAGCTATATCCACGCCGAGGGCTACCCCGCCGGAGAGATGAAGCATGGCCCGAACGCCCTGATTGACGAATCGTTGCCAACCGTGGTCCTGGCCACCATGGATCCGCAGGACGAGGGCAGCCGCCTGCGTTACGAAAAGACGCTCTCGAACATTGAGGAGGTGAAGGCTCGCGGCGGCAAGGTCGTTGCCGTGGCGACCGAAGGCAGCGAGGAAATTGCGAGAACGGCGGACCGCCTGCTCTGGGTTCCGCCCACGAGGGAATTGCTGCTACCGATTCTCGAGGTGGTCCCGCTGCAGTTGCTCGCCTATCACATCGCCGTCCGGCGCGGATGCGACGTCGATCAGCCGCGCAATCTCGCCAAGAGCGTGACTGTGGAGTAACGATTTGCGGCAGATCCAGCATGAGTTCACCATCGTGACGCGCGGGCCGGGCCTGTACGAATTCACCGGCGACGTGCAGCGCTGGTTGCGGGAGCAAGGCGTGCAGACGGGATTGCTGACGCTCTTCTGCCGCCACACCTCGGCCTCGCTGATGATTCAGGAGAACGCGGACCCGGATGTGGTCCATGACCTCTCGGCGTTCTTCGCGCGGATCGCCCCGGAAGAGAGCGGACTATACCGGCACACCGTGGAAGGGCCCGACGACATGCCGGCTCACATCCGCAGCGCGCTGACACAGGTCTCACTGTCGATCCCGGTAGAGTGCGGCCGAGCGGTGTTGGGGACGTGGCAGGGGATCTATCTTTTCGAGCATCGCGGCATTCCCCACCACCGCCGGATATCGGCCCATATTCTCGGGGAGTAATTTCAAGCGTCAGGTTGCGGGCCGCTCAATCCGTGCCTGGCCAACAGCACGCGCGAGAGGTGCGCTGCGCTCAATCACCGGCTCTTTAACTGAGCCCGGCATCGCTCCCGGACTCGTTTTCCCACTCCCGTTCCAGAATGCGGGAGTACTCGCCGGAGGCGTAAAGCTCGAAGGTGAAATCTTTGGGAGTGACCGGGCGGCCATCCTGGCTCTCTCTCCAGCAACGGAAGAATGCGTCCGCGTAGCGGTGATAGTCCAGCAGGAACCCGTTCTGGGCGATACCCGCCTCGGGCGCGCAACTGAAAACGGCGCTCAAGCCGAGTGCGCGGGTGAATAGCGCCTTATAGTCCGCGACGCCCCATCCCTGCAACTTCTCCTGAACGTGGCTGGGCGATTTGGCCACCAGCAGAGAGGCAAAACTGCTTTTCGACAGCCCGATTTCCTTCGGCCTCGTCTGCCGGGCCATCACTTCGACGCACTGCTCCAGCCAGCGGTTGAGGTCCAGTCCCACGTAGTAAAGCATCTTCACTTCGCAAACCCTGCCATCGACAACGCGTCGCTCCAAAGCCTCTCGATCGAATCCGTCCATGGGGAGAATACCGGCCAGCCTCAGTTGCGCCCGGGAGCATTCGAGGAGCGTCTCGGGGCCAAGCGTGTCCGAAAACGGATGCAGAACCAGTGGAGGCAACTCCCAGCGCCGCGCCCCTGCCGGGCGCGGGAATGAAGACGGCTCGGGTTGGATCACTCGTCACGCTCCCAATCGCTCTATCGGCACAAATGGAGAATCCCATTAGGGAATTGGACGCGGACTGGTGGCTGCTCCGAGCTGTTCCCGCCCGAAGGCCTCCGATCCTGGCGGCCAGCCGCAGCGGGTCTCTTCGCCGACACTGCTGAGCAGAACCTCGCGCCGGCGCCGGAATCCGTACTCCTCCTCATATGCAACCCAAGACCCGGCCAGCGGG
>Ga0315272_10001471_pt1 | contig 11716 bp, 8 predicted proteins | sample C3_middle_MG_FD_203918 | JGI IMG/M metagenome (GOLD analysis project Ga0315272, IMG submission 203918) | Sediment microbial communities from Yellowstone Lake, YNP, Wyoming, USA - C3_middle | ecosystem: Environmental > Aquatic > Freshwater > Lake > Sediment | place: USA: Wyoming | collected...
TGGGATTCTTGGACAGAGGCTTGGGCCGCTGCTGTGTTCTGCGCAGCTCTTTGCTGCTCTGCCTGGGCCTGCCGAATTCTTTGTGTTGCGCCCGTGGCTGTCTTTGAAAAGTCCTTGGAGGTCAGACGAGATGGTGGTGCTTGGGTTGATGAGCTTATTTCCGGTCCCATGATATGACTCCTTTCAGCACGGAGAAGACGGAAAAGTGTTGTGGGTATGTATTCCGGCCTGTCGCCGGAATTGCGATTTTCGCAAGCGTCTTATTATATAATTTTTATATCCATAATGCAAGTATAGGGTAATCATCTTCCCGCCTGGCCGCAACTACCCCAGATATAAATTCTCACCTCCCACAGCTCCCTCCCTGAGAGAGGGACTTACGTGGAAAAACAGTTGGACAATGCGGCGAGTCGTCCACGAATATTTCTTTTAAAGTTTCATAGGCAGAGGTCGATAAGATAACCGAGTAATGATTTTAATCGTGTAGGGTTTGGTCAAAAGGAGGTGACGGTAAGAGCTGCCAGACACACCTACCAAGAACTGCAAGAAAAATACATCCGCTTTAAAACGCTGGCAAGGATGCCGGTATCTACAAACACACACAACACGGAGGTTTCACCATGGGTTTCAGAATCAATACCAACATCGATGCAATGACTTCTCACCGGAATATGCTTGGTACGAGCGGTGCGTTGAGTAAGTCCTTGGAGCGTCTTTCTTCCGGTCTGCGGATCAACCGCGCCGCTGATGACGCTTCTGGTATGACCATTGCCGACTCTCTGCGTGCGCAGGGTTCAGGTCTTGGCCAGGCTATGAAAAATGCCGGTGACGCCATCTCCCTGGTACAGGTAGCTGACGGTGCGTTGGACGAGTCTATCAATATCGTCAACACCATCCGGACCAAGGCCATCCAGGCTGCTTCCGACGGTCAGAACACCGTTTCTCGGGCAGCTATTCAGGCCGACGTTACCAAACTGTTGGACGAGATGAACATCATCGCCGACACCACCGCCTACAACGGCCAGACCCTGTTGAAAGGCAACTTTACTAATAAATCTTTCCAGGTTGGCGCCTATGCCAACCAAACGGTTTCCGTTTCCATCGACAACGCCGATGCAAGCCATGTTGGTCGTTTGGCCGCAACAAATTCCACCGCGACCCAGACAAACCTTGTATCCTTGATTGGTACGGTTGCGGGAAATAATGACATCGTTGCGGATACTACGCCTGCAACCGGTGAGTGGGCAGTGCCCAACTCAGGTGGTCTTACTCTGAACACCATCTCCATTGGTGGGTATCTTGGTGCGCAGGGCACGGGGATGTTGTCTGCCAAGGGTACTGCAGCCGCGATTAATGCTGTTGCTGATACCACCGGTGTCAAGGCAACTGCTGTAACTAACTGGACCGGGACCGGTAATGTCACCGCCGGGACTATCGCGGACGGCGCTCTGTTGATCAACGGCGTAAGCATGGGCGCGATTACCGTGACCACCAATGATGCTTCCGGCGCTTTGGTTTCCGCCATCAACGCCAAGCAGGCGAGCACTGGGGTCAAGGCTTCTGTAAATGCCAGCGGCCTCTTGACTCTCTCTGCTGCAGACGGACGGAACATCCAGGCTTCCGGCGCTTCTGTTGCTCTGTTGGGGACAGGTTTTGCCGCCAACTCGACCACTGCTACCGTGGTTGCCGGCACGGCTGCTGTAACAGGTCAAACCTTCAATCTTGATGGTACGAACATCGTCTGGGCTTCCACTACCACTGCCACGACGAGTTCTCTCAATCTGTATAATGCCTTGACTGCGGCAAAAACGGCCGGAACCATCAGCAGCAATTATACCTTTACTGATAATGGCGCCGCTGGCGTAGCCATTACCCGGGCAGATGGTCAGGATGTCAATATCCTTAACACCACCCTCAATGACGCCAGTGTTACCATTGACGGCACTGCAGCTACTCTTACCACCGGTTTGGTGAAGAATTCTTCCTACCATGGGCAGGTGAGCCTTGCTTCTTCTGGCACCATTACCCTTGGTGGCGATACTTCCACCCTGGCCACCTTTGGTTTTACCGCGACCACGGTTGCTGCTTCCGGCGGTATTGCCGATGCTAACGTCACCACCGCTTCTGCCGCGCAGACCACCATCCAGCGCGCTGACTCGGCTCTTGAGGCGTTGGATAAGGTTCGTTCCGGTCTTGGTTCTGCCCAGAACCAGGTGGAAGCAACCCTGCGTAACATCTCCGTAACCCGGGTTAACATCCAGTCGGCAGAATCTGCCATCCGTGACGTTGACTTCGCCGAGGAGAGTTCCACCTTCGCCAAGATGAACATCCTGGTGCAGGCTGGTAGCTATGCTCTGTCGCAGTCCAACACAGTGCAGCAGAACATCATGACTCTGTTGCGTTAATCCATCGGGTTGATGGGCTGAACGGTTGGTGATTGACCAGTCTTCAGCCCATCGCCTGGGGATGTAGTTGTGGTATGATGTACAAGGCAATACATGAAGGGGGCGGCGGTTTTTGGCCGCCAGCCCCCTTTTTCTTCTTCACATGGGTGGAGAGAGTTTTGTCCAAGTTTTTGTGCTTCGACAAGCTCAGCATGAACGGAAATTTAATCTAAAAAGGTCTCTCCGTTCACCCTGAGCCTGTCGAAGGGCAGTTGAGTGCGCCTCGATGGCAAATAGCAATGAAGTTGTAGCTGGGGAAGAGTCGTACACCTAACAGAGGCGAGGACAATAGTATGGCTGGTTCAGTTTCCACGCTTGGCGCAGGATCTCAGATGGATCTGCAGGGGATTGTTGACAAGCTTAAGGCTGCGGATCAGGTGCCGATCACCAATATCAAGGCTAAGCAGCTTCAGTACAAGGATCAGCTGGCCGAGTTCGAGACCGTGAACACCAAGTTGCTGGCGGTCAAAAGCAAAGCTCTGGACCTTTCCCTGACCACCACCTTTTCGGCGCGGCAGATTTCCTCGTCCCAGTCGAGTGTGGTGACAGCCACGGTCAGCAGCGGCGCCAGCACCGGGATATCCGCAGTGCATGTTGTCCGTTTGGCAAAAAAGAATTCTTGGCAGTCTTCCGGGGTGGCCACGGCCGATGCTGTGGTTGGCACCGGTACAGGAACTTTCGCCTACACCGTCAACGGCACGCAGTCCAGTGTGGCGGTTTCCGCCAGCACCACCCTGCAACAGCTCAGCGACGCCATCAACAACGATGTCAACAACCCCGGAGTCACCGCCAGCGTTATGGATGACGGCACCGGTACGGGCACAGCCTTTCATCTGGTGCTGGTTTCCAACGCTACCGGCGAAGCCAACAGTGTGACCAATATTTCCGCCGCCGACACCGCCACCAATAAGACCAGCCTGACCTTTACCGAGGTTCAGGGGTTGGCCGAAAACCTTGATGCGGAACTGACCGTCAATGGGATCACCTACCAGCGGGCCTCCAACACCATCAGCGATATCATCTCCGGGGCTACCCTAAATCTGGAAGGCACTGGTGACTCATCGCTCAAGATTACCAGCGATACCGGTAGCATCAAGGATAAGATTGTCGCCATGGTTGATGCGTACAATGCGGCAACGAAAGAGATCGCCGATAATTCCAAGTACGATCCGGACACCAAGGTGGCGGGGTCCCTTTCCGGGATTTCCACCTTTAAGCGTTTGACCAGCGAGTTGAACCAGACTTTGGTGACCTCTATTACCGGACTGGGCGGCGCTTATAGCAATATGACGGATATCGGCCTGAGCTTTAACCGCGATGGCTCCGCGTCTATTGATGAGACGGTTCTGGCAACCGCCCTGGAAAACAATCCGGAAGATGTCCAACGTCTTTTGGTGGGGGATACCACTCAAGGGATCGACGGGGTCGCGACCCTGTTGAACGCCCAGTTGCGGGACATTACCAAATCGAGCCGTGGGGTGATCGCCAACGAAAAGGATCGGGTTGACCAAACCATCCAGCGGCTGGACGACCAGATCGAAACTATGACCACCAGGCTGAATAATAAATACGACCTGCTCACTAAACAGTTTGTCCAGCTCGACACCTTGCTGAGCAATTTTCAGAAGCAGGGGGATTTTCTGACTGCCCAAATTGCGAGCTTGACCGCCAGCAAGAATTGATGAGGCCACAAGGGAGAAGCAAAGCGGAATTTAGCACTGTGTCTCGATGGGAGAATTAAGAACGATGGCAACGGCAACAGATGCGACAAGGCAACCGGCAACGGAGTTGGTGGGTATGATCGTGGCCGTGTATGAGGATCTGGCCCTGGTGACCGCCGCATTTTTAGAAGCGGTTCAAAATGGGGTGCCGGATGAGGCGGCGCAGACGCTATTTTGGGCGGCGCGGACAGATTTGGTCGGGAAATTGCAGCCGCTTCTTGCTCAGGAAGAGGATTGGCTTGGCCGCGCTGAGGGGCGTAAACAGGTGGAGAACCGGTCGCAGGCCCTTGCTTTTCAGTTAGAGAAGATGGAAAGGGTTGCCGCCCTTGATGCCCAGGTTGCTTCGCAGCTTGCCGCTTTGCAGGCCCAGGTTGGCGAGGAGCTTAAGTCTCTTGGCCAGGGCAAGAAAGGGTTGGTTGGCTATCGGGTTGGGCTGAAAGGGGCGCCTCGGTTTTGTCGGAGAACTGCTTGAGTTGTATGGTTTCTTGAGGAAAGGCAGGCTGTTTTTATGTTTTTTCCGGAAACTGCCGATAGGTAAAACATGATGGCATTGTAAAAAGTCATTAGTTTTTTAACGCAAAAAAGCAAAGACGCAATGTTTCAGGGACTCTCTCTGTGTCGAGGCGTTACGTTTTTTGGGGGTTTTGCAAAAGATCCCGGCGGTATCGAAAGAATGTATTTTGAGAAGGAGCTGGATATGGTCTCGAAGCAAGCAAGCGATGCATATTTTCAGGCCCAGGCAAGCGCGAAGATTCATCCTGTTAAGCTTGTTCATATGATGTACGAACGGCTTTTGCTCAATCTCACCTGTGCGTGCGAGGGGATTGAGGAAAATGACGTTAAAAAACGGGGCGAGAATCTTTCCAAGGCCATTGCCATTATTACGGAGTTGAACTGTTCCCTGCGACCGGGGGACGAATCCGCGCCAGCCTTGTTCCTGCGTGGCATGTATGAGGTGATGCTGGTAGAGTTGGGTAAGGTCGCGGTGAGCAAGGATGTGGCGGTTATCCGACAGGCCCACCGCTATGTGTCGCGTTTGAAAAAAATATGGGAAGAAACCGCCATGCAAGAAAATGGTTTTACGGTTGAGCGGAAAATGGAGAGACCGGCAGAGGATGTACGTGAAGAGGCGGCAATGGCGTACCAGCGTTGTCACGAAAAAGAAGGTGCTGCTGTCTCCGCCAACCTGTGTTTTTTGGTGTGATTACAGCTTTTCCGTCCCACGGCGAGAGGCAAGAGAGAATCAGAGGGCTGGCGACAAAATGTCAAAAATAAAACCAGCTTTCTGTTTGAATAGAGGGATTTTGTTGTGGTTGGCATGGAAGGATAGCGGAGTAACTATGGGAGGTTGTCATGGACGTCAATATTCTCACTGGTGAGAGCAAGGGTGTTGTCAGTATGCCGGCTGCCCCGGCCATGGTGCATCAGGATAGGCAAAAAATGCCGGTAATGCCGGTTGCTCCGAGCAGCGACACCGAAGGCGGCAAGGCCTTCTCGCAACGGGAAAAAAGACCGTCTCGGGAGCAGGCAATGCAGTATGTTCAGGAAGTCCAGGCGCGTTTCGACAAGATGGGGACGAATCTCCAGTTTTCCATCGATAACAGCTCGGAAGACGTTGTGGTCAAGATTACTGCCAAGGATAGCGGTGAGCTGATTCGGCAGTTTCCTTCGGATGCAATGCTGCAGCTGAGGAATAAGCTGAATGATCTGGTTGGGATGCTGTTTGAAGGTACCGCATAACCGCTTCCTGGTCCGTTGCTTACCTTGAATGTGCTGGCGGCGTTCTGAAAAAAATAGAATGTCGGTAGTTGCCGCTTGAGTTGCGCCCTCTCTTTGATCTCTTGCTGTCCTCCCCAAGAAAGAATTTTTTTGTAAAGCGAAAGCCCCTTTGGTGGGATTTTCGTTGCTCCCCGGCGAGGGAAAGCAGCCCATTTTTTATGGGCAAGACTTTTTTCTTGACAATTATTGGGGCCTCTCGTATACCTGATCGGCAAACTGAATGTGTGTTCAACTTTACCATAATATTTTCATTCCTCATTAATTGACACAAGGAGACTCGATCATGTCTAAGTTAGTCGCTCCCCATGGTGGAAAAGGTCTGGTATGCTGTCTGCTGCACGGCAGTGAGCGTACCGCTGAGCAGGATAAGGCCAAAGGCCTCAAGAAGATTCAGATCAGCGCCCGTGCTAAAGGCGACTTGATCATGATGGGCATCGGCGGTTTTTCTCCGCTGAATGGCTTCATGGGCAAGGCCGATTGGAAGGGTGTTGTTGAGAATTTTACCATGGCTGACGGCACCTTCTGGCCCCTGCCCATCACCCTGGATGTCTCCAAGGCCGATGCCGATGCGATCAAGATCGGCGACGAGGTTGCTCTTGAGGCTGATGGTGAGATCTACGCCACCATGAAGGTCACCGAGAAGTTCGAAATGACCGACGCCGATAAGAAATGGGAGTGTGAGAAGGTTTTCAAGGGCCAGGGCGAAGAGTCTGCCGATGACAAGTTCTGGGAAATCGCTCTCAAGGATCATCCCGGCGTTCAGATGGTTATGAAGCAGAAAGAAGTAAACCTGGCCGGCCCGGTTAAGGTTCTTTCCGAAGGCGAGTACCCCGCCAAGTACAAAGGCGTGTACCTGACCCCGGCTGAGACCCGCGCCATGTTCGAAGAGCGTAAGTGGTCCGACGTTGCTGCCCTGCAGCTGCGTAACCCCATGCATCGTTCCCATGAGTTCCTGGCCAAGATCGCCATCGAAGTATGTGACGGCGTTCTGATCCACTCTTTGATCGGCAACCTGAAGGCTGGCGATATTCCTGCCGAGGTTCGCGTTAAGGCCATCGATTGTCTCGTTGAGCACTACTTTGTAAAAGACAACGTCATTCAGGCCGGTTACCCTCTGGACATGCGTTACGCCGGTCCCCGTGAAGCTTTGCTCCATGCAACCTTCCGTCAGAACTATGGCATCACCAAGATGATCATCGGTCGTGACCATGCAGGTGTTGGCGACTTCTACGGTCTCTTCGAGGCTCAGGAAATCTTCGACCGCATCCCGACCAACTTGGCCGAGGGCAAAGCGCTGCAGTGCATGCCGCTGAAGATCGACTGGACCTTCTACTGCCACAAGTGCGATGGTATGGCTTCTCTGCGTACCTGTCCGCATACCAAGGAAGACCGCGTTATCCTTTCCGGCACCAAGCTGCGTAAGGCTCTTTCCGAGGGCAAAGAGGTTGTTGACCACTTTGGCCGCGAAGAGGTTCTGGTTATCCTGCGTGCATATTATGCCGGTCTGACCGAGAAGGTAGAGGTCAAGATGCAGGGCGCTGCTTCTGGTTCTGCAATGTAAGATTGCTGTACTTAAGTTTTTGGATATAAAAATGGGGAGATACCGAAAGGTATCTCCCCATTTTTTTTGTGGATATGTCGGGGTGGTTAGAGGATTGAAACTTTGGCGCCGTCCTTGGAAAAGCCGACTTTAGCTTCCCGGGCCAGCCAGCCCAAAGCTGCGCCAAGAAGGCCAGGGTTCCCGCGATTTTTCATAACGCTGGCGATTTTATCCACCGGGGTCGTGCCGTTTTTGGTCAGGTACTCAAAGATGTCTCCGGCCAGGAAACCGATCTGTCCCTCCACGGTCACGCCTTTACCAGGCTTAAACTGGAGGGTTTTTCCTGCGGTAGTGCAGCAGGTTGTTTTTTTGTGGGTGAGTTCGCTCACTTCTTTTTTAACCTTGCTGATGGCGGATTTTACGCTCTTTTCTGCTTTTTTCGCCGCATCTTTCACGAGCTTCTCCCCAGCCTTTTTCATTTTCTGTCCGGTTTCTTCCACCGTGTGGCTTGATCTGGCCAGGGCCTTACCAACCTTTCTGCCTGCTTCGTTCAATGCGGATTTGTCTTTTTTGGTTGCCATGGTTCCCTCCTGCATGATGGATGGTTCGTTGTTGGAGTGTCTCTCTTGTTTAGCTTAGCGATTCTTGGGGAGTTGTCAAGAAGGTTGCAATATTGCGCAATTCTTTATAAAGGAGACTGTAACTGCTCAGCAGCACCGCATCTGCGTTGTCATCGGCCTGCTCATGTGCGACGCACACTTCGCAGGCCTCTTTCTAGCATCTACGGTACTGCTGAGCAGTTACAGTTGGGATGTTTCGGTCCGGTTTCGGTTTGACCTGAGTAATTACAGGAAAAGGCGGAAGGGATTAGGTTTTAGATAAAAGATAACAGCAGGGAAGCGATACGGAGCCAAGACTCCGAAAGGCGGAAGGATATGCGGACAATTCGGGTTGGTCTTGGCGATAGGGCCTATGATATCTTGATCGAAAACGGCCTGTTGTCGACAATCGGCGCGGATATCAAACAGCGAGCCATAGCCAAGCGGTATGTGGTCGTGGCGGATTCCCATGTTGCGGAGCTTTTGGGCGGCAAGCTCATGGCTTCCCTGGCTGCGGCCGATGTTTCCGCAGAAATCATCACCTTTCCTCGGGGCGAGGCAAGCAAGCATCTGGCCACGGTTGCCGAGTTGGCAAGCAAGCTCGCTCAAATGGGGTTGGATCGCAAAGACGCGCTCATCGCCTTGGGTGGCGGTGTAACCGGAGATATCACCGGTTTTCTTGCCGCCATCTACATGCGAGGCATCCCTTTTGTCCAGATTCCCACCACCCTACTGGCCCAGGTGGACAGCTCGGTGGGGGGCAAAACCGGGGTCGATATCCCGGAGGGCAAGAATCTGGTCGGCGCTTTTTATCAGCCCCGCTGCGTGTACATCGACAGCGAGGTTCTCATGTCGCTGCCGCCTGCCGAGTTATTGAACGGGCTGGCCGAGGTGATCAAGTACGGGGTGATTTATGATGCGAATTTTTTTCGTTTTCTTGCCGAGCAGCGGCAGGCAATTTTGGCTAGAGATGTGGCTGTACTCGAAGAGATGATCGCCCGCTGTTGCGAGATCAAGGCTGCCGTGGTGGCGGCGGACGAGCGCGAGGCTGATCTGCGGCGGATTTTGAATTTCGGTCATACCTTGGGGCATGCGGTGGAGGCTGCCTCCAACTATGCCATGGCCCACGGTCTGGCGGTTGGCTTGGGCATGGTGGCTGCCTGTCGGCTGGCGGCGGGCAAGGGCATTTTCTCGCAGGCCGAGGCTGAAACGGTGTGTCGGCTCATTGCCGATTACGGTCTGCCAACGGAGATTCCGTCGGAATTCTCCCCGCAGCAGATCAAGTCCTTCCTGAAAACCGATAAGAAAACCGTGGGTGGGCGTCCATTTTTCGTGCTGCCCACCGAGATCGGCAAGGTTATCATCACCGATGCGGTGAGCGAAGAGCTGATCGATAACGTTTTGAGCTGACAGCTTTTACACCGCACAGCGAAAGCCGATGGTGTTTGCCCAGTATTTCCCCCGTTCGATCTGACGCCAGGCTGCGGTCACGGTTCCGCCGGTTATCCAGGAGCCGCCCTTGAGAATGTAAATCCTTTCCGCTGAACGGCCCGGCTGCGCGGGTGCTTGTTCGGCATGGGGGGAAGAGGTCCATTCGGCAACGTTTCCCAGCAGATCAAGGATGCCAAAGGGGCTCATACCCTTGCGCCCGTAATGCTCGACCGAGGTTGTCCCGCCGAAGCAGGCGGCTTCGAAATTGCCAAGATCGCCCAGCCACCTGTCGCCCCAAGGGAAAATTTGGCCGCTTGCGCCACGGGCTGCGGCTTCCCATTCCTCTTCCGTGGGCAACCGTTTTCCAGCCCAGGCGGCAAAGGCCATGGCGTCGGTGTGGCTGATCTGTACCACCGGATGGTTGTGTTTTCCTTCCAAGGAGCTGTCCGGCCCGGCGGGATGGCGCCAGTTTGCCCCGCTCACATGGCGGGCAAGGGTTCCCCTGGTCAGGTTGAAGATTTCCCTGCCGGTTTCCGGGTCTATCCTGTTGGTGCAACGGCCTTCGAAAACAATGCCGTAGCCTGCTTCCTCTGCATCGGTGGTATATCCTGTTTCCCGGACGAACATGTCGAACAGATCGTTGGTCACGGGCGATTGGCCAAGGTAGAAATCATGGAGTTGGGCTTTGCGCAGAGGTTGTTCCAACCCCTTGGGGCTGGCGCTGCCCATCAGATAGACGCCAGCCGGAATCTTTATGAATTTCGGCATGAAACGTTCCAGGATTTGGTTGATAAACTCCTCCTGGGTTTCCCGGAGCAAGTCCCCCTGGCTTACCGCTTCTTCTGCTTCGATGTATTTTGAGAGAACCTCCAGAGGCGTTGGCTGATGGGGTTTTTCTGCCACTGGTTCTGTTGATTCTTCAACTTCTTCAAGCTCGTCTTCTTCGAGGACTTCCACCTCTTCTTCTAGGAGTTCGGTGTCGTCGGGCTCTTCAGTCACGACTTCTTCGATGGCGTCCTCGTCAAGAACTTCAACCTCTTCGGTGAGTTCATCCTCGGCCAACCCGCCTTCTTCCGCGCCCAAACCTTCGGCAGGGGGCACCTCTTCTTCAAGCACCTCCTCCAATTCATCGGCTTCGAGGATTTCCACCTCCTCTTCAAGAAGCTCTGAGTCCTCGGGCTCTTCCGCCACGACCTCTTCGATGACGTCTTCGTCGAGAACCTCAACCTCTTCCGTGAGCGCATCCTCGTCCAAACCGCCTTCTTCCGCGCCCAGTCCTTCGGCAGGGGGCGCTCCTTCTTCAAGTATCTCCTCCAATTCATCAGCTTCGAGGATTTCCACCTCCTCTTCAAGAAGCTCTGAGTCCTCGGGCTCTTCCGCCACGACCTCTTCGATCATGTCCTCGTCAAGAACGTCAACCTCTTCGGCAGGGGGTGCCTCCTCTTCACGCACCTCCTCCAACTCGTCGGCTTCGAGGATTTCCACCTCTTCTTCAAGAAGCTCGGAGTCTTCGGGCTCTTCAGCCACGACCTCTTCGATCATGTCCTCGTCAAGAACGTCAACCTCTTCGGCAGGGGGTGCCTCCTCTTCATGCGCCTCCTCCAACTCGTCGGCTTCGAGGATTTCCACCTCTTCTTCAAGAAGTTCGGAGTCATCGACCTCTTTAGCCACAACCTCTTCGATCGTGTCTTCGTCGAGAACTTCAACCTCTTCTATGGGCGCTTCTTCGGTCGGTCCGATGCCTTCTCCTGGTCCCGCTGTCTCGGCTGCACCTTCTCCTTGGCCTGCCTCCGGTTCGAGACCGGCTATCTTGCGTAATTTTTTTTGCGTTTCTTCAAACTCCGACAGCAGATCCTTGACTTCTTCGGTGTTCTGATCCTTGATATTTTCGGAAAAGAATTTCTTGAAGGCAGCGAACATGTCGTGCAGCAGATTCGGGGAGTTTGGCGAGATCCCCATCTGTTTGAGGAGATCGTCTTTGCGCTCTTCGGAAACAATAAAGACATTGTCTCGGCCCAGAATGATGCCGGCTTGATTTTTCCCTGCCTTGTCCAAGTCTTTGAGGGATTTGTTGAGCGCGGACTTGAGAGAGCTGAAATTTTTCTTTTTGGCTTTGAGCTCGTCGCCCTTGCAAGGCCCCCAAATTTTGCGGACGATCTCATCGGTGGGGATGCTTGTGATGGTCTGCAGGGAATGATCGTC
>Ga0315272_10001472_pt1 | contig 11714 bp, 10 predicted proteins | sample C3_middle_MG_FD_203918 | JGI IMG/M metagenome (GOLD analysis project Ga0315272, IMG submission 203918) | Sediment microbial communities from Yellowstone Lake, YNP, Wyoming, USA - C3_middle | ecosystem: Environmental > Aquatic > Freshwater > Lake > Sediment | place: USA: Wyoming | collected...
CAACATATAATCGTGTCTTTATCTTGCCAACAATATAAACCTGTGTCCCTTTTTTGACTGTCTTTTCAGCAACTTCAGCAAGGGACCTCCATAGCACTATATTATGCCACTCTGTTGATGTAATTGTTTCGCCCTGCTGGTTAGTATAGGTTTCACTTGTTGCAAGTGGGAAAGTTGCTTTAGCCACTCCTTTGTCGAAGTACCTGACCACCGGATCTTTACCGACATTTCCGACAAGTATTACTTTGTTGATTGACATGTAGTTAAAGGTTAGTTAATTATTTAAGGATCGGTTTGTAAAGTTAAGAAAAAAACTGCTTGATCAATCTCTCTTACCATTATTTGATTATTGAGGACCTTTGTGAACAGATTAACAGCATCTTTTATAAGCTCAGCATGGCTGTTTTAGATATATTTAACGATTGAGATCATAAAACACTTTTGCTATTTCATTGGATTTAAGGCTTTAATAAATATTTTAAAAAAAAATTATTATGTAAGTGTTTCTATTTAAACAAATAATATTTCTATATTTGCACAGTTGAAAAAACGCATTACAAAATAATTTGTTGAATTTTAAACTTCACTAAAATGACTAAAGCAGACATTGTTAATGAAATTGCCAAGAACACTGGTATTGAAAAGGTAACTGTTCAGAAAACTGTTGAGGCCTTAATGGACACAGTTAAAGATTCTATGGTAAAAGGTAATAACGTATATCTCAGAGGATTTGGAAGCTTCATCGTTAAGAAAAGGGCAAAGAAAACTGCAAGGAATATTTCAAAGAATACCACAATAATTATTCCAGCTCATAATATCCCAGCTTTCAAGCCTGCTAAATCTTTCATAACAAAAGTTAAATCACACGTTAAGAAATAATTATCCATGCCAAGCGGTAAAAAGAGAAAAAGACATAAGATGGCCACCCACAAACGCAAGAAACGTTTGCGGAAGAACAGACATAAGAAGAAGTAACAGATCAGCCAGTGGTCATTAAACTTTACATAAACCTAAAGATCTGACGGTCTTTAGGTTTATTTTATATATAATCTAATCTGTGTGTTGCTGATAACACATTCAATCAGTTCAATTTATTGACGTGGTTAATAAGGATTTAATCATCGATGTTGGTGATTCCGAAGTTGCGTTGGCGTTGCTTGAAGAAAAGCAGCTTATAGAATTAAACAAGGAAAAGCGCAATATTAAGTTCTCTGTAGGTGATATTTATCTGGGGAAAGTCAAAAAGATTATGCCCGGATTAAATGCTGCTTTCATAAACGTAGGATATGAAAGAGATGCATTCCTCCATTATCTTGATCTTGGCGCTCAGTTCAGAACTCATCAGAAATATTATGCTTCCGCTTTACAAAAGCTGGGAAAGATACCTCCTGTGCACAAATTCAAACCGGAACCGGATATTGATAAGGATGGAAAAATAACAGATGTCCTTACACAGGGTCAGACAGTTATTGTTCAGGTGACCAAGGAACCTATCTCTACAAAAGGTCCAAGACTATCCTCTGAGATTTCACTGGCAGGCAGAAACCTTGTACTGATGCCTTATTCCGATAAGGTATCTGTCTCATCCAAAATTGAAAGTGCTGAGGAAAAGAGCCGCCTCAAAGCTTTGGTTCAAAGCATCAAACCGCGAAACTATGGGGTTATTGTACGAACTGTTGCAGAAGGCAAAAAAGTTGCAGTACTTGATGCTGAATTACGGGAACTTATAAGAAAATGGGAATCTGCTTTTCAGTCTGTCAAAAAAGAGATTAAAACGCCGCGGCTTTTCATCGGTGAGATGGACAGAACTTCAACTATCCTCAGGGATATGCTGAATGTTACTTTCAACAGCATATATGTTAACGATGCCTCCTTTGCCGAAGATGTCAGACTTTACATTCGCGAAATTGCACCAGAAAAGGAGAAGATTGTAAAAGTATACAAAGGTACAATCCCCATTTTTGACCACTTCGGAATCAATAAACAGATAAAGGCCTTATTTGGGAAGACTGTTTCTTTTAAGCATGGCGCATACCTTATTATAGAACATACTGAGGCCCTGCATGTCATAGATGTCAACAGCGGCAACAGGTCGAGATCCGGTAACGACCAGGAATCAAATGCACTCGAGGTGAACATGGAGGCAGCAACAGAAATAGCCAGACAGCTGAGGCTCAGAGATATGGGAGGTATTATAGTTGTTGACTTTATTGATATGCAATCGTCAGAAAATAAGCAGCTTCTGTATGACAAGGTAAAGGAAGTCATGAGTAATGACAGGACCAAACATAATATACTTCCTCTTACAAAATTCGGATTGATGCAGATCACCAGACAGAGAGTCAGACCTGAAATGAATATTGTGACTGATGAAAAATGTCCGGTCTGCCAGGGATCAGGCGAAACAAAGCCAACGATCCTCTTCACTGATGAACTCGAGAGAGCTCTCTCTTTCATCGTCGATAAGATTAAAACAAGGCAAATCATACTGAATGTTCACCCATTCGTAGCTGCATATCTTAAAAAGGGACTAATTCCGGTTTACAGAAAATGGAACTTTAAGTACAAAATCAGCCTGAAAGTTCAGCCCGTAACTTCTTATCATATGCTCGAATACCATTTCTTTGATCATTATGATAATGAGATAGATCTTGCCTGATCTGAGAAATCTTCCTCCGTCATAATAATTTATTCTTAAGCTCTTTTATTACTTTTGTCTTTCAAAATACATTGAATATGCTAAGGAAACTGACAATTGTTATTTCACTCTTTCTATCCGTTTATTCTGCATCAGCTCAAATATATGACCCTGTCAGCTGGGAATTCGGATATGAGAAAAAGGGTAATAATCAGTATGAAATAATACTCACCGCAACAATTGAAAAAGGCTCTCATATCTATGCAATGAGCGTGCCTGATGGTGGTCCTATTCCAACATCATTCAGTTTTGATACCTTGCCGGCATATAAACTTGATGGTAAGACCTTTGAGGTCGAGGCACCTGTTGAGAAAATGGATGATGCTTTCGGATTCCGGATCAGAACATTTAGCGGTAAAGCTGAGTTCAGGCAGAAAATTGAAGCTCTTGAGCCAACCTTCAAAGTTACCGGTTCACTCAATTTTATGGCATGTAATAATGTTACCTGCTCTCCTCCCAAGGATGTGGAATTTTCTATTGCCATTACCGGTGAAACTGTTAAACCATCAGTAGATGAGGGTGGTCAGATTGGGTCAACTGATATTAAAACAGGAGCAGGCAGCGGTTTGTTGAAATTCTTTCTGATATCACTCCTTGCCGGTTTTGCAGGTGTTCTTACACCTTGTGTTTTTCCAATGATACCAATGACAGTAGCATTCTTTTCGCAGGGCTCAGAAAACAAAGGTAAATCGGTTGCCAAAGCACTTATATTCGGTATCTCAATTTTAATAATATATTCTTCACTTGGAATAATTGTATCACTCACAAGTGCAGGCGCCGGATTTGCTAATGCGCTTAGCACACACTGGATTCCGAATACTCTGTTCTTTGCATTATTTGTAATCTTTGCCACCTCATTTTTCGGAGCATTTGAGATTGTACTTCCAAATAAGTGGGCTTCAACTGCAGATTCAAAAGTAGATCAGGGAGGAATGCTTGCTGCATTTTTCATGGGACTGACGACCGTCATTGTATCATTCTCATGTACAGGTCCTATCGTTGGGGCACTTCTTGTTGAAGCTGCCAGTGGTGATGTCCTCAGACCTACTATAGGAATGGTCGGTTTCGGATTTGCATTTGCACTCCCATTCACAATTTTTGCGCTGTTTCCTTCTGTAATGAACAGGATGCCGAAGTCAGGCGGGTGGCTGAACTCAATTAAAGTTGTACTTGGATTTATCATGCTTGCTTTCAGTATGAAGTTCCTCATGACAATTGACAGTGTTTATAATCTTGGACTTTTATCAAGAGATCTGTTCCTTGCAATTTGGATTGTGATCTTTTCACTGATGGGATTTTACCTTATGGGCAAGATCAAGTTTTCGCATGACAGTGATCTTCCTTATATAGGTACTTTCAGATTATTTCTGGTTATTGCGGTATTCTCCTTTGTTGTCTACCTTGTTCCGGGCCTCTTCGGAGCTCCGCTTAATGGATTGTCTTCATTCCTTCCGTCTCAGTCAAAATCGCAGCTTAACCTTCCGCTAATAATATCACAGAACAGGGGAGGGGTAGTTACAGGCATTCAGCAAGGGGCGGTAAGTGCATTATGCTCAGAACCGAAACATGCGGATATTTTTGAGATGCCATTCGGACTCTCAGGTTATTTTGACCTTAAACAGGGACTTGCTTGTGCGAAGGAGCAGGGTAAACCAGTATTGATCGATTTTAAAGGGCATGCCTGTGCCAACTGCAAGCTCATGGAAGCTAAGGTTTGGTCAGATCCGGAAGTTTTGAAGAGGTTGAGGGAAAACTTCGTTATCATTGCTCTGTATGTTGATGACAGGACTCAGTTGTCAGAAAATGAATGGATTACATCGCAGATCGATGGTAAGGTTAAGAAGACAATCGGTAAGGTAAACGAAGACATCGAGATTTCGAAATTCAAAACTAATGCATTGCCTCTTTATGTAATTGCTGATTATGAGGGCAATCCGGTCATCACACCTATGCCTACAAATCTGAATGTTGAAGAGTATAAAAAATGGCTCGATAAAGGAGTGGCTGCTTTTAAAGGTGCCGTAAACTAGCTTTATCTGAGTTATCAGAAATTATTTCTCAATGGTTCCCTGTATTTACTATGCAACCGGGAATCTGTTTGTTTCTTTGAAATTAAATGAAAACTGACATTTGGGTTCACAAGAAAGACACAGAATCAGTCAGAGATTTACCTCAGAATTTACCGAATTTAAATGTAACAGTATAGTTCCATCCTTCCATTGATTCGGAACCGGCAAAGACATTTCCGTCCGTTCCTATATCAAAAGGAGTTGTAAAAATATAGGAAGCTCCGAATGCCAGCCTGAAATGTCTTGTAACATTAAGTTCAAGTTCTGCGGAAGGCTCTGCTATAAGGAATGCTTCAGAATCCTCAATGAAGTTATCATTGAATTCCATATCCTTTGTAACATAAGATACGCCTCCTCCTCCAAGCAATACCGGGAATGCCAGGTGAACCGGGAATCTTGGCATCAGGATCGGTTCAATATACAGTCCGCCGAATCCTCCTGTCAGGAATACATCCTTGTCGATGGTAGGTTCATAATGATACTCATTTATAAAACCTTTACCTCCGAAACCGAATCCTATTGATTGGGCTGCTACCCATTCAAACCGGCCTCCGAACATAACTGCATGTTCATCTGCAATCTGTGAATAACCGATATTGAATGCTCCGTATGCACCACCGGGTTTATTATTCCCGAATAAAGTCATATACTCATTCGATTTATCTTTAGCGACAGGTTTCTCAAGTGTATCAGACTCCTGTGAAAAAGACGGAATTGCAAAAAGTATCAGTAAAGCTGGCAGAATGATTAGTTTTTTCATAGATATTGTTGGTTAAATAAGTTTAGAATACATAAGCAATTGAAACGGCAAAATCCCATGGCATAACCTTCAGAAATGAAGGAAATACCAGTTCAACATACGGTTTGACATTCAGGCTGACATTGAGCGGAATGTCTGTTATCCTGTACTCGGCCGCTATCCATCCGTCAACTCCAATAAGCGGACAGAATCGTTGATCAGGGAAATAGTAATCTTCACCCATAAATCTTACGTGGTCCGAATAAATGAATCCTGCATGTCCCCCATAACCCCATGCAAATACAAGATTGGGTGAAATATCTCCCAGTGAGGTTTCATAGAAAATCTTCATGCCTGTTGCCTGAAAGCCATTGTGATTAAAGCTCAGCAATCCATTATAGGCAATCTCTGCATTTCCTGCTTCGTGCGACACCTGGTAGAAGATACCGCTGCGGTAGCCCATCCGGAATCCGGCCTGCCGGGTTTCAAACTGAGCAGAAACAATTGCTGTTGTCAGGATTAAAAAGGCAGTTACTATAAGAATTCTTCTGTTCATTTCTGTAAAATGTTGTATTTTTTTACGATAAAGACAAACTCGTTGTCTCAAAGTTGCATTACCTTCAGATTATTTTAAATAAATTTTTCCCCTGTTTGCATCGATCTTCAGAATCCTGTTTCCGGGTTCCAGCCCGGAAGTACCAGTTGTCATGAATTCCTTCTTATCTTCACTAATGGCTCGTTCCTCGCTTTTTACATTTTTTGAAGGTAATGCCAGGAAAGAGTTTAATGTTCTTATTTCAAATTTATATGAAGTCTCAGGATCAAACCTTAAAGATATATCTGAAAATCCGGAGTTTATATTGGCCGATTCGAATTTTGTCCCGATATTATCAATATTCAGGTTTCCATAACGTGAGATCAGGTTGACAACCTTATTTAGAGATCTAATATCAAAATCAGTGAAATATGAATTTCCTTCCAGCTGATCAGCCTGGTCGATAAGGAGATTATCACGCCTTGATTCTATCTTTATCTCCCCTCCTTTATTTATCCTGTACTTTGAGGATATTGATTTCAGGGATATCTTTTCGACATCACTTATTGTTATATCGGAGAATGATGCATCAACAATTCCCGACCTGAATGTGTTTATTGTTGCATCACAGAATGATAGCTTCAGATTGCTTTTGCTTCCTGGCATATCAGCTTTAAATGAGCCATTTGACAATGTAAGGTCAAAGTCACCGCTATTCTTTTCACAGAATACATCTCCATACCTGTTATCAATCCTGAGGTTAATATATAATGGTACTTTTATATAGTAATTGATCTCAACATGCGAATCATAGTTAATTACTTTGTTTGTCATTCCTTTAAAGTTTTCAAAGAGAGCATTTATACTCTGGTTGAAAATTGTCTGTGCAAGAAGAAGGTTTCCTGTCCCTGTAATTTTGACACTTATCTCATCAAACATCTTCCCCAGTTTTGACTGGTTAGGAGCCGAAGCTTTGATCTCGGCTCTTATGGAAGCTGAATCCTTCTCCCATGTAGTTATTTCAACTTTACCATACTTGTTGGTAACCTCCAGAATACTCTCCTTTCCTGCAGGGAATGACTTCATGAAAGTCCTTGTCTCAGAAACTCCCTGTGGCACAACATAGTGAAAAGGGAGTATTACAAGGATAAAAATCAAGACTCTTCTACAGCTCATGGCTTTTATTTTTTTCAGCATTATTATCATTTTCCTTAAGGATTGTAAGCATATCCTCCAGTATCTTAATCTTGGTCATGTAGTTCTGTATCAGCGCCTCCACAACTTCCTGATTAGCAACATTATCTCTGAGATCTTTCCTGATATCAGCATATATGCTGTCGATTTGCGAAAGGTCAGAATTCAATTCATTCTGAAGTTCAGGATTCCCTGTCAGCAGCGGTTTAGCCTGTCTGTAAAGTGAATTAATCTGGTTGTTATAATAAGTTTCAGCCTCATTTAGCTGTCTACTAGTTGCCATATCATTCCCTTCAGAAGAAATTCCGGTTGTATTGCTGTTATTTTTTCCGATCTGGTAGAATAGCAGCGATGCACTTATGATAAGAACCACCGATGCTGCAATTGATAACCAATATCTGACGGGTCGTTTTCCTGGTTTCAGATCCTTTATTATCCTCTTCCACAAGTCCGGCGATGGCTTACGGATGTCCAGTCCGTCCCTGTTTTTCCTTATATACTCTTCAAGTCTGTCCATATATTCAGTTTTTTGAGAGTTGACTTCTTAATTTATCCTTTGCTCTCGAGTATTGTGATTTTGATGTTGATTCAGTAATACCAAGTATTTGCGATATCTCGGAATGATCGTATCCTTCAAGCAGATAGAGTGTGAGTATCACCCTGTAACCATCAGGAAGCATCTCTATACCTTTGATAATCCTGGAAATATCATATACTGTCTCCTCTTCCTCCTCATAAACATCAGACGGGAGATTATCAGTGAGAGTCAGATCGATTTTTTTCTTTTTAAGATGGTTTATGCACTTATTTATAAGTATTCTCTTGAGCCATGCCCCGAATGTTGATTCAAATCTGAAGGAGTCTATACTCCTGAAGCAGTCAATGAAGGTCTCCTGGAGCACATCCTCTGCATCCTCCCTGCTGTTAAGCATCCTGTAGGCGAGGTTAAACATAGCCTTTGAGTATTGGTTATAAAGACTGAACTGGGCTCTGCTGCTGCCTTTTCTGCACTCCTCGATCAAAGGAGCATGTATGTACAGATCAAAATTATCCACCTGATAAGCTTACCTGATTACAAAGACAATAACCTATTCCGGGGGTTGCATCCCGGTGCTGATTTTTTTTGTTTTCCTTCTTACCGGAATAACAAGGAGTGTATATAAAATAAGCAATATACTGATAAACAAAGATATACGCATAAGATAATCGCCATACCTGACATAAAAGGTAATTCTCTTTTCCGGGATAATCCTACCTTTCACAACAGCTTCAGTGTACCATCCGGTTTCATTTCGGCTTTTACCTTTAATATCAATGAAGCAAGATATACCTGTATTTCCGCAGCGGGCCACAGGCCTTCGTGTCTCTATCGCCCTGAGTGATGCATAAGAGAGATGCTGCCTGTAACCTCCAGTATTCTTCCACCAGCCATCGTTTGTAATGATATAGAGTGCATTTGCTCCATTCCTTACATACTCTGTTACAAATGAGCCGAATACTGATTCGTAACATATTATCGGTGCAATTTTTGTCCCGGTTCGCTGATTTGTAAACACTCCCCGCTTTTCCTGGGAACCATAACCCCATCGTGTACCTCCGAGATAAGGAAGTATTCTTTTGAGAAGCCTGCCCGGCCCGTTGAAAAACTGCATTTCAATACCAGGCACCAGCTTTGATTTGTGATAATATTCAAAGCTCTTTCCTGTATCAATCATGACAGCCGAGTTGAAATGATCGGAGTAATATCCTGAAGCGTCTCTTTTGACCGCGCTTCTTGTTGGAGATTTATCTTTTGAATCATATTGTTTAAAAGTCACAAGTCCTGCCACCATTGCTGATCTTGGATATTCCCTGACGAGTTCCTTAATCATTCTTATATAGGAATCATTCTGAATATTGTCGAGATTAACCGGATCATCTACAGTTGTTTCCGGAGTTATGATCCAGTCTGTATTTTGGGATACCGAATCACGGGCCAGTCTTAACACCTTCTGAAGTTGTTTCCTGAAGGGAACAACAAATTTTTCAGTGTATGGATCGGTATTTGGCTGGATGATAATAACTTCCTCAGGCTGTGAGGAGTTTTCTTTAATGGAGTTATAACGCCAGATAGAAAATGCTATGGGTGCTCCCAATACGATCGTCCAGATAATAGCCAGTTTAAATGTTTTTCTGCCTGCTAAATGACTCATAATTATTTGTGCCATAAGATAGTTGCTCAGGAGTATCCAGATGGTGCCTCCTCCCGTACCGGTATATTCATACCACTGGATAAAAGCAATATCTTTTGCAAGACCATTTCCAAGGTTCATCCACGGAGATATTAAGCTGATATTGAGGCTTATAAATTCATAACTTAACCATAAAGTGAAGATGGCTAATAAACCTGCAGAATTGCCTGCCCTGAGCCTTATTGTAAATGCGATCCATAATGATAAGGCCATAAGGAATGTCAATCCGGTTATTACCATTATAGCTCCGGTCAGACTTGCAACACGCATCCAGCCCATAACGATAATGCTGAATAACAGCAAACCCGGGAGGATAAATAAAAAATATGCATTTGGTGTATAACTTTTTCTCTTCTCATACAGGTGATTTTCAATTACAAAGAATGGCACAAATGAAACCAGTAATATCAGTCCCGTGCACCATCCTGTCCAGGCAAGTCCTGTCAGTATACCACCGGTTACTGAAAGTAATACAAGAGTGTATTTATTGAGAATCATAGCAGGCAAACGGAAAATTATTTTAATTAAAGCACGAAGTTAACCATTAATAGTACTATGTGTAACTCTTTGCCTTTTGGTGTCGCTATGAGTAAACCGGTGGTGTCTGATTGCTCATGGAATATAGAGGTTGTGATCCTCTGTTAAAATTGGTTAAATATCAATGTTTCAGATAGTAGCAATTACTTTTTATTTCTATCTTGCATCTTCAAAAAATGCCAAAAACCAGTATGCGGATCCTGTATATTTCATTACTGACTTTCTTACTGCTGGCAGGCTGTGGTTCCAGTGAGGAACAACTTGCCAGAAGAGCAGATAAGATTCATGAGTCTATCCTTACTGTGGATACTCATTGTGATACTCCGATGGATTTCTCAGATCCAAATTTTGATATGGGAGTCAGGCATGATGAAGGATGTGTCGATTTTCCAAGGATGGTTGAAGGAGGTTTACATTCTGAATTCTTTGCAGTTTTCACATCACAGGGCCCCAGGAATGATACTGCCTTTAAAAAAGTATATAAAGAAGCCATTTTCATCTTCGATGCCATTCATAAGAATGTTGAAAAAAACTCATCAATAGCTGAGATAGGTTATAAGGCAGATGATGCATACAGAATTGAAAAAAGCGGGAAAATAGCTGCATTTATAGGAATGGAAAATGGGTATCCGATAGGGCTCGATATTTCCAGGGTAAAAGAATTCTACGATCATGGTGCCCGATATATTACTCTTTGTCATTCGAGGAACAATGATATTTGCGATTCATCCACTGATCCGGCAGGTCCTGAGAATAATGGACTTTCAGAATTTGGCAGGCAGGTTGTGAATGAGATGAACAGGCTTGGGATGATGGTAGATGTTTCACATTTGTCGGACAAGTCATTTTATGATGTTCTGGCAACATCAAAAGTTCCGGTGATAGCATCACACTCTTCCTGCCGGGCTTTGTGCTGCAATCCCAGAAATCTTAGCGATGATATGTTGCTTGCCCTTAAAGAAAACGGAGGAGTAATTCAGATATGTATCCTTAGCGCCTACCTGAAGACAATGGAACCAAATTCCGAATTGGAGACGAAACTCAAAGAACTGAGGTCAAGATATGGAGAATATGATACTATCTCAAGTGAAAACAGAAAAAGCCAGATGAGGGCTGAATTCAAAGAGATAAGAAAGAAGTATGAAAAACTTGCAAAAGTGAGTGATATAGTAGATCATATTGATCATGTGGTTCAGGTTATAGGGATAGATTATGTAGGAATAGGCACTGATTTCGACGGTGGAGGAGGAGTGGATGGTTGCAGGAATGCTTCCGAAATCAAAAATATAACAATTGAATTGTTGAGAAGAGGTTATTCAAAGAAAGAGATTGAAAAAATATGGAGTGGCAATATTATGAGGGTAATGCGGAAGGTTGAGGATGCCGCAGGTAAAGTATCTTAGTCTCACTCCTGAAGATTAAGAGTCAGTTAGAGAGTTAGATTCAGTTTTACTAGATGTGGGGATGTTCAGAACGGACATCCCTTTTTTACACCTTTACTCTCGAAAATTTCAATGTACTCAGCATCCAGTCAGGCAGAGACTTATGTGGATCCCGTTTCCTGAGGTCGAGATATAACCCGAATTTCTTAAGAAGCGGGATCTTGTGTGTTTCAACGAATTCGATGAGGGTTCCGTCAGGATCTTCAATATATGAGAAGTGTCCGGCAGCTTCTCCCATGTCGAAGCTGTTGCCTTCATGGCTCTTCTTG
>Ga0315272_10001473_pt1 | contig 11709 bp, 7 predicted proteins | sample C3_middle_MG_FD_203918 | JGI IMG/M metagenome (GOLD analysis project Ga0315272, IMG submission 203918) | Sediment microbial communities from Yellowstone Lake, YNP, Wyoming, USA - C3_middle | ecosystem: Environmental > Aquatic > Freshwater > Lake > Sediment | place: USA: Wyoming | collected...
ACACCAGCGGGCCAGAATCTCCATTAGGTCGCAAGCGCATATCCACCCTAAAGACAAAGCCATTTTCATCATGCTCCGCCATGAGCTTGATCAAGCGCTTACCCATACGCGTAAACCATTCGTGATGAGACAAGCTCTTGGGTGCACCCTGGGTCTCCCCCTCATGCTCGTATAAAAAGATGAGGTCAATGTCAGAAGAAAGGTTTAGTTCTAGACCCCCCAACTTGCCCATGCCAACCACCATCAAGGGCATCTCTGTATCGGTGACCTTACTCCAAGGAAGTCCAAAACGCCTCTGCAGATCTTCCCGAATATAGGCAATCGATAGGTCGACCGCCTCCTCTGCAAAATGACTCAGGGCGTGCGTGACCTCCTTTAAATCAGCCATGCCATTCAGATCTCGGAAGGCAATCCACAGCATGAGGCGCTGCCTAGCTAGCCTCAGATTCGCCATAAATTGAGCCTCATCCTGCTCTGGTGAAGCTAGGGCTTCCTGGCAAGGGCCTAATAAACCCCTAATCCCACCCACATCCACTTTTTGAGCGCCCTGGGTACTGAGCCAGTCCTGCCATTCGGGGCGAGAATTCAGCCAGCGTTGCGCGTAACTGGAATGTTGCTTTAGAAATTCAATTTGGTCAGCAAAATTTGTCATTTCTCCATCTTAATCTGACTCTCGACCAAAACCTCAGAAGCTTGTCGATCGCCCAAAGGCTGACGGATAATAGAGCCCATGCTTAGAAACATCATCCGGACTCGCCTGCAGAGCGTGCTTCAAAAACGTCCTCCAGGTTCTGATGGACGGTGGCGTAAGCGTGCCCTGATTCTTACTGGTGTCACTCTAGCTTTTTTTGTAATAGGCCATCTTGGGGTACGTTTCGTTTTATGGCCTCAGATTGAGAAATCAAAACCCACCTTAGAGCGCTTAATGAGCGCTCGCTTAGGCGCCAATGTCACGATGGATGAGGTCCAAGTCTCTTGGACTGGAATTCGTCCGAGTTTCGTCATAGCAGGCTTGAGATTTAACAACTCAAATGTCACGCCCAGCCCTTTACTCATTCAAAATATTAGTGGGCAACTCAGCTGGCTTTCCTTTTATTACTTAGCACCCTATTTCCACGAGATTACTTTTGATCAGGTGCAGCTATACGCACAACGTGATGCAAAAGGTGTGGTCTCGATCGCCGGAATTCCAATACACGGCAAAGCCGATGATTTTTCTACCGAGAGCTGGCTACTCGCTCAAAACGATATTCAAATTAACAATGCCAAAATATTTTGGGAAGATCAACAAGGTCGAAAGCTAAAAACTTCAATTGATATCCAAGAGCTTCATTTAAGCAATGGCATTCGCAGTCACGAGGGAAAATTGATTGCGCAAACCCCATGGAGCCCAAACTCTATCAAAGTTCAGGCCAACTTTGTGCATCACCTTGGCGGGCAAGCGGGCAATTGGCATGATTGGGTTGGCACTTTTTCATGGGATCTCGTCGATGTAAACCTTAGCCAAATCTCTCGGGATATTCCGCTTCCACTATATGACTTGGGTGGAAAAATCAGCTCCAAAGGAAGCCTGAAGCTAGATGGCGGCAAGACTGATGGCGGGCAGATGTCTTTAATAGCGGATCGCATCAAGGTGCAACTGAATAAAGATGATGACCCCATTGAGTTTGGTCGGCTCGAGACGGATCTAGTACAGGATACAGATGGTGGAATGAACTCCATCACCACCAAAACATTGGCATGGCGAAATATTGACAGCCCCGCAACTGCACCACTTGAAAATTTAAGTCCGATAACCTTCCGCTGGCGTCCGCCAAACGAAGGTGGCGAAATCAAAGAGTTCGGCTTCTCATCGCCAAAAATACAGATGGAAGACATTACGCTGTTTGCACTAAACCTTCCTTTGCCGAAAAAAATTCACCAATGGATCAAGATCTCTGAGGCGGATGGAGAGCTACAGAATTTAGAGATCAATTGGTCTGAAAGTCAATCTGCTTTATCGGCCCTGCCAATAGCGGGCAATTGGTTTTCTGCCAATAAATTGAATTTCACCATCAGCGCAAAACTGAGTGACATTAGCTTCACCGGAATCAATAAATCAATGCCCTCGGTATCCCATTTATCCGGAAACCTGACTAGCAATCAAAAGCAGGGGAACTTTACGATTAACTCCAGCGACCTTGAAATTGAGATAGGTGATTTTTTATCTTCCCCGCAGATTCAATTGGATCGCGCAAAGGGTGAGATCAGTTGGGTCAAGCAAAAATCGGGTTGGCTGATTAATGCCAAGCAACTCCAGCTCAGCAATCCTGAAATCACGACCAACCTGGATCTAAGCTATCTCATCAGTGCATCCAAGCAACCTGATCAGATGACGCTCGATATGGAGTTAGTTAAGGCAAAGCTAGCTACCGCACATCGCTATCTGCCAGTAGGTATGGATAAAGAGAGCCGCCTTTACCTGAGCAAAGCCTTTGAGGCTGGGGATATTCAAAATGGCTCTTTGCACATTAAAGGCGATCCGAATCAAGTGCCTTACCCGACCGGAACAGTTGGAGAGCTAAGCTTGCACCTACCTTTTTCCAGGGCAACTTTCAAGCCAGCCCCTTTGCTACCAAAAAGCCAAGGGGTTTGGCAAGCATTTAGTAACGTCAGCGGCAATATTGATATGAAGCAGTCAACTTTGAACGTTGAGATCGACAAGGCAAACTTTAAAAAAGTAATGCTGACCAATATCAAATCACAAGTTCCTAATCTCAGCGCCAAACAACTGACCTTACTGATTAATGGCTTTGCGAATGGTGATGCAGCCGAGATGATGGAGTACTTCATCGCCTCCCCAGTTGGAGTACAGCAGCCCAATCTAGCTAAAAATCTTTCACTTACTGGCCCCGTAAGGCTTGATCTTGGATTAAAAATCCCGCTGGCGGGAAATGATGACGCTAACGTAGATGCCAAACTAACATTGCCAGGCAACAAGGCTCAATGGGGAGATATCCCTCCACTAGAAAACCTGAAAGGCAAGGTACGCATTACCGAAAAGAATCCAGAGTTTGAAAATATCAGCGCAAACTTTCTCGGCGGCTCCCTGAAGATTTCAAGTGCGCCCTCTGCGGCAGATAACTCCAGCTTTAATATTAGTGGTGATATCAACGCAAGCTCCATTAAAGAGTGCTTAGCAGAAAGCCAAAAATCCCAAATAAGCTCTGCATTAATTCATGCAATGAGTGGTTCAGCTAAATATGATGGCCTGATCAATTTCAATAAAACTGGTAGCCAAACCAATCTGAAGTTCGATTTACGCAACTGGGCAAGTACAGCACCCGCACCCGCGAAGAAATTGGCTGGCGCTGCAATGCTTGGACAGCTGACCTTAAGAACTTACCCTGCCGGCAAATCCAATGCTGTACGTGCAGATTTATCAGGAAAATTGGGAGACCAGTATTACCTCTTGGGCAGTCTAGATTCAGAAAATAAATTGAGAACTTCCTTGGGCATTGGAGCAAGTGCCAACCTTCCGCCAGATGGCTTTGCACTGCATGTAGCAAACAATGAGTTAAATCTGGATACCTGGGTTGAATTTGTGAGCACAACAAAATCAACCCCTAAAACAGTAGAGACCAAAAAAACTGATACCCCAGAAAACAATATTCAAGTCTCTGCACAAATCAAAAAACTCATTGCTTTTGATCGTGAGTGGAATGATTTCAATTTAAACTCCTTTGAAAAAAATGGCGTGTGGCAGTTGCGCCTCAACGCCCCCCAAATTGCTGGCCAAGTTCAATGGCATCCAAGCAACCCAGATCAGCCAAGCGGATTGATAAGCGGTCGCATTTCGCGCCTCAAATTACCCGATCCAGCTCTAACCAGCGATACTGCGACTCCACAAAGCAATAAAGTGGTGCAAAAATTGAATAAGGCGCCGCTGAGCCCCAACGCAATTCCTAGCCTAGATTTAACAATTGATGACTTGATCTGGACAAAGGCGAGATTGGGTGTGATCAAGATTAACTCCAAAACTTCACAGGATCTATTGAAGATTTCATCTATCGAAATCAATAATCCTCAAGGAAGCTCCATAGTTACGGGTCAATGGATTGGTAAAACCCAAAATGGGGCCGAGCAAAGCAGCATTGCTGCTGAGGTCAATGTAAAAGATGCAGGTCAGATGATTGCGCATTGGAGTAACACCAAATCCGTAGAAGGCGGAGAAGGAAAGGTCACCGCCAACTTAACTTGGTCAGGTCCGATATTTACCCCAATTTATGACTCTCTTGCCGGCAATGTCAGTATCAATCTTGCCAAAGGTCGATTGCTAGAAGTCAATACGGATGGCGCTAAATTATTAGACGTTCTGAGTTTGCAGAGTTTATTTAGATTCGCGACGCTAGATCTGAAGGGTAGCCTTGGAAACTTGGCCACTAAGGGGACGCCGTTCAACACCATTACTAGCAACTTCGAACTTGTACAAGGTATCGCGCAAACTCAAGAATTTACGATAATTCTTGATCAAGCTAGAGTGGCAATGACCGGGCAAATTAACGTTCCGAAAGAAACGCAAGATCTGCGCATCACGATCTTCCCCACTATTGATGCCACTGCAGGCTCGCTGGCTGCTTTTGCAATTAACCCCATCATTGGCCTTGGAGCGGTATTGGGGCAATACCTCATCACCAACCAAATTAATCGCACGATGCAAACGGATTATTTAGTACAAGGTTCTTGGGAAAACCCAGAGGTAATCCCGCTAGACCAAAAAGGTCAACCACTCGATGCTAAAACACTAGAGACGATTCGCACAAAAAATCTGCTGAAAGAGCAAACTAAACCGAACTTGCCAAATTCAGTACCTTCATCTCCTCCAGTGAACCAAAATATTTCGACCCAAATGCCAAGTTAAGCCGCTATGAATACCCTTGCAAATGCTTCGGAACTAAAAATTGCATCGATACAAATGGTATCGACACCCAAGCTCGATGAAAATCTTGAAGTTGCTGCACGCTTAATTAAAGCGGCCTCTGAATGTGGGTCTCAGCTGGTAGTGCTACCAGAATATTTTTGCTTAATGGGATTGAACGATACCGACAAGGTAAATGTACGTGAAACCCCTGGGTCTGGTCCGATTCAAGAGCGGCTCACTGCAATTGCACAAGAAAATAATATTTATCTAGTTGCCGGCTCTATTCCCCTTGAGGCTAAAGAATCAAACAAAGTTCTCAACACGTCCTTGGTATTTAATCCACAGGGTAAGCAAATTGCTCGATACGACAAAATTCATTTGTTTGGTTTTCAAACGGATACAGAGCGTTACGAAGAATCCGAAACCATTGCGCCCGGTAGTCAGCCAAGTCAGTTCCAAATTACTGTCAACGGGGTAGTTTGGCGCTTTGGTTTAAGCATTTGCTATGACTTGCGCTTTCCAGAGCTTTATCGCTCAATTGGCGAAGTGGATTGCCACATTATTCCTGCGGCCTTTACCTACACCACCGGTAAAGATCATTGGGAAATTCTTCAGCGTGCCCGCGCGATTGAAAATCAATGCTACGTACTATCATCGGCGCAAGGTGGCGTTCACCTCAATCAACGGCGGACTTGGGGTGAGAGTATGCTAATTGATCCCTGGGGGCAGATATTGGCTAATCTCCCGCAGGGTGAGGGATTCATTACGGGCACGCTCAGCAAAGATAAATTAAAAGAGGTACGCTCTAAGTTACCCGCACTGAAACACCGCAGGCTTTAATAAAGAAAGTTCAACAGAACAAAATGAAAGCACCAGAAGCATTATTTCCAAGCGATTGGACTAAGCCCAAAAAACAGGCTGACCTTCTCAAGCTAGCAAAATCCATTCTGCTTGAGCCAACCGGCCTTTCTGAGCAAGATTTGCATCGCACCTTTGGCAACATGTTTACACACCAACTAGATGATGCCGACCTTTACTTTCAGCACACCCGTAGCGAGAGCTGGAGCCTTGAAGAAGGTATCGTTAAGTCTGGGAGCTTTAGCATCGACCAAGGCGTTGGTGTACGAGCAATTTATGGCGATAAAACTGCCTTTGCCTACTCCGATGAAATTAATTTAGAGGCTTTAAATAAGGCAGCGAAATCCACTCGAGTGATTGGCCCTCAAGGTGGCAAGCGGGCTATCGCTAGCAAAATCTTTACCCCCGTTTCGAATGGTCTTTACTCAGACTTAAACCCTCTGGATTCACTTTCGCCGCAAGAAAAAATTGCTTTACTTGAGAGCATTGAGCGTCGCGCAAAAGCACGTGACCCACGCATTATTCAAGTGATGGCCAGCCTAGCTGGTGAATTTGATGTTGTACTTGTAGTGCGAGCCGACGGTCTATTAGCTGCTGATGTGCGCCCGCTGGTACGAATATCAGTGCATGTGATTGCCGAGCAAAATGGTCGTCGCGAATCCGGATCTTCAGGTGGTGGTGCGCGCCATGATTACCACTATTTCAATACTGAACTGATTAATCAATATGTTGATGAAGCTGTCGATGGAGCGCTGATTAATCTGGACTCTCGTGCTGCCCCAGCCGGCCCAATGACTGTAGTGATGGGGCCAGGATGGCCTGGTGTATTGCTTCATGAAGCTGTTGGTCATGGCCTAGAGGGCGATTTCAATCGCAAGGGCTCATCCGCTTTTGCTGGCTGTATTGGACAACGTGTTGCTGCTAAAGGGGTTACCGTAGTGGATGATGGCACACTGTCCGGTCGTCGTGGTTCGCTCAACATCGATGATGAAGGTACTCCTACCCAGTGCACTACGCTAATTGAGAATGGTATTTTGAAGGGCTATATCCAAGACAGCCTCAATGCCCGCCTCATGAATATGCCCCTCACCGGCAATGGTCGGCGGGAGAGCTTTGCCTCCCTACCCATGCCTCGGATGACCAATACCTATATGTTGGCGGGGAAAGATGATCCTCAAGAGATCGTGGCCAGCATCAAGCGCGGCCTATACGCGGTGAACTTTGGCGGTGGTCAAGTGGACATTACCAGTGGAAAATTTGTGTTTTCAGCCTCAGAAGCCTATTGGGTAGAAAACGGCAAAATTCAGTACCCAGTCAAGGGCGCCACCATCATTGGTAGCGGTCCTGAATCCTTAAAACAGGTGTCCATGATCGGAAATGACCTGAAATTAGACGGCGGCATCGGGGTTTGCGGCAAAGAAGGTCAAAGCGTCCCAGTGGGTGTCGGACAGCCTACTTTACGTATCGATAGCCTGACTGTCGGGGGAACCGCTTAATACGGCTTAAAATAGCTGGATGAGCCAACAAAATACTAATCCCGCCAACTGGTACGCTGCCGTCGACAAAACGTCGGATACAGACGATCAACGCATTCACAACATCACTGTTCTGCCACCACCAGAGCATTTGATTCGCTTCTTCCCGATCTCGGGTACACCAACTGAAACGTTAATCAGCAAAACACGTAAAAAGATTCGCGACATCATTCATGGTAAAGATGATCGTCTCCTAGTGATCATTGGGCCTTGCTCCATTCATGATCCCAGTGCAGCTTTAGAGTACTGTCAGCGACTACTCGCTGAGCGTGATCGCTTTGCTGGTGAACTTGAAATTGTGATGCGCGTATATTTTGAAAAGCCTCGCACTACGGTTGGCTGGAAGGGTTTGATTAACGACCCCTACCTAGACGAGAGCTATCGCATTGAAGAAGGTCTGCGTATTGCACGTCAAGTACTCATGGAAATTAATCGCCTTGGTATGCCTGCCGGTAGTGAATTCTTGGATGTGATTTCTCCGCAATATATTGCCGACCTGATTTCTTGGGGCGCTATCGGAGCACGCACAACCGAGAGTCAAGTTCACCGCGAACTTGCTTCAGGTCTTTCTGCCCCAATTGGTTTTAAGAACGGCACTGACGGCAATATTAAAATTGCAACTGATGCTATTCAAGCAGCTAGCCGTCCACACCACTTCTTATCAGTACACAAGAATGGTCAAGTCTCTATCGTAGAGACTAAGGGCAATAAGGACTGTCACGTCATTTTGCGTGGCGGTAAAGAGCCAAATTATGAAGCCCAGTATGTTCAGGCAGCCTGCGCTGAGCTAGACGCAGCAAAGCTTCCAGCCAGCTTGATGGTTGACTTGTCGCATGCGAACTCTAGCAAGAAACATGAACGTCAAATTGTGGTGGCAGAAAACATTGCCGAGCAAATTGAATCTGGCTCACATCAAATTTTTGGCGTGATGATTGAAAGTCACCTCAATGATGGTGCGCAAAAATTCACACCTGGAAAAGATGATCCGAATAAGTTGGAGTACGGCAAAAGCATTACTGATGCCTGCATCAACTGGGAAGACTCAGTCAATGTATTGCAACGTCTTGCGTTAGCGGTGAAAAATCGCAGAAAAGCTAAAAAATAAAGACAATGTTTCTTTGAATATTGTTTTATTTTCCTAAAAGAGACTAATTTACTTAGTCTCTTTTTTTCATGCTTCCACAGAATATCTTGGCCACCAGCTGCGCGATTGAGCACACGCGATAAGACAAATAAGAGATCAGACAAGCGATTGACGTATTGACGCGGAGCATCATACAAGGGCTCCACCCAACCCAAACGCACGATTGATCTCTCGGCGCGCCTACAGACCGTACGACAGACATGCGCTTGAGCAGCGGCGCGCGTCCCGCCAGGCAGAATAAATTCCGTTAGCGGGGGCAAAGTGGCGTTGTATTTTTCCAGCCAAACATCCAACTGCGTTAAATGCTCTGGTTTGAGCAGAGTGTAATTTGGGATACAAAGCTCGCCTCCTAGGTCAAACAAGTCATGCTGCACTTGCAAAAATAAGGTTTTGAACTCGGCGGCAATGCCTTCAGGAATGGATTCAGTCATCAAAACCCCAATTTCGGAGTTCAATTCATCAACATCTCCCATGGCGCAGATACGCAGATGATCCTTCTCTACCCGGCTGCCATCGCCAAGTCCAGTCATACCGGCATCACCGGTTCTAGTGGCTATTTTTGAAAGTCGATTTCCCATGAACTAATTATAGGTAAATGGCTAAAATGATTCCTATGAATATGGTGACCCCACTCCCCGAGCTAGCGGCTATTACCGCCCTTCAATCCAAATTGGTTTCCGCCTTACGACCGATCCTCCCAGCACATGCCTTGCTATGGGAGGCTGAGGACACGATTCCTTATGAATGTGACGGTCTGGCGGCCTATCGGCGCATGCCATTGGCGGTTGCCTTGCCAGAGACCGAAGACCAGGTCGCCCAAATTCTGAAGATTTGCTTTGATATGCAAGTTCCCATCGTCCCACGAGGGTCGGGAACCGGCTTATCCGGTGGCGCCATGCCAATCTCCCAGGGTTTAGTTCTCTCCCTAGCGAAACTGAAGAAAATCATCAATATTGACCCTTTCACCCGCACTGCAGTGGTTCAGCCAGGAGTTCGTAATTTAGCCATCTCCGAAGCAGTCGCCCATCTTGGCCTGTATTACGCGCCAGACCCATCCTCACAGATTGCCTGTTCTATTGGGGGTAACGTAAATGAAAACTCTGGTGGAGTGCACTGCCTTAAATATGGCCTCACCCTTCACAATGTTTTGAAGGTTCGCGGGATTTTGATGAACGGTGAGATCGTGGAATTTGGCAGCCTTGCTCCAGACTCTCCAGGACTTGATTTATTGGCAATCGTGATGGGTAGTGAAGGAATGCTGACAGTTGTGACTGAAGTTACCGTCAAGCTGATTGCTAAACCGAAGTTAGCGCGCGTCATTATGGCTAGCTTTGACGATATTGAAAAAGGTGCAGATGCAGTTGCCGCCATTATTGCCGCCGGCATTATTCCTGCTGGCCTTGAGATGATGGATAAAGCGACTACCCGCGCCGTGGAAGAATTTGTGCATGCGGGCTACGACCTCGAAGCCGAGACCATTCTGCTTTGCGAGTCCGATGGCACACCAGAAGAAGTTGCTGAAGAAATCGAGCGCATGACTAAAGTGCTGGAGCAAGCTGGCGCCAGTGGTATTCGGATCTCTCAGAACGAATCTGAGCGACTCCAGTTTTGGAGTGGTCGAAAGAATGCCTTCCCTGCAGCCGGACGATTGGCGCCTGATTACTACTGCATGGACGGCACCATCCCCCGCAGAAATATTGGCACCCTACTGAGGCGCATTCAGGGTATGGAAAAGAAATATGGTCTCGCTTGCTTGAATGTATTTCATGCGGGTGATGGCAATATGCATCCATTGATTTTATTTAACGGTGCTGATCAAGAAGAGTGGCATCGCGCTGAAGAATTTGGTACTGAAATTTTAGAAGCCTGCGTTGAGCTCGATGGCACGATCACTGGTGAACATAGTGTTGGTATTGAAAAGATTAATTCAATGTGTGTGCAGTTTGGTGAAGGTGAGCGAGAATCTTTCTGGGGCGTGAAAGCTGCCTTTGATCCAGAAAAACTGCTCAACCCCGATAAGGCTATTCCTACTTTAAATCGTTGCGCTGAGTATGGCCGTATGCGCATCAGCGGAGGCAACTTACCGCACCCAGAGTTGGAGCGCTTTTAATGTCGAATTCCAAATCTAGTACGAACATGCATATCGATTTATTTCGAGAGCAAATTCTCGCTGCCACCAAAACCAAAACACCTCTTTCCATTCAAGGTGGTGGCACTAAGTCTTGGTACGGTAATGCGAATACTTTTACTACGCTAGATACGCGCCCTTACTCCGGAATCCTGGAGTACCAACCTGAAGAGCTCGTGATTACAGCTTGCGCTGGTACACCACTAAAAGAGATTGAAACAGCTCTAGCCGAAAAGAATCAAATGCTGCCCTTCGAGCCACCTTACTTTGGTGACACTGCAACTTTTGGTGGCGCCATTGCTGCAGGGCTAGCTGGTCCAGGGCGGATTAGCGCTGGTAACTTGCGTGACTTTGTGCTGGGTGCGCGCATCTTAGATGGAAAAGGCCAAGACTTATCCTTTGGTGGCAAGGTCATGAAAAACGTTGCAGGCTATGACGTCTCTCGTTTACTGCCTGGCTCCATGGGCACCCTATCACTCTTGCTAGAAGCCTCTGTAAAAGTATTGCCACGACCAGCTGCAACAACTACTCTGCGCTGTCATATTTCTCAAGCACGTGCTTTGCATCTCACAAATGAGTGGGCTGGGCAGCCCCTACCTTTATCAGCAAGTTGCTGGATTGGAAGCTCAACAGATGGTGATGGTGAGCTCACTATTCGTCTGGCTGGCGCGGCCGCCGCTGTTAAAGCAGCGATTCCGCTGATGGGCGCAGCAGTTCATGCAATAGAGTTAGATCCAAAAGCTGCAGAAGCATTCTGGACAAATTTGCGCGAGCAAAAGCTACCCGCTTTTCAGAACCTCAATAGTAATGACACCCTTTATCGATTAGCGCTACCTGCAGCATGCGTTCCAGTCACCATCGCCAAGATGAGTGATGAGATTATTTTGGAGTGGCATGGGCAGCAACGCTGGTTTACGGCGCCAGGTGATGATGCGACATTTGCGTCTATCAAAGCGCTTGCCAATGCCAACGGTGGACATGCCACATGCTTTAAACAAGGCGCTAATGTTGATCCCACTAAGCAACGTTTCACCCTATTGAGCGAACACACGCACTCAGCAGCACTAGAGGCGGTACAAGCACGCCTCAGAGCCTCCTTTGATCCCGCTGGTGTATTTGCAACTTCACGCCTTCCTTAAGCGCC
>Ga0315272_10001474_pt1 | contig 11708 bp, 10 predicted proteins | sample C3_middle_MG_FD_203918 | JGI IMG/M metagenome (GOLD analysis project Ga0315272, IMG submission 203918) | Sediment microbial communities from Yellowstone Lake, YNP, Wyoming, USA - C3_middle | ecosystem: Environmental > Aquatic > Freshwater > Lake > Sediment | place: USA: Wyoming | collected...
CAGGAAGGCGTGGTCAAGGAACTGAATATCGTGATCAAGGCGGACGTGTCGGGCTCTGCCGGCGCCATCGTTGATTCGCTCGAAAAACTGTCCACGTCGGCGGTCAAGCTCAAAGTGATCCACACCTCGGTGGGCGCTATCACCGAGACCGACGTGATGCTCGCCGCAGCATCGAACGCCATCATTATCGGGTTCAGCGTCCGTCCTGAACCGAAGGCCACCGAACTGGCGCAGCGCGAAGGCGTCGACATCAGGCTCTATAATATCATTTACAACGCCATCGACGATGTCAAGGCCGCGATGGAAGGTTTGCTCGAACCGACGCTCAAGGAGCGCATCTTGGGACGGGCTGAAGTGCGCCAGACGTTCCATGTCTCCAAGGTCGGTACCATCGCCGGGTCATACGTCGTGGAAGGCATGCTCAGCAGGCAGTGCGACGGGGTCCGGATCATCAGAGACAACGTGCTGGTCTATACCGGCAAGTTCCACTCGCTCAAACGGTTCAAGGACGATGCGCGCGAAGTGCAGTCAGGGTATGAATGTGGTATCGGCATTGAAAATTATAATGATATCAAAGTAGGGGATGTCGTTGAATGCTTTGTCATCGACAAGGTGGCGGCAAAACTGTAAAGCCCTTTCCCCAGAGGGTGTTATTATGGCTATGTTCATCGGCGTCTGCACCTTTACCGTGCATGTCCCGGACAGCGGATCGCTGAAGACCAAACGTCAGTCGCTCCGCAGTCTCAAAGACAGGATCCGGAACAAGTTCAACGTCTCGGTAGCAGAGATCGAGGACAATGACCTCTGGCAGAAAGCCACGCTGGCAGTGGCCGCGGTCAGCAACGACAGGTCCCATCTGAACCAGACGCTTGACCATGTGCTCGAGGTGGTACGGGCAGTTCCCGAACTGGACCTGCTCGATCATCACATCGAGCTATTTTGAAAAGGCAGCATACAGGATCCAGAAGCCAGAAGTCAGAAGATGTCATCGAACAAACCTCCTGAATACTGACTCCTGACTCCTGTCTCCTGAGTGTATCATGTCCAAACCAGCTTTTAAAAGATCAGATCGTGTAAGCGACCAGATGAAGCAGGAGATCGCTGATATTCTCATGCGCAAGATCAAGGACCCGCGCATCGGCTTTGTCACGGTTACCGATGTCGAGGTGTCGCATGATCTGCGAAATGCCAAGGTCTTCGTGAGCATCTACGGAGACGAAAAAAACAAAAAAGAAACGCTCAAAGGCCTGGAAAGCGCTGTTCCCTTTATCCGGTCGGAACTCGCCGGACGCATGCGGCTGCGCATTGTACCGGAGCTTTTGATCCGCTTCGACCCCACGCTTGAACGGGGCGCGCATATCATGGAGCTGCTGCATTCGATCGAAGAAGAAAAGGACCAGAACAAGCCGCACGATGAGTGATTCCCGCACGATCATAGCAGCCCTGCAGTCCTGCAAAACAATCCTCATTTCTGTACATAAAAGTCCGGACGGCGACGCGCTGGGCTCCCAGATCGCGCTTATGCTTGCCCTCGAAAAAATGGGCAAGACCGTGACTGCCCACAACCTTGATCCGGTCCCTGAAATATACCGTTTTCTTCCGCACCAGGCCCGGATCACCTCGGGACCAATCGTCGCAGGCCGATTCGATGCAATGATCGTTCTTGATTCAGATCCTCCGCGAACAGGACTCTTCACCAACGACTATCCTGCTGCCACGCTCATTAATATCGATCACCATATCACGAATCCAAGTATATGGCCGATCACCTGGCTTGACGCAGCGGCTTCTGCCACCGGAGAGATGATATACCAGTTTGTTACGCAGGCAGGTCTGCCCATCGACCGGGATATGGCGCTCTGCCTGTATACCGCCATTTTTACGGACACCGGTTCCTTCCGCTATTCCAATACGTCTCCTGAATGCATGAGGATCTCGGCATCGCTGCTTGAGGCCGGCGCCGATTCCTGGCTGGTCACTGAGAATGTATATGAATCGTATTCCTTTAACCGGTTGAAACTGCTCGGCTGCGTTCTGGGCGATATGGAGCGTTCCCCGGACAACAGGATGGCCTGGGTCGTGGTGACCGACGAACTTTATCAAAAGACCGGCACCACCTCCGAGGATACCGACAATTTTGTTAATTACGTCAGATCGGTGAGTGGTGTCGAGGTTGCCATCCTGTTCAGGCAGACCGCCCAAAAGCAATATAAGCTCAGTCTTCGCTCAAAGGGTCGTGTTGATCTTTCGAGCCTTGCACAAGCCCTGGGAGGCGGAGGCCATAAGAATGCCGCCGGAAGCACGATGGACGGGACCCTTGATGAGGTTAAACGCAAGGTTCTCGAAGAAGTAGCGAAGGTCATTTTGTCGCAGATGGGAAACTGAAGCTCCCATGGACGGCATTCTTATTATTCATAAGCAGTCGGGAATGACGTCACACGATGTTGTTCAGGCGGTGCGAAGGATCCTCAAGGAAAAACGGATCGGACACACGGGCACCCTGGACCCCATGGCTACCGGTGTGCTGGTGCTGTGCGTCGGCAAAGCAACGCGCATCGCCCAGTATCTCGAAGCAGGGGAAAAAGAGTATCAAGCGGTCATGCGTCTGGGCCAGACCACGGACACGCTCGATGCCGAGGGCCGTGTTCTTGAGACGCGGACCTATGTTCCGCCGGACCGGGCACAGGTGCTGAAAACACTCGAAGGCTTTACGGGTGCTATTATGCAGCAGCCCCCGGTCTACTCAGCGTTAAAAGTCGCGGGTGTGCCGTCCTACAAGCTGGCCCGGCAGGGCAAGGCGGCACCGCTGAAACCACGGGCGGTCACGATCTCCAGCATCGAACTGCAGGCCTTCGAGGATCCCTTGCTGAGCCTTGCCGTGCGCTGCTCCAAGGGCGTGTACATCAGGACACTTTGTGCGGACCTTGGCGAGGTCCTTCAGGCCGGGGCGCACCTCACCAAGCTGGTACGGACCCGTTCCGGCAGATTTACCCTCGACCAAGCGGTGACCCTGGACCATCTTGCAGAGCTCGCTGCTGCCGGCGCCCTGGATCAGGTCCTGGTTTCGATGGATGATGCGCTTGCAGATTTTCCGTCAGTGACCGTGACTGAACTTGAGGCAGGCAGGATCCAGCACGGGAATAGCGTTTCCTGGCAGGGAGAGCCCCAGATTGCTGCTTCACTGCTTCGGATACATGACCCCTCGGGAAGGCTCCTGGCGCTGGGAAGGCCGTTCCAGGGGGATATCAGGCCGGAACTGGTCTTTTCTTGACCACGCATGAATAAAACGCTTTACAACATCCTGAAAATATGATATTTTGTCTCGCTTCATAATGTTTTGAGAAAGGAGGGACGGTTGAATGGATAAGGAACAGAAAACAGGTCTGATCAATACGTATCGCAGGCATCCATCAGATACAGGTTCACCGGAAGTGCAAGTTGCGCTTCTGAGCGGACGCATTACGCATCTGACGGAGCATCTGCAGGCGCATAAGCATGACAATCATTCACGGAGAGGTCTCCTGAAGATGGTCGGCCAGCGTCGTCGTCACTTGGATTATCTCAAACAGAATGATCTCGACAAGTATCGTCAGGTCATCGAGCAGTTAGGCATTCGGAAGTAGTCGAACGCATCTAACGAAGAGCGAGGTTTCATGGTAACAACAGTTGAAGTTGAAATAGGCGGCAAAAAGCTCATACTCGAAACGGGTTTGATGGCCAAGCAGGCAAACGGTTCAATCGTCGCGCGGTACGGTGATTCGGTGGTGCTTTCAACCGCGGTTGCCTCCAAGGTGGAGCGTCAGAATGTGGATTTTTTACCGCTGACCGTTGACTACCAGGAAAAGGCATACTCCGCGGGTAAGATCCCCGGCGGTTTCTTCAAGCGCGAAGGGCGTCAGAGCGAAAAAGAGATCCTCACCTCGCGTCTTATAGACCGGCCCATCAGGCCATTGTTCCCTGACGGGTATTACTTCGATACGCAGGTCATTGCATCGGTCCTCTCCATGGGAGATGAAAGCTCCACCGATCTTATGGCAATGATCGCGTCGTCCGCGGCGCTTGCTATTTCCGATGTGCCCTTCGCCGGCCCGATCGGCGCTGTTCGCGTCGGCCTTATTGAGGGAAAGTTCGTCATCAACCCGGGACACAAGGACATCGAACTGTCCGCGCTGAACCTCGTGGTTGCAGGCACGGCCGATGCCATCATGATGGTCGAAGGCGGTGCAAAGGAACTGACGGAAGCTCAGATGCTCGAAGCCCTCGAGACCGCCCATCGGGAGATCAAAAAGATCGTTGCGCTCCAGAACGATCTTGCGAAGAAGGTCGGGAAAGCAAAGCGGTCCGTTAAAACGATCGAAGTGGATAAAGAGCTGGCTGCCCAGGTTTCCGTGCTGGTGATGGAGCGCATGCGCACGGCGATAATCATCCCGGACAAAATGGAGCGACAGAGAACGCTCGATGCGATCGTTGACGATGTCAAACAGCAGCTCAAGAACGATGATCCGACACGCAGCCTCCAGATATCGAAGATCTTTCATGATATCGAAAAGGACGCGGTCCGCAAGATCATCCTCGACAAGAACACCCGTGCAGACGGGCGCAAACCCACCGAGATCAGACCCATCAGCTCGGTCGTTGGAATGCTGCCGAGAACGCACGGCTCCGCGCTCTTTACCCGCGGTGAAACACAGGCGCTGGTCGTGACGACCCTCGGAACGTCCGATGACGAACAGCGGATAGATTCTTTGGAAGGTGAGTACTACAAGACCTTCATGCTCCATTATAACTTCCCGCCTTTCAGCGTCGGAGAGACGAAACCCCTTCGCGGACCCGGCAGGAGAGAAATAGGGCATGGCGCACTTGCTGAACGTGCGCTGAAACCGATGCTGCCGACGAAACAGGAATTTCCGTATACCATACGGCTCGTGTCGGATATCCTCGAATCCAACGGGTCCTCGTCAATGGCAACGGTCTGCGGCGGTACCCTGGCACTGATGGACGCCGGCGTACCGATCAAAGCCCCGGTTGCCGGCATTGCCATGGGCCTCATCAAGGAAGGCGACAAGGTGATCATCCTGTCCGATATCCTTGGCCTTGAGGACCATCTGGGCGACATGGATTTCAAGGTTACGGGTACGAGCAAGGGTATTACGGCACTTCAGATGGACATGAAGATCGAGGGCATTACCATCGATACCATGCGAACGGCGCTGAACCAGGCACGAGAGGGACGACTGCATATTCTCGGCAAAATGCTTGAGGCGCTGGCAGAACCGAGAAAGAGCCTGAATCCCTTTGCACCGCGGATCATTACCATGCAGATCAATCCCGACAAGATCAAGGACGTTATCGGGAGCGGCGGCAAGGTGATCCGCAGCATTGTGGAGCAAACGGGCGCCAAGATCGATATCGAGGACAACGGTACGATCAACATCGCATCGTCTGATGAGGCTGCTGCCAATAAAGCCAAGGAGATCATACGAGGCATTTGCCAGGACGCTGAAGTCGGCAAGCTCTACATGGGCAAGGTTCGGAAGATCATGGATTTCGGCGCTTTTGTCGAGATCTTCCCCGGCACCGACGGCCTGCTGCATATCTCGCAGATATCGGAACAACGACTCGAAAAGGTCACGGACGCGCTCAAGGAAGGGGACGAGATACTCGTTAAAGTCCTTGAGATCGACCGGCAGGGCAAGATACGCCTGTCCCGCAAAGAAGCAGTACGTGACAAAGAAAAATCACAGTCCACGTAATTACGATCTCAGGATGATGCATGGTGTCATTATAAGGAAATAGGAAGCTTGAAAAGAGCCCTATTTCCTTTTTTATTGAGGCCTGTTTCTGCTGGTCTGGTTAATGAAGAGTTATTTTCCATAAGAGGAGCGCAACGGGCTCCTTGCAAGGGGGAAGTTTGCCGAAGGTTGATCTTACCGTTCTTGGAGCAGGTATTGGTGGGCTGGCAGCGGCAGCGCTTCTTGCCAGACAGGGGAAAAACGTCGTTGTCTTCGCGCCGGGCAATGAGGTCGGAGGAGCGTTCGTACCGGCCAGAACAGAGGGCTATCAGTTCCCTATGGGCCCGACCCTGACATTCGGAAATGAACTCACCGGGACACTGCAGAAGCTCTATGTCGAGCTTGGCATCACTCATGGCGACAGAGGGCGCTCCACCAGTTACCAGGTAGCGCTGCCGGATCGACGGCTCACGGTCTACCCGGAAAAGACCGAGACACTGGAAGAACTCAGACGAGAATACCCGAATGAAATTGACGGAATAGTAAGGTTTTTCCACCTGGTAGATAAGATCGCGGTACGCTCTTCCAAAAGCCGCTTATCTTCCTTCCTTTCGCAGCACCGGCGCAGTAGTGCCCTGCTTAAGCGATATCGCTTCAGTCATGAACTCCTGAGCTTTTTTGACATCCAGTCCCGATATTTTTTTGGCCAATCCGTTCATGATCTGCCGATAAGTAAGCTGGTATCCATGATCTCTACATCACCGCAGTATGAGCCACTGGGATTTAAAAAAATAGCAGACCTTCTGCTTGAGGTCATCTTGAAGCATGATGGAATCGTGCGATTCTCAGAACCGTTCCCTGAAATGGCACCGCAAAGGGGCAACAGGGTCGGACTATCGACGACAGGCGGAATGGAGGAGTCAGGAATTGTTCTGTTGAACACCAGGGGCCGCCTCAGAGACAGCTTCAATTTTATCGGCATCCTGGACCAGGGCGTTCCCGTCGGAATGCGTCATGAGGTCATCTGCCTTCCTGATTACGCCCGGCCGGGTGATCTTTTTTGCCTGGCCTTAAGCAGGCACGGTGATGAAAGTGCGGCGCCACGCGGAAAGCGGGCATTGACCGTCTGGTTCCCGTTTCGGGCCCCTGATCAAGATCGGTCGAAAGAGCTGGTCGATCCGATTATCGATCCTATTAAGGAAATAATACCGTTTTTAGATCGTTTCATCGATACGGTGCATGCGCAGAGGCCTGACGGCACGCAGTACGCGACACCATCCACCATGCTGGGAAGGGAAGAGTCGTCCCTGATCCGGCTTGAACGGGGAGCGGCGAAAAATCTATATCTCATCAGGGATGATGCAAGCTATCCTGTACAGGCAGTTGCCGCTGCACAACGAATGGCCGAAATACTGCAGTGAATGTTTTTGTTATAACGCATCGTGCAAAACCGGTTTTTCAACGTTGAGCGATACGATTATACGGGAGGTATGGTTTGACAGGCTTTTTAATTCCGGTAAGGAAATACGCATGGTATCTATCGGGGTTGATCTTCTTTTGCCTTATTTCAGCGCCGTTCGTGCCGGCTGCAGAAAACATGCCCCTTCCGGTGAACGCTTTTTTTCTTCAGTCCATTCCCGAGCGTTATCGTGATCTGGAAATACTGTTTCAACGCCTGAAGTCAGGCGGCGCCAATACGGTCATAGCAAGACCGTTGAAAAGAAACGGCGCCATCGATGCCGTGGCGCTTACGAATCTGACCTTTCTTTCGCACAAGGAAGGATTGCGGATCTATGTGGTTTTGCCGACCCGTTTTGACAGCAGCGCGCTGAAAGCACATCCTGAATGGGAAGATATCCGGTACGACCTGGAAAGCGGCACGCTGAAGGCCACCGGCAGCATGGACCTTGCTAACCCTCAGGTCCTGGCCCACCTGGTAAAGCGATTCAAAGAGGTCGCTGCCTTTTCCGTTGATGGGATCCTGCTTGACGAGGATTTCCGCTATGCAAGCACGGAAGGCCTGAGCTCTTCGATCCTCAAAGAATACACCCGAAAATACGGCTCACCGTTTGCTGCCAAAAAGGTCTTTGCAAAAGTATCGACTGAAATAACGGAAATGGACAGAGGGACCTTCGATGCAAGCTATTGGCAATGGTCGGAATTAAAAAGAGACGCGGTCGTGAACGCGGCTCAGGAGCTCGGCAAGGCCTGCCGCGCTGTTCAGAGCGCGATCAAATTCGGCATCCCGCTTCATGTCCCTGGTGGTGAAATGCCGCAACAGGCGCTGGCACGGTTTGCCTATGATATGAACGCGTTCCGAAAGCTTGATGTCGACTTTTACTGGTTTGCTTTTCGATCGTTCGAAGATGAGGGTACGGGAGGCAGGAGCTACAAAAAAAAGAACTTCGAATATTTTTCCCGGTTGGTGAAAGCAGCTTCCACAATGCAGAAAGACCCGCTCAAGATGATCATTGCCATTCCTGCTACTGCATCAGGAAAAATGCTGCCGTTGTTTGAGATCGAAGATACGACAGCGCTCGCTCTGCAGGCCGGCAAAACCACCGGTATCGCCTATATCGTGGAGCAGACGGCGGTTCCGCCTGCTGCTCTGACAAAAAAACTGTTCAAAAGGGAATGAGCGAATACCGTACTAATGGCACGAGGGATTACCGTGCCCTCATACCTTTGCCAGCAAACCAGCCTCTTCCTCCTGAAAAATGACAACCCCTTCATCCAAGGTCACCGCGATCCTGTGGATATCCTTGAACCTGCCGCGCAGGATCTCCTCTGATAACGGATCAGCAATGAACTTCTGTATGGCACGGCGCATGGGTCTGGCGCCATAGGTAGGCTGATAGTTCTCCTGTATGATCCATTCTTTCACGTCACGACCGACCTCAAGCCGTATGGTGCGGTCCCCGATCATCTGACCGTTCAGTTCGTCGATCAGCAGGTCCACGATCGTCATCAGGTGTTCGTTGGTGAGCGTATGGAATACGACCACATCATCGATCCGGTTCAGGAATTCCGGATTGAAGGACCGTTTCAGCTCGGAAATCACATTTTCCTTCATCTTGGAATACTGCGTCTTCGCTGATGCCTGCTGGAAGCCCAGGGTCGTATCCTTGTCGATCATGCGCGTTCCGAGATTGGAGGTCATGATGATGATGGTATTGCGGAAATCAACTTTTCTGCCGAAACTATCGGTCATGAACCCGTCGTCAAGGACCTGCAGGAGCATGTTGAAGATGTCGGGATGCGCCTTTTCGATCTCGTCGAAGAGAACGACAGAGTAGGGCCTCCGGCGGATCTTTTCCGTCAACTGCCCACCGTCATCATACCCTACATATCCGGGAGGGGAGCCGACCAGCCTGGATGAACTGAACTTCTCCATGTACTCCGACATATCCACACGGATAAGCGCATCTTCCGTGTCAAAAAGGAAGGTGGCCAGCGTGCGGGCGAGCTCTGTTTTACCGACTCCGGTGGGGCCAAGGAAAATGAACGACCCGATCGGCTGTCTGCGCGTCTTGAGGCCTACGCGGGAGCGTCGAATGGCGCGCGAAACCGCTTCGATAGCTTCATTCTGGCCTACGATCCGTTTATGTAGTTCCTCTTCCATGCGGAGCAACCGGGAGGCTTCTTTTTCCTCAAGCCGGGACAGGGGAATGCCGGTGATATGGGAAATGACGACTGCGATCTCCTCTTCACCGATCAGGGATACGTTCTTATCCTGGGAGTCCTTCCAATCCTTATGGATGCCTTCAAGCGACTCGCGAAGCTGCTCTTCCTCTTCATGGATCGATTCTACCCTGACATAATCCTTGATGCGGGAGAACAGGTTCTTTTCCTGTTCGAGCTTCTTTAACTTCTTCTCAATCGATTTTATTTCGGAGGGGCAGGTGTAGCGGTTGAGCTTTGCCTTGGCGCCGGCCTCATCGATCACATCTATGGCCTTGTCCGGCAGAAAACGATCCGTGATGTAGCGTTCAGAAAGTCTTGCTGCAGCCACAACAGCCTCATCCGTGATCTTTACCTTGTGGTGCGCCTCGTATTTCGACCGGAGGCCCTTGATGATATTGATGGTCTCTTCCAGACTCGGTGGCTGCACATGGATGGGCTGGAACCGGCGTTTGAGCGCCCCGTCTTTTTCGATGTGCTTCCTGAACTCATCAAGCGTCGTTGCACCGATGCATTGAACTTCTCCCCGTGCAAGGGCTGGTTTCAACATGCTTGATGCGTCGATGGAGCCTTCGGCCGCACCGGCGCCAACCAGGGTATGCAGTTCATCGATGAACAGAATGATGTTCTCCGCCAGTACGATCTCTTTCATAACGATCTTGAGGCGCTCTTCGAACTGTCCGCGATACTTGGTGCCTGCAATGAGGGAGCCGAGATCGAGAGACACGACCCGTTTGTTTAACATGTTTTCAGGCACGTCGCTGTTGACGATCCGCTGGGCCAGGCCTTCGACAATAGCCGTTTTGCCGATGCCGGGTTCGCCGATAATGACCGGATTGTTTTTGGTCCGTCGTGATAGTATCTGTAAAACACGGTCGATCTCCTGATCGCGTCCGATGACCGGGTCGAGTTTCCCGCTTTTTGCGAGCAGCGTGAGGTCTCTGCTGAATTCATCAAGCGCCGGCGTCTGGCTTTTCTTTGCGGTCACCTGGGTTGCTGCACGGCGTAGATAGTTGATGACCAGCTGGCGGGAACCGAGCAGATTGACACCGAAGCTGCGCAGGATCTTGCCGCCGATTCCCTCCTCCTCGCGGATCAGGCCGAGCAGCAGGTGCTCGCTTCCAATGTAATTATGGCCAAGCAGCCGGGCTTCTTCTACTGCATATTCGAGCACTTTCTTTGCGCGGGGAGTGAAGGGGATATCCCCGAAGGTCAGCGTGTTTCCACTGGACGGCAGGTTCCGCTCGACTTCCATGCGGATCTGATCGACATCAATGCCCATCTTGCGCAGCACCGCTACGGGGATTCCGTCTTCTTCGCGCAAAGCACCGAGCAGGACATGCTCCGTACCGAGGTAATCGTTCTGGAGCCGCTCAGCCTCCTCGCGGGCATAGACGATTACTTTTCTTCCTCGTTCAGTAAATTTCTCGAACATCATTATTGATAACCGCCTTCTGATGACATGCGTTTCGTTTACCTGTTTAAAATATACCCCAATCGCATTGTTAAAGTCAAGGGTGCTTTTGTGCGCAGGAGATGGCGATACCGGGATTTGAAATTAAAAAAGGAATGTTCACTATTTTGAATCTTGAATATTGAATCCGGGCTGCGCCATTCACGCGAAGTTGTCACGTTTTGAGGAGCACTACCATACCGGCCGGACCTCATCTCTGTTGCCGACCCTCTTTTTAGTTGACATTATCAGCTCAAAAGGGTAGTTTTCGTTTTATGATCCGCAAGGCAACATTGACCGACGTAAAAGCGATCCAGGCGCTCGTAAACCAGTATGCCGATTCCGGCCAGATGCTGCCGCGCACCCTCAATGAATTGTACGAGCATCTGAGGGATTTTCATGTCTATGAAGAAGGCGGTGCTCTGATCGGAGTATGTGCGCTGCATGTAAGCTGGGAAGGCCTTGCAGAAATACGTTCGCTCGCGGTACGGAATGACAGCGTAAGGAACGGTATTGGTTCAAAACTGGTGCGCCACTGCCTGGAAGAGGCTGTTCAGCTTGGGGTCGCACGCGTTTTTGTATTGACCTATCAGGACGGTTTTTTTAAAAAGCTCGGCTTTACCGTGGTTGATAAAAAAGAACTGCCGCATAAAATATGGACCGACTGTTTGAACTGTGTCAAGTTTCCGAACTGCGATGAAATTGCCCTTGCAATGACCCTCCCCGCAGGACCTTCCCCGAAGTAGTGGCATAGTGGTTGCATATATTCTTCGAAACAAATTCGCTGGAATAGGATTGTTCTCCCGAAAGCCGATAAATCAATATGTTATCGCTCTATATCC
>Ga0315272_10001477_pt1 | contig 11686 bp, 7 predicted proteins | sample C3_middle_MG_FD_203918 | JGI IMG/M metagenome (GOLD analysis project Ga0315272, IMG submission 203918) | Sediment microbial communities from Yellowstone Lake, YNP, Wyoming, USA - C3_middle | ecosystem: Environmental > Aquatic > Freshwater > Lake > Sediment | place: USA: Wyoming | collected...
CTTTGCCTCCTGCTTCCTTCAGATTCCACCTCACGATGGACACCCTTGCTCTTGGCTAATGGTTGGTAACTACAAACCCCCATAAAGGACTCTCACCTTCAAATTAATCGCTATGCACGGCACACCATCAAAAACCCGCCCCTGTTAAAGAGGCGGGTTTCGCATTTGCCTCGATCTAGAAGGCGTTTCGTATGCCTAACAAATTATTCTCCATTAAGTAAAGTTAAAAGGCAACCCAATCTTTCTTATCTACCCCATATTGTTCTTTTGCAGATAAAAACGCATCTTCTAGAGTCTTGTGCCATGTATCAAAACACTCATTATCTGATTTATAATACAAGAAAACACCTTTTGTGTCAAATTCATCAGTCTCAATTTCTAACCTTTTTATTGAACCTATCGAGTTATTTTCTAAATCAACTTTAAACTTCATAGCTGTTTATCTTAAGGGTTTATTAAGGGTACATGCCAGTTTACATACGGCGTATTCAAATTAAATGGATAATACCTTTCAAAATGAATATGCGGTATATCGTTAAAACCTTTCCCGAGTAAATCACTATTTGTCATTCTAAATTGCTTTAATCCATCGGCAGAACGAAAGACTCCTGGTGCAATTTCATTATATCCATTACCCAAAAATCTTTCTCCTAGCATTAACCCTTGTTCAGCCGTTCTTGCCCTACCCGTTAGTTGTAATGTTCTGACAGAGATATTTCCTACTTTACCAACAGGGATAACAGTTGCCGCTTTCAGCATGCCCTGTCCTAGGCTCATATTGTTTCCGAACCTATCGTTGCCCGAAAAGGCGTAAGCGACCACGTCCCAGAGGTTGGCGATGGGATTGAACTCGTTCAGGAAGTTGGCGACTTTGTAGACAGTCTCCATTGCACCCCGATTATCCTGATTATTGACATTTTTCTCTGGTGCCTTAGCCGAAACAGTAACTTCTGGTAATGCATATGGCGATCCTGGGCCACTAAATCCACTACCTTCTGGCAAACCATATGACGAAACATAATCTGCAATAACATCAGCATCAGAAACATTTGAGTAACCTGTTTCTACATTCCAGTGATTGTAGCCACCTTCTGACATTAGTCTGAGAAGTTCATCAACCTGCATATATCCAGTCGGATCAATGTACCTCAGTGGATTATTGAGGCAATAACTATACCCATTTAAAGTCTGCGAATTACCAGCATCCTGGATAATCGGATCAACTCCCAGGAACCTTCCTAAAACCGGGTCATACATTCTGCCGTTCATATTTATGAGGCCGAACGCATCCAGGTGTTCATGACCGGTAAAACCACGATCAGTAATGGTTGTAACTGGAAGGGTAAGTGGCGTCCAGGTGTTAAAATCTCTACGTCTCCCCCATGCATCATACGAATATCGCTCCACAATGCTGCCACTTTCATTATATAAACCAATCAGCGATCCAAGATGATCAGTTTCGACCCAGTACTTTGTTTCAATTGCATCCTGCTTAATAATTATTGCGACAAGACCATAGGGACTGTATATGTAGTTAAGATCTCTTGTTGATGAATTGATTATCTCCCTTTCAAACCCAGAGGTATAATACTTGGTCTTTACTGTCCCATTATAACTGAGAATAGATTTTATACGCTTGTTATCGGGACCATAAGTATATGTGATGTTATTTGAACCCTCTGTAACGGTATTTGTCATATTTGACGAGGTGTAAGTAACATCCTGCTGAATATGAGAAATTGTATTCGGGTTCGATTTAATGGATGTAACCGTATTTGTTTTTCCAGGATCATAACCGTATGTACCGGCATCATGCTTTGTAGCAATATTCCCGTTCCCAACATAAGAAATACTAAGAGGGGTATCCTGCCTGGTAATTGTTGTTAAGCGATCCATATTATCATAAGCAAAACTTTCACTTAAAGAACCATAACCTCTTGAACTCAGATTACCTGTTTTTGGATTAAAACTGAAAGATTGCTCATTGCTTCCGGTTTTAATCCCGGATAGATATCCCTTAGTATCGTAACTGTAGTCAGTAGTTAATACTGATGATCCAAAAACAGAATGAACCGGCTGGCCTTTTGAATTCATTTCATTCAATTTCCAGATAGTATTGCCATCCTTTTTTATCTCGGAAAAGTATCCATTATCTGTATAGACATTGGTAATTCTAATTCCGGAAGGATAGATTATTTTCGTGTTATTTCCCCAGCTGTCATATTCGTAATTTGTTGTCAGAATGATATCAGACATACTTTCAGTACTAGCACTTACCTGCCCGGACTGAGTATAGGAATACGATTGGATTATATTTCCTGGACCTGTAATAATTTTGGGTTGTTCTATTCCCGGGCCCGAAGTTACGTATTCAAAAACTGTGGACCCTTCTGGCGTAGATTTATTTGTGATTCTGCCAAGTTGATCATACTGAAATGTGAATGAATTATTCTTAGCATCTGTCTGAGAAATAAGTTCACCGTAAGCATTATAAACATAAGAAGCAGCACCAGAGTTAGGATTATTTTCCAAGTTTTTCCTCCCGAAATTATCATACCCATAAATAATTGAGGTCCCGGAAGAAGTGATACTTTTTACCTGACCATTACTATGATAGGTGTAATTTATGATGTTATTATCATTTTCAGTAACCGCAACCGGATTACCTAAGGAATTAAATTCTGTAGTTTTAATCTTTCCTGCAGGATCTGTTACCCGGACAGTTTTGCCATTATAAACTGTAGTTGTAACTTCACCATCCAAATCCTCAGAAATCACTCTGCCATTGAAATCATATTTATAGATACCTGATTTCACATTTTCACCTGATTTATAAGGCAGAGAATAACCTGAAAGAGATCCATTTGCACTATAAGTCCAGGTTTGTGTAATCTGACTTAGCCCATCATATCCTACTGTTGCAGTCATTAATTTGCGTCCCTGAACATCGAAATAAGTTTTCAGATCAGGTTTTCCCGGTTTGGGTGTTGTAGTATTCACAAAGTAAACAGAACTTTCTCCTCCTGCATAAATTCCGTCCCAGGAGATTTGCGTATCTATCTCATTACCCTGAGAGGTTATGGTTTTTGTGCTTCTTCCAAGACCGTCATATTGGTAAGCTGTAACATTACCATCAAGATTGGTTTCTGACAGTAGATTTCCTGTTCCAGGTTCATAAACTTTTGAAATAAAATGTGAAAGAGGATTAGTTATCTTTTGTATGAACCTCGATTTTGAGTCATATTCTATTAAGCTGGTTCTCGAAGCGAGAGAACTTGCAGATAAAGTTATCTGAGTCGGAAGTCCATAAGAGTTAAATGAAGAATATGTTTTAGTGACAGTGCTTGTAGTAGATGGATCTGTTATTTCTGTTATCAATCCTCCGTAGTTATCATAATTATATGAAGCTGTTCTTGAATATTGTGGTTCTGTCCCATAAACTGAGGTTGAGGTAGTTGAAATCAATTTATTGGGAATACCATAATTGCCAAAATGGTCAAATATGTTTGCTACTGTCTTTGTTGATTCGACGGTTGAACCTGAACGATATACTGTCGATTGACTTGTCATATTTCCATAATTGTCATAACCAAAACTAGCCGTTACTGAGGTCCCTTTCTCCATGTCTGTCGAAATTGTCTGACTAAGATATGGAAAGATAATATTATTGCCGAAACCGATAGTTGCAAAAGTATTTTCAGCTTCAGAGAATGTAAATGATTTATACTTATACCAAACCGAAGTTTTTGAGGGGAAAATGAAGAAGTATGTCGGGTCATAATTATATTCCCGCCAGGTAAATAATGAATCTCTGACATCATTAGCGGTAATTACTTTTTTAAATCCCAGTGAGCCTTTGCCTTGTTTATGTAAACATAAATCCGAGTAGGAATAGTGTGTAAGTAAGTCAGCAACTCCGTTGGCATCCTTTACTTTTGTAGTTTCCACTGCATAATAAGGCCCATTATAAACAGTCACCGGAAATGTGGTAGCAAGACTGTCTGTATAAAAATCAGAACTTCTGTTAAGTCGTGAGTATGAGATCCATGTCTTACTATTCATCCCATTTGAGATACATGAGACAAAATGCTTCATCTCATCTTTTCCAAAAAAACAGATACTGACTGTGTTTGCCGCCGAGGAATAATCATAATAAAACATATCCTGCCTGCCGTCTCCATTAAAATCTTTAAAGGTGATGTAGTCCTGATTGATGGAAGATTTTGAGTAGTTATTATCTTCAGTGATGAATGTCCCGTTCCCAACACTATAAAAGATCTTTACACTACTGTTACTGCCAGTCAGATGCATTTCAATGATATCGTCTTTAGAATCGCCGTTGATGTCCGATATATAGTAATTATAATCAGATGAAGATGCTTCAGGATCTGTATTTGTCAGTGAAGGTGTAATTGGTGATACTTCAAATCCAGTCCCTGTTGAAAATCTTAGTGACCAGCCATTGTTCCATGTAAGTATATCGGTCTTTTTATCTCCATTGAAATCACCATAAAAAACTCTGTCATTGATCAATGGAAATGAAGTTGAATTATAAATCTCAACAAAACTTTCCATTGATGCACTATACTGATAGATTATGGAATTGTCAATATTTCTTACCATTATTCCTTTTCTTGAGTCGCCATCGAAATCAACTACCTTCATATTTGCAAAGTATGGATATATCCCATCATAGGTTACTCCTTTTACGTCGTATAAATGTTGATATTGATCGAGGACGATGAAATCGGGTATTCCATTTCCATCAAGGTCGGCCGGACTAATTGTCAGATCAGCAGGAGAATTATTGTATAAAAGGTCTTTGCTGGTGCTTCCCCTGACCAGACCAGTATTTTCAACATAAACATAATAGTTAAAACTTATGTTTTCTTGTGTACATATATCATAACATATTGGTTGATTTATTATGACTTACAGTAACAGTAGCGGTATTAATAGAAGTTCCTCCTCCTGCTGTAATTGTACCCCCGGTTACAGTCCATGAATAATTGGACATTCCTGATTCAGTTGTATAAATATTGCCTGTAGAATTCAAACAAACACTCGCATTTCCTGCAATTGTAGGAAAAGGTAAGGCATTTACAGTAACAGGCTTATCGGTTTGACTTGGTGTAGTACATCCACTGGCATTAGTATAATTAACTTTAACATGACCTGTTCCAATAGTTGTCCATGTAATGGTTATTGTGTTGTTTGAAGTCCCACCACCTGCAGTTATTGTGCCACCTGTGACCGTCCAGGAGTAGCTAGTCATTCCGGCTTCAGAAGTGTAAACATTACCTGTAGAATTTAAACAAATGTTTGCAATTCCGCTAATTGTAGGAACAGGTAAGGCGTTTACTGTGACTGGTTTGTCTGTCTGACTTGCAGCCGAGCATCCGTATGAATTAGTATAATTAACCTTTACATGTCCTGTTCCGGTAGTATTCCAAGTGACAGTAGCGGTGTTACTGGCTGTTCCTCCGCCCGCAGTTATTGAACCACCTGTGACGCTCCAGGAATAATTTGACATCCCTGATTCAGTTGTATAAACGTTGCCGGTTGAGTTGAGACATGCAGCCGCTGTACCTGAAATCGATGGAACAGGTAATGAATTTAAGGTTACAGTGGTACTGGCCAGCGATGAGCAGCCTGATGCATTTGTAACTACAACAGAGTAAGTTCCCGCCATGGATGAAGTAGCATTTGTTATTGTGGATTCTGAAGGCTGCTGGTAAAACTATTAGGTCCACTCCAGCTATATGTCGCTCCTCCTGAGCTGGTAAGATTAATAGTTAGCCCTATGCATACCGGAGAATTGCTAGAACAGGTGATGGTAAATGGTGCACATGCCTGATTAACCTGAAGAGACAATCCGCCGATGGTAACATATCCCGTCCGGGCAGGACCTGTATTATCCTGTAAAGCGATTGAAACTTTGTAACCAACCTTTGTAGCTGTTATCCAGCTATAAGTTGTAGAAACAGTATAATTTGTGCAACCACCATCAGTTGTTACAGTAATCATTGGAATAATATCCTAAGTATATGGCTCATTTAATACTGTCGGAGTCAATGTATTAGCCAAACAAATTGTCATAGGTTGCATCTGTGCCTCAGCTTTAAGGCATAAAAAAGATAATAGTAATACTATGAGGTGCTTTAGTTTCAGAAAGTTTTTCATGTTATTTAATATCAGCAGTGTTGTTAATTATCTTCCAATCAGTTATTTTTTCATTTATCTTGAAACGAAGAATATAAATACCATCTTTATACCTGCTGATATCGATTTCCGAATAACTATTAAAATTCCGTTTTGACATTAGTTCAATTCCAGATAAATCGTAAAGATTTAATTCAATTGTTGAGTTCAGTGGTAGATTTGAAATATTAATTTTCAATATACCCTTATTAGGGTTGGGATAAATTACCATATTTATCTTCTGATCTTCGCCTTGAAGTTCTTCCATGGAATCAGATAACTCCGAAGAACCTTTGGCGTCCTTAGCTGATTTAAGACTCTTGGGGTCACTAACCGGGAAATTCACGACAGAATTCATTTTAGCAGCCACAATTGACCGTTGCATTCGGTTTCCATTGCTGTTATAGGTATAACTAAAATTCTGGCAAAAACTGTTCCCCACATACAAAAGGAGAATCATAATGGTCAATAAAATTGTTCGAAACATGTTATACAGGATCATAGTTATGGGAATAAAAAATCACATACATAGTTAAGGTTCCGGTAGAAAAAAATCTTTATGCATAATTGTGAAGCGATCAGGCAACAACTATACATGTCGGAAACCATCATTTTGTGACACGGAATTTCAGACTTTTTTCGATTTTTTTGATTTTTTATTTAATATTCGTGCTTATAGCGGAATTAAGGTTGATTAATTCATATTCAACAAAAGATTGAACATATCAGAACCGAGTCTGTTTAATGTAAAAAGGAACTTATGAAAGAAACTAAATCATATGCAGCTCAGGATGCCAAGTCCCCTCTTGAACCATGGAGCCTCACCAGAAGAGATGTTGGAGAAAATGATGTACAGATTGACATTCTGTATTGTGGGGTCTGCCACTCCGATCTGCACCAGATAAGAAACGAATGGGGCAGATCGATCTTCCCTATGGTACCCGGACATGAAATAATCGGCAGGATCAGCAAGACCGGGAAAAAAGTCAAGAAATTTAAAACAGGTGATCTTGCAGGTGTCGGCTGTATGGTTGATTCATGCGGAGAATGTGATAACTGCCATAAAGGACTTGAACAATACTGCACAGGCGGAGTATCATTTACATATAACAGCTATGAGCAGGATAAAAAAACTAAAACATATGGAGGCTATTCAAACCTCATAGTTACAAACGAAGATTTTGTACTTCATGTTTCCGATAAACTGCCCCTTATAAATGTAGCACCTTTGCTTTGTGCAGGTATTACAACATACTCACCCCTGCGACACTGGAAGATCGGCAAAGGGCATAAGGTAGGTATTCTTGGACTCGGAGGCCTGGGTCATATGGCGGTGAAATTTGCTAACTCATTCGGAGCTGAAGTCACAATGCTGAGCACCTCTCCTTCAAAAGAAGCTGACGCGAGAAGGCTTGGGGCCCATAAATTTGTACTTACTAAAAATATTGCGAGCCTGAATAGTGTAAAAGGATATTTTGATTATATAATCGATACCGTATCAGCACCACATGATTATAATCTGTACCTCTCCCTTCTCAAGACAGATGGGATTCAAATCTGCGTAGGAGTTCCACCCACTCCGGCTCAGATACTTGGTTTCAGCCTTCTTGCCGGAAGAAAAAGCATTGCAGGCTCTTCGATAGGAGGCATTCAGGAAACGCAGGAAATGCTGGACTACTGCGCTGAACATAATATTGTCTCAGATGTGGAAGTAATTAATATAAAAGATATTAATCAGGCTTACGAGAGAATGCTTAAAGGGGATGTGCACTACCGTTTTGTTATCGATATGGCCACACTCTGATCATTCAAGCCTTTGGACTGTGAATATGCAGGGAGAAATGTAATGATTGCTAGTATTCAAAAAAATAGACTTTTGAATCTATTACAACATAATATTTACCTTTCTGCCCAACGACATAATAATACTGGATTTTTTTCCAGTCATTTCCATCATTGTACTCAACATAAATAACATAGTTGTTCAGTTGGGTTGAAGTGCCTGTGATCCTCAGATTAATTGTAAGATTCTGCCCGTTTTCAGAGTTTGTGGTTGCTGTGACTTTAGTCTGTTCAGAAGAACCTGTTCCGTATGAAATATCTGCCGGATTCTTTCTTTCTGAATAAGTGTAATTATTTGCAGAAGCACATAGTCCGCCAAGCATAAATGATACAATGACCAGAATTGCGGTTTTAGTTTTCATCTCTTTGCTTTTTTTCGTTTTACAATATTTATAATATGATTAAGACCAGAACCTGAATACCTCCTCAGTTTGCCAATGGGAAATCAAAGCATGTGCCATAAAACACAAAGATGATGTTGATCCCCGGATCAAGAGGATAATGTTTTGAATAACTGATTATTACGACAAGATATATTCGTCAAAATTTAAAAAATGCAATTACAGGAAAAAGCTGTCCCCCGAACAGTTTAAAAAAAACGCACACTTGTGCGGAAATGAGTAACCATGTAATTTCTTATTTCTAAATTTATTTTAACCTTTGGGAAACCTTCCTGAAATGTTTAATAATTGGGATTAAAGCCTGACAATGCTTACCGGAAAATATAAAACGCTATTTGAACAACTTGCTCTGGAAATAGAATCCAGCCGGATTTATCATGACCCCCTCTATACTCTTGCTTTCGGTACTGATGCCAGCTTCTACAGGCTTATTCCCCGAATGGTAATTATTGCAAAAGACGAAAAGGAAATCTCTGCCGTACTCAAGGAATGTTCAAAGTTGTCAATACCAGTAACTTTTCGTGCAGCCGGGACAAGTCTTTCCGGTCAGGCAGTCACTGATTCGGTACTGATGATCGCCTCAGGACACTGGAAAAAATTCTCAATTAATGAGAATGGTACCGAAATAAGCCTTCAGCCCGGGTTAACCGGAGGCAAAGCAAATGCCTTACTGGCTCCTTTCGGAAGAAAAATAGGCCCCGACCCTGCATCCGTTAATGCCGCTATGATTGGTGGTATTGCCGCTAACAATGCAAGCGGGATGTGTTGCGGGACTTCTGAAAATTCTTATAAAACAGTGTCCGGAATGCGGATCATCCTTGCCGATGGGACTATTCTGGATACCAGGGATGAAACAAGCAGGAAGAAATTTGAAGAGACTCATCCTGAATTTTTATCAGAAATAGAAAACCTCGCTGGTTTAACTTTAAACAACGATGAGCTAACCGCACGGATCAGGAAGAAGTATAAAATGAAAAACACAACCGGTTACAGCTTAAATGCTCTGACCGATTTTTCCGACCCTTTTAAGATAATTGAACACCTGATAATCGGTTCAGAAGGCACTCTCGGGTTCATATCAGAAATAAGCTTCAGAACAGTTATTGAACATCCGTGCAAAGCAAGTTCGCTGATGATCTTTCCTGACACTCAAAATGCCTGCAATGCTGTTTTATGCATGAAAGACACACCTGTTTCAGCGGTTGAACTGATTGACCGGGCAGGCTTGCGTTCCATTGAAAATGAGAAGAGCATTCCGGCTTTTATCAGAACACTGAGAAATGATGCCTGCGCCCTGCTTGTGGAAACAGTTGCTCCTGATGCTGAAAAACTGGGCAATAATATTGAAGTTATTAAAGATTCCATCAGTGGGATAAATACCCTTACCGGCATCAAATTCACGGATATCCCGGCAGAATATGAAGTCTTATGGAAAATCAGGAAGGGTTTATTCCCATCCGTAGGCGCCATGAGAAAAACCGGAACAACGGTAATCATCGAGGATGTTGCCTTTCCGGTGGAATCACTTGCCGAAGCCACTTCCGACCTGCAAAAAATACTAAAAAAACATGCCTATAATGAGGCGGTGATATTCGGACATGCTCTTGCGGGAAATCTTCACTTTGTATTTACACAGGATTTCAGTACGCTGCAGGAGATAGATAGGTACAGCGCCCTCATGTCAGATGTAACCGACCTGGTGGTTCATAAATATGACGGGGCTCTTAAAGCTGAACATGGGACAGGCAGGAATATGGCTCCTTTTGTAGAGCTGGAATGGGGAAAAAATGCCTATGAGCTTATGAAGTCAATAAAAAAGATATTCGACCCACTTAATATACTTAACCCGGGGGTGATCCTGAATACCGATCAGAATGTGCACCTGAAAAATCTTAAGCCAATTCCACCGGTCAGCGAACTTATTGATAAATGCACTGAATGCGGATTCTGCGAACCTTCATGCGTTTCAACCGGGCTTACTCTCTCACCCCGTCAGCGCATCGTAGTTTACAGGGAAATTGAATCGTTGAAAAGAACAGGTAAAGAACCGCATATAGCAGCAGCACTGACAAAAGGGTTTTCTTATGCTGGCAACGAAACCTGTGCGACTGATGGATTATGTGCAGTAAGTTGCCCGGTTAAAATAGATACAGGCAAGCTTATAAAAAATCTAAGATCTGAACATGTATCTGCCGGTAAACATAAGGCATTCTGGATAGCAGGCCACATGCGGTTTGTGACTGCAGTGGCAGGAAGATCATTGTCATTAGTCAGCTTTTTCCATACCATACTTGGGACTGGAATAATGAATTTCATATCCAGCGGACTTAGAAAAATTTCCGGAAACACAATCCCTCTCTGGAATCCGTACATGCCTTCTGGTGCAGGTAAAATTTACACGAAAACACGAAGTGGCGACGAAAATCAAAAGAAAGTTGTCTATTTCCCTTCATGTATCAATCGATCCATGGGAGTTTCGAAGGATCACAGTGAGGAAATGCAGCTTTCGTTTAAAGTAGTCCAGCTTCTTCAAAAAGGGGGTTTTGAGGTTATCTTTCCTGAGAAATTAGATGATTTGTGCTGTGGGATGGCGTTCTTAAGCAAAGGCTATAAGGAAGCTGGCACAAAAAAATCGGACGAACTTGAAGCAGCTCTTCTTAAAGCCAGTAAGGATGGAAAGTACCCTGTTCTTTGCGATATGAGCCCATGCCTGTTCACCATGAAAGAGAATATGAAATCAGGTATGAAACTTTATGAGCCGGTGGAATTTATAATGGAACTGCTTCTTCCGGAGCTTAAAATTACTCCTGTTGACGAAACAATATCTGTCTTTCCTGTTTGCAGCATGAAGAAGATGGAACTTGATGGCAAGCTTGCTGAACTGGCAAAGATCTGCACAAGTAGAGTAATAGTGCCGGAAACAAATTGCTGCGGTTTCGCAGGTGATCGTGGCTTCACATTTCCTGAGCTTAACAAACATGGATTAAGCGATCTTAAAAACCAGTCGGGCCAGGGTGTCAGGCACGGGTACTCAACCAGCAGAACCTGTGAAATAGGCCTCAGTCTTCATAGCGGAATATCTTACAAATCAATTATATATCTTGTAGACAGAGTAAGCAGTCCAAAGGAATAAAGTAACCGCCGGATACCCGGCTTTATAATATAAAAAATGAAAAACGTAAAAAAATACTGGTGGACACTTGTCCTTATTGTAATTCTATCTGGCAGTTCAATAATCTTCC